>Ga0116156_10001226_pt1 | contig 25594 bp, 20 predicted proteins | sample AD_UKC045_MetaG_FD_89891 | JGI IMG/M metagenome (GOLD analysis project Ga0116156, IMG submission 89891) | Active sludge microbial communities of municipal wastewater-treating anaerobic digesters from USA - AD_UKC045_MetaG | ecosystem: Engineered > Bioreactor > Anaerobic > Digestate | place: USA... | reverse complement strand
GGGAATGAAGTTGAAACTCCGGTTAACGGAATAAAGGATGCCGGGTACCATAAAGTAAATTATCATTCCGGGAACACGAACATTTCAAGCGGCACCTATTTTTATCGAATTAATATAACCGAATTGGAAAGCGGAAAAACTTTTTCGGAAACAAAAAAAATGCAGTTGATTAAGTAAAGAAAAAAGATGAACGGAAAAATTTTATATAGCATAGTCATTCTGATAATTAGTCTTCTGACTTATTTACCTGCACAGACTAACACTTCCGGGAGTCTTAGTGATTATGTGATAGCCTTCACCGATGGACTGCCGGGAGCTAATGGAAATGATTATCAGATTCCGACCTCCTCTCAACGAACAGAATGGTCGAACACTATTGTTCTGATACTCCAGGGAAACTATGGTGTGGCGAATGTGGTTGCAAACAACTTCGGTTACAGACTGGTCATCTTGTATGATACGACTACGCTTGAGACCTACTATATTTTGGAGAAACAGAGTTCATCTTCCAATCACTGGGGAATGTTTGTTTACAATCCGAAAGCAAAAAGAAGCAGACTGTTCATGCAGGCGCCGCATCCAAAGTATGACTCAAACACAGACAGACAAGCGACTTACATCTTCAGGTATAATAGCTGCCGTGCGCTTTTTATTACCGGAACTCACAGGTGCAACAGTACGACAAACTCCTCTTGCAGCGGCACATCTACAGTTTGCGGACCCAATGGTCCTTACAAAATATCTGACCAGGCGCATACCGTGGACGGAATGCTTCAGGTGACCACAAATGTGCTGAACAATTATATTAGTGGGCTTGTAGTAATTCAACCGCATGGATTTTCTCAGGGGGATGATGATCCGGATGTTATAATCAGTAATGGGACGAGATTTACTCCTGAAAATGATTATGCTGTTTTGTTGCGCAATAATATGCTGCTTATCGATGATACACTTACATTCAAAACAGCCCATATTGATCTTGACTGGGATAAACTGATTGCATTAACAAACACACAGGGGAGGCTTATAAACAATAGTTCAAATCCCTGCTCAAATAATGCCGCTTTAACAACCGGGAGATTTATTCATATTGAACAATGCTTTAATCTTCGGAATTCCACCGCATCTCGCAAAAAATTATCGGATGCAGTCGGTATGACTTTTCCCGAGGATAAAATAACAGTCCTCTCACCAAATGGTTTTGAATTATTACGCTCCGGTGAAGTTACACCCATAACCTGGTCAACAACCGGTTTTGTCGGAAATGTTAAACTGGAGCACACCACAAATAATGGTGTTTCCTGGATGCTGATAACAGCGAGTACTGTAAACAACGGAACATACAACTGGAATGTGCCTCAGATTGGCACCTGGAAGGGAAGAGTTCGTATTTCCGATAACGGAAACAGCAATATCTCTGATATCAGTAACTCAGTATTTAAAATTATTCATTCTGTTTATCCGACGACAGGAAACACTTTTTTTGTTGATGCCGCATCGGCTTTTGGACCAAGAAGACTAAACGGAGTTTATGATTTTCACAGAGGAGTTGATTTCGCCGGATCATATAACACTCCAATACGACCATCCCGCGCCGGAGTGATTGTAAGAAAAGAAGATTCCACTCAGACTGCGGGGACAAGTTTGCAGAGATTCGGGAACTGGATTTTGGTTCGTATTGATTCTGCAAACGGGCAGGTGCGACACAATGCTTACCTGCATCTGAACGGTTTCCACAGATTCAATGTGGGAGACACAATAACAACTCTCGATACAATTGGTTTTATGGGGAAATCAGGTTATGAAATTAACACAGTGCATCTTCATTTTGAACTTTACAGAAACTTAAACGGGACTGCTATAGACAAAGATAAAGCAAGAAACCCAGTGGAACTTCTGCCTTATGAAGACATCAACCAGTACACCGTCACTTTCTCAACCCGAAACGATTCCACTGCTGTGACAGTAACTGTTCCCGAGACCGAACTTGACTTTGACGGACTTATACTTTATGGGAAATTAAAAACAAAATCCATTTCTTTTAACAGCAGAATTGGTATAGATCCCGCAGATAACGATAATCCTTGGTACAATGAAGTTTTTATTGAGCCGGAAACATTCCTGCAGTCCTCCGTAAATCAGAGAATCAATTTCCGGACAAAGATTGCGGAGTGCGGTGAAATAGATTCTGTGCGAATATATGATGTAAAGGGTTACTCAAAAAGTTTCACGCGTATTTCAGAAATCAGGGAAAACAAATTGATAGAGGATTTTGTGTTATATCAAAATTATCCTAATCCCTTTAATCCCTCAACCAAAATAAATTTTGGATTAAAGAAGGATTTACAGATAAAGATTGAAATAGTCAGTGTAACGGGAGAGTTTATTGAGGTGCTGGCGGATGGATGGTTTTCAGAAGGAAACCATGGTGTTGATTTTGAGGGGAAGGGGTTGTCAAGCGGTATTTATTTTTGCCGTTTTCAGACACCGGAGTTTGTAAAAATGTTAAAATTATCTTTAATCAAATAGCGGAACAATTTATGAGCATTGAATTAATTACCCTGTTATGTATGCTTGTGGCATTTGCCTTGGCGGTTTTTTTGCTTAAACTCCCCGCAGGGGTATCGCTGATGATTTCCGCAGTAACAGGTGCACTCGTTGCCGGAGAAGGATTCCCGGTCCGTCATCTGGTGGAAGGCAGTTTTGGATTCCTCGATCCTATTATGATTATTGCGACCGCAATGATTTTTATGAAAACAGTTGAAGCTACCGGGGCTCTTCACACAATCAGTTATCATATGATCAAATCACTTTACCGCCATCCCACAATCATGATGATACTTATAACATATTTTGTTATGTTTCCCGGAATGCTTACCGGATTATCTTCAGCGTGCATTCTTACAACCGGTGCGCTTGTAGTAAGACCTTTAATGGCAATGGGAATGCCCGGGATAGCAGTCGGATCGCTTATCACCATGGCAGCTGTATTCGGGGAGATCGCCCCTCCAATATGTATTCCGGTAATGATAATCGGAGGCGGGGTGGATATGCCTTATGTCGGTTTTGAACTCCCCTTGTTTCTTGCATCTTTCCCGCTGGCAACCATAACCGCCATAATCATTCGCTTCAGATATCTTAAGGAATTCGACATAAATGAAGTACTTGCTAAAATGGAAAAACCGGTCAGCCAAAAGCATGGCATTAAACTCTTTATACCCATATTTGTAGTGGTTGTTCTTTTGTTACTTGACCGCATAATTCCACAGTATATGCCTCATCTTGGGGTTCCCCTCATTTTCCTGATCGGCACACTCGCTGCCTTTGGCACCGGAGAGAAGATTGATTTTTATAAACAATCAAGTCTTGCCGTAAAAAACGCAATGCCGGTTATGGCAATACTGGTGGGCGTAGGGATGTTCATTCAGATAATGACCTTGACGGGTGTGCGTGGTTACCTGGCAATTACCGCACTTCAAATGCCGGAGGAATTGAAATATGTTGCGGGTATGATAATGCCATTCTTTGGTTCGGCTTATGCTGCCGCGTCAGTTGTGGGTGTTCCTCTGGTCTTTGTTTTTATCAGTAAAAACGAAATTATTGTGACTTCCGGATTGGCGCTTCTTGCTGCATTGGGAGATACCATGCCGCCGCCATCTCTTTTATGTGCCTATGCCGGTCAAATGGTGGGTGAAAAGAATCATTTCAAGATTCTACGACACTCTCTTTTCTACATTATTCTTTCTATGATTACTGCTTTTGTAATTATTTATTTCGCTGACGGTATCGGGTCGGCTTTAACGCGTTATTAATTAAGCGGAGTGGAAATGCTATACTGGACATATATATTAATACTGGTTTTACTGACCGCAGTTGTTGGAATCGAACTTTTCAGGGAGAAAGAGTGGAAAAAACAAATGGCTTATGTGATGATATTGATTCCGTTTATTTTAAGAATTCTGCAGATTAAATAGAGAGATAAGGATGAAAAAAAATCATATAACTGCGATTGCTTTCCTGCTTCTGGCTGCAATTCTGGCAACTCTGGCTGCGGTTGAGTTCATTGGAAAACGTGAAAAAGATAAGCTCTTCCCGGCTGAGGGACTCACACGCGTTGGTAAGCTAAGCGATTATCTTCATAATTTGAAAGGAAGCAATGGGGATACCGATATTTATTTCTTCGATAGTGGTGTGCCAGGTGGAACTGTGCTGCTCCTTGGTGGAACACATCCAAATGAACCGTCGGGATATTTAAGTGCGGTACTCCTACTTGAAAATATTAAAGTGACTACCGGACGGATGATAGTCATTCCTCAGGCATGTCACAGTGGATACACTTGCACCGATCCTATGGAAGGGCTGCCGGCTGACTTTACACTCGATACCAGAAGTGGAAAAAGAAAATTTTCATTTGGATCCAGAGTTGGTAATCCCCTTGATCAGTGGCCTGATCCGGAAGTCTATCTTCATTATCCGAGCGGGCAGAAACTGTCGGGTTTTGAAACAAGAAATCTTAACAGATCTTACCCGGGAAGGGCAGACGGAACCTTTTCGGAACGCGTTGGATATGCCATTGTCGAGTTGATTAAGCGCGAAAAGGTTGATCTTGCATTTGATTTGCATGAAGCAGCACCCGAAATTCCTATTATCAAGGCGATAATTGTCCACGAAAAAGCTAAGGAACTGGGGGCTATGGCAGTATTGAATCTTGAATTCGAAAATCTTAAATATGCTCTTGAAATTTCACCAAAGACTTTTCGTGGGTTAAGCCACAGGGAATGGGGTGATAGTACTAGCGTATTGCCTGTGCTTATGGAAACAAGTAACCCAATTCAGGGAAGACTTCGCGGCAGGACAAACGAAGAAATGATTATCTATGGAGTGGATAAGAATTACAAAACAGCACTGGAATCCGGAAAACTTAGAATTGAATATGACCCGGATGGAGAACCTCTTAAAATTAGAGTTGCCCGCCATATCGAAGGCTTCCGTGCAGTTGTAGCAGCTTATAACGAGATGAATCCGGAAAAAGAATTATTATTTGAAAATATTCCGGGATTCACCGAAATTTCAGAATCGGGATTGAAAAATTATTTATATTAAATCATAAAAACGGAGTAAAAAATGAAAATCATGTTAAGCGTATTTCTGGTAGTTGTTTTAATGTCCTCATTTACATCTGCCCAATCTGATAAAAAATTTGATCAGCCTGTACTTATTACATCCGCAGGACAAAGTGCAGATGTAACTCTGGCAGGAATGCTGTTCAAGAAAGCCGGTATAAATTATAAGATCGAAGCACTGGCAAAAGAAAATAATCTTGACGGAATAAAAACACTGGTTATTATTCCGGGATACAGTTCTAAAGGACTTGGTGCTGCCGGTATTAGTCGTGATCAGGAAAAAGCAAGAATTAATGCTCTTATTTTAGCCGCTAAGAAAAAGAATATAAACATTCTTATGATCCATATTGGCGGTACGGCACGCAGAGGTCAGCAATCTGATGATTTTAACGAATTGTCAGCCGAATCTTCGATTGCTATGATCGTTGTTAAACAGGGTGATGAGGATAAGTTCTTTACAAAAATAGCCGGGAATAAAAAAATTAAAATTTCTTTGGTTGATAAAATGGCGGAAGTGAGCAACGAGCTTAAGAAAATATTCTAAGAAGAGCGTTATTTAAGTTTGTTGGTTATTAATTGAATTAAAATTTCTTTGGAGAAAAAATGTTGAATAAATTGATGAAAATAAGATATTTGCTTTTAACCGCTCTTTGTGTTGTCCTATCATTTCAGTTTACTGTCTGGCAGTCCCCCGATGATCCGAAACGAGGCAACTATGCGGTGGGAAATGAGTGGATGGTTTCAACGGCACATCCTTTAGCTTCAGAAGCAGCGGATGAAATGCTAAGACTTGGAGGGAATGCGGTTGATGCTGCTGTGGCTGCGGCCTTTGCTATCGGTGTGGTTGAACCGGATGGTTCCGGTATAGGTGGAGGCGGTGCGATGGTGGTTTATTTGAAAAAACTAGATAAGTATATTTTCATTAATTACTATATGAAAGCTTCCGAAGATGTCAATAAGCTTGATTATAATTTCGGGAGTGATGCAGGTACCGCAAAATCTGTGCTCGTTCCCGGAACCGTTGCGGGTTTGACCGAAGCACTTGAAAAATATGGAACTCTTCCGCTGGCTACTGTCCTCAAACCGGCTATTCGGTATGCCGAAGAGGGTTTTCCAATTGACAATACACTTGCTTCTTTGATTCTGGACAACGTTTCCAGAATTCAACAGTATGAATCAACAGCTAATATTTTCCTTTCCGAAGGATTTCCGCTGATGGAAGGGGAGTTGCTGGTGCAAAAAGAACTCGCAAATACTCTCAAAAAAATTGCCACCGAGGGGAAAGATGGTTTTTATAAAGGAACAGTTGCCGAACAACTTGTAAAAGATATTAATGAAGCCGGAGGAAAAATCACCCTTAATGACTTTATTAATTATAAACCCCAAATATCGAGTCCGGTAATGGGAACTTATCGTGGTTATCAGATTATAGCAGCCGGCGCACCACAATCAGGTTTCTCGGTTATTGAAGCCCTGAATATTCTTGAAAATCAAGACCTTAAGAAGCTTGGTCATTACAGCACAAACGGGGATGCCCTTCACTTTCTCGCTGAAACACTCAGGAGAGTCTATGCAGATCGTGCCGCTTATCTTGGGGATACTAAATTCTCCTATGTCCCCGTAAATGGACTTCTTTCTAAAAGTTTTGCAAGAGTTCGCTTTAATGATATTGATATGAACTATGCTAACCCAAAAGAATATAGAAAAACTAAAGAGGGGAACCCCAATCCTTACGATAAAGAAGGGATTGAGCCACAGGTGAAGCAAACGGTGGATGAGGAAGAGTATTTTAATGATGATCCTGATGATGAAGAAAATTACAATAAAAGCAGTCGTGAGAATCAACTGTTCGACAGCTGGGGGAGAATAAAAAAGGATAAGAAAGAGACAAATAGAAGTAGTGAGCAAAACAAAAAAGAAACAAAAAAGAGTATTGATGATCTGGAAACTGATTTTGACGGAGGACATACAACCCATCTCTGCGTTGTTGACAAGGAGGGGAATATGGTTTCCCTTACGCAAACTCTTGGGGTTTTCTTCGGCTCCAGCTTCTCGTCTTGCGGGGTTCTTTTAAATTCATCTATGTCTAATTTTGGGCAAGTAGCTGACATTAATATTCCCAAACCTAATAAACAACCCAGAAGCTCAATTGCCCCCACTATCATTACAAAGGACGGTAAACCTTACCTTATAATTGGCTCACCGGGAGCTGCGAGAATTATTGCAACGGTAGTTCAGCTTATTGTAAGCATAATTGATTTTAATATGAATGTTCAGGACGCTAATGATGCGCCAAGAATGTTTTGCCAGAAACTCGATGACTACCTGTATATTGAAGGGAGGATTCCTGACGCAGTGCGCAATGCAGTAGAAAGAAAGGGACACAATATTAGAGTGAGAGGGGATTATGATCTATTTTTTGGGGGAGCTCAGATGATTATGATTGATTGGGATAACCATAAATTCTACGGCTCGGCAGATGTCAGAAGAGGGGGAATGGCGTTGGGCTTTTAAAGTAATTTGGCTAAATTACTTTATGAATTTACAAAAATATATGGGTAATCTATGTCGCTTTTTTTCCTGATTGCAGTAATATTTTTTATTCTTCTGTTTCTGGTATTTGAAACAATAATGACTTCTGGCAGGGTTGCCTTTCTTAGGCATAGAATTATTGTGAATGGAACAAGGGGTAAATCAAGCGTTACAGAATTAATTAATTCCGGACTGAGCTCAGAACCAACACTCGGTAAAATTACTGGGGTCATTCCTCAACTAATATATCCGGATGGAACACATTCCATTATCAGGAGAAAAGGAAGGGCAAGAGTTCAGGAACAAATTCGTACTCTCAGAACTGCTGTTAAACTCAGGGTTAATAATCTGGTGATGGAATGTATGTCCCTGAATCCCGAACTTCAGAAACTTGAGACGAGAGTTATTAAACCTACTGTTTATGTAATAACAAACATTAGAAATGATCACTTCGAAGTTATGGGTAAAACACTTCCGGAACAGGCAGAATCAATCTGTGAAGCTATTCCCGCGAATTCAATAGTGGTTACCGGGGAAAAGGATTTTCTACCGCTTATTGAGTCAAAGGCGAAGTTAAAAAACAGCAAGGTGATATCCGTTGCCCTCACAGAAGATGATACGGATTTTGTTAAACTTAACTTAGCAATTGCACTCAAAGTCTGCTGGCTTTGTGGTATTGATAAAAGTGATGCAATTGAAAGAATTAATCAAAAGAAGGAACCCATTTCTCCGTGCATATACGAACTTCCGGGCGATTCAAAATTTATTGATGGCTTTGCTGTGAATGATACTCCATCAGCCGGACAGTTTCTTCAGAAATTCCGTGCTCAATACGCTAACCTTAAAAAACTTGTTATAGTACTAAATACAAGAAACGACAGACCATTCCGCTCTCTGGAATTTGCACGATGGATCAATTCTCTGGAAAACGAATTCCTGCATTCTGTTATACTTGCCGGCGACCATACAGGATATACAGAACGAAAATTAATAAAACTAGGATTTAGCCCTAAGAAGATTAAAGTATGGAGAAAGAAAGATTTCAATTTCCCTGAGGATACATTTCTGAAAGCAGGATTTGATGAATCACTTATCATTGGAATTGGAAATATTGCAGGAGATGGCTTTAAATTCTTAAATTCACTTAAACGGAACAGAGAATTATGATCACTGAAGCCCTGTTGATAGGTCTTGTAGTAGGAATTGTTTATTATGAATTGTTTGATCTCTCTCCGGGGGGAGTGATTACACCCGGTTATTTTGCTCTTTATGCCGATCAGCCTTTTCGTATGCTGACAACTATAGTGGTTGCTCTGTTTACTCTTGCAATAATTAATTATCTCTCTCGTCATTTAATCCTTTATGGCAAAAGGAAATTTCTCGTTACTCTTCTTATCGGTTTTCTTCTTAAAATGCTGCTCGACCTTTATTTCTTTCCTAACATTAATACCGGGGTCGAGCTACTTACAATTGGATTTATTATTCCTGGGCTTATTGCCAATGAAATGTTCAGACAATCACCGCTTAAAACAATCTATTCGCTCGGTATAGTAACTTCCGTAACGTATATAATTATCGTTATTATTAGGTAAATCGTGATCAGGCAATCAAGACTCCTTATAATTACGTTCATGGTTACCGTGGTTTCGGCAATCTTGGTTAATTTATTTATCGATAAGAATTCTTCTAATAAATGGACTCCAGACGAAAAGCATGCGATCGAAATGGCGGAATACTGGTTCCGGCTCGTTAACACAATGAAAGAGGATCTTGGTTTATCGAAGCCATCATATGCTAACTTTGAATACTGGGGATTGCTCGGATCCGAATTTACTTTAATAACTACAACACTCGGTAACTTTGATGCAAAACAAACTGCTGCAAATCCCGAATTTGCGGGACTAATATACCGTTGGCTTGTGGAATGCAAAATGGGGAAAGAAGATTATTTGGGAATAAACCTTTCTGGTTCATTCCCATCGCTGGCAATCGCATCGCTTGCTGCTGCCCAAACATTAGGATGTAATGTGATTATGATCAGTTCGCTAGGTGCTTCAATGTATGGAGCTAATGAAATGGAAGCCACCTGGATTGATATAGAGAGCTATTTAATCAAACGGGGTGGACTTAAATATAAATCCAAACTACTGACTTTAGGGGGTGTAAATGATAATGGTGGCGGAATTCAGGAAGAAGGGATTGAATCGCTCCGCATTTCCGTAATGCGAAACAATAAACAGTTGTTCATACCCCAGAATTTAGAGGAAGCAATTCAAAAAAGGGAAGAGATATTTTTATCGGAAAGTATATCGGTATTGATAAATATAGGAGGAAATCACGCCTCGCTGGGCGGATGCTCTCATTCTCCTCTTTTCCCCAATGGACTTGTAAAAGAGTATGCTTCATGCGATCACAAAAAAAGAGGATTGCTTCAGAGAATTGCAGAAAAAAGAATTCCCATTATTCACCTCCTTAACATAAAAGAGCTTGCGATAAAAAATAACCTTAAACTAACTCCATCAAAACCAGCCAAATAAGAATTACTCTTTTCTCACATTCCCGGGTACTTGAATCGCTAAGATAGAATTTTCCCTATATTAATTTTTTCTTTTGAATTCTCATTTAATTAATTACATTTTGAGCGGGTTTTATAATTTATTTGAATGGAGGCGTTATGAAAACATTAATCCTGCTATTAATTGTTTCTTTTACTCTCAATTCTCAACCCATCCTGGATCAGGGTAAATTTATCCCCGGTCAGGGTCAGATGAAAAATATCATCTCAAAATCACTTTATCCCGGCTTTCCATCATACTCTCAATTCCATCTCTCTAAAAAATTCAATCTTCAGAAACCAATAAACTTAAACGGATATTTCTATTTGCCACAGGAAATAATTATGTACTATGCCACTACCGCGCAGAAATATCAAATCACCTATGATGCAATGGGAAAATGGTTAACTGAGTACTGGCAAATGTTAAACAACACTGTTTGGGTTGATGATTACCGGAATACGGCGACTTATGATGCGAATGGTTATCTTGTAAGTGTTCTGGGCGAGACCTGGGAAAATAATGCATGGCAAAATAGCTATCGTGGAACTTATACAAATGATATACATGGTAATGTGTTGACTGAATATGTTGAGTTTTGGCAAAATGGTGCGTGGGGATATTCATCAAGATATACAAGTACTTATGATGGTTCCGGAAATATACTCACGTGGACATCAGAAAATTATAATTCCGGAACGTGGAGTTATGCTTACCAGTATATTTATTCCTACGATCAATCGGGGAGATTAATTGAGGAAATGAGTCAGAATTGGTCGGGGGCTTGGCAGTATGAAAATAAAAGTCTTTATTCTTATAATGCTGGCGGACAAGTCCAAAGTGAAACTTATCAGCAATACACGAATAGTCAGTGGACAAATACTTGGCAAAACAATTTTTCATATGATTTAAGCGGTAATATGATTACAGAACTTGTCCAACGCTGGATTAATAATGCGTGGACTGATTACGGACGTTATACCGGCACATATGATTCTCATGGTGGTTTATTAATGAATCTCTATGAGACATATGAAAACAATATCTGGGGGAATTATTCAAAGTCTGTTTATGTGAATGATAACAACGGTTTTGCTGTTCAGGGTGATTTTTTCATGTGGCAAAATAGCTCCTGGGTGGAAGCTGAAGGAATGCTTACAATCCGTTACATCTTCAATTCTGAGTATGTACGATCCGGATTCTATGCCCGAAAAATAACAGTTCAGTATCTGGTTATCTCGGGAATCAATGAAAATCCTCAAGCGCCTGTTAATTATTCACTCGCTCAAAACTACCCAAATCCTTTTAATCCCTCAACAGTTATTCATTATTCTATTCCCACCACAACTCATGTCACATTGAAACTATTCGATGTAATGGGAAACGAAATTTCAACTCTTGTTGATGCGCTCCAATCCCCCGGGGATTTTGACTTTAACCTTTCTTCTCAAGACCTTAACCTCTCCTCGGGAGTTTATTTCTATCAATTACGTGCCGGTGATTTCTCGGCAACAAATAAGATGATTTTTATGAAATAAATTCTTTTTCAGAATTGTTTTTAAAGGAGCGGCATTCACCGTTCCTTTTTTTATTCCCCTCATTACGCCGCTTATCATTTATTTTTTGACTTCTTCCCTGGATTTTTATAAATTTAAATTATATATATTCAATATTAATGAAAGCACTATGAAAAATTTACTTTTATCTCTTTTACTTCTGTTTGCACTCTCATCATACCTTTTCTCTCAGGAGGCACGCCTGCTTAGATTCCCTGCAACTAATGGGAATCAAATTGCTTTTACTTATGCGGGGGACTTATACCTGGTTGGGGTGAACGGCGGAATCGCTAGAAAAATTACATCTAATATTGGTTTTGAGATGTTCCCGAGATTTTCCCCTGATGGCAAAAACATAGCTTTTACCGCGCAATATGATGGTAATACGGAAGTTTACTTAATCCCATCGGAAGGTGGAAGCCCCAAAAGGCTTACTGTTACGGCAACGTTAGACAGGGACGATGTTTCGGACAGAATGGGACCGAATAATATTGTAATGGGCTGGAAGAATAATGAGACTATTGTTTATCGTTCGCGCTGGCGCGAGTTCAACGATTTTAAGGGGCACCTGTATTCAGTAAATGTGCAGGGGGGACCATCCATCCAGCTTCCGCTTCCACGCGGTGGTTTCTGCTCTTACTCTCCCGATGGCTCCAAACTTGCTTATAATCGTGTCTTCAGAGAGTTCCGCACTTGGAAAAGATATCGTGGCGGTCAGGCTGATGATATCTGGATCTATGACTTTAAGGATAAGTCAACAACAAATATCACAAACAATCCAGCCCAGGATATTATTCCAATGTGGTATGGAGACAGGATATTTTTTGTATCAGACAGAAATAACAAAATGAATATATACTCTTATGATCTGATATCAAAAGAAACCAAGCAACTTACCGATTTTAAGGATTACGATGTTAAGTTTCCCTCGCTTGGAAGTAACCTGATTGTGTTTGAGAATGGCGGATATATTTATAAATATGATGTTGTCGCAAATCAACTAAATAAAATAACAGTTGAGATAAATGAAGATTTTAATACCGGACGAGGCGGACTACTGGATGTAAGCGGTTCGGTTATGAACTATGAGATTTCTCCGGACGGCAAGCGTGCTCTTTTTGGTGCTCGGGGCGAAATTTTCACTGTCCCGTCAAAAGATGGGGCAACCCGTAATCTTACTAACACCCCCGGAGTACATGAACGTAACTCCCTTTGGTCTCCAGATGGGAAATGGATTGCATACATTTCAGATGAATCAGGAGAAGATGAGATCTACATCCGCACTCAGGAAGGTCTCTCGAAACCAGTCCGACTGACGTCGAATGGTAATAATTATAAATATTCAATTCGCTGGTCTCCGGACAGTAAAAAGATTTTATGGAACGATCGTGCTCAAAACCTGCAATTCGTTGATGTTGAATCAAAAAAAGTAACTCTCGTTGCCAAATCTGATATCTGGGAGTATTCAGTTTTTTCATGGAGTCCGGATAATAAGTTTATAGCTTATGTTAATCCGGAAACAGATGCCAACTCGGTAATCTATATTTACTCACTTGATCAGGACAAATCTTATCCCGTAACGGATTCCTGGTATGATGTTGGTTCGGTTGCCTTTAGCAGCGACTGCAAATATCTCTTTTTTACTTCGGCACGAACCTTTACTCCTCAACTTGGCCAAACAGAGTTTAACCATATCTACACCGATATGGAAAAAATCTATCTTCTCACTCTTTCGAAGGAAACGAAATCACCATTCGAACCCAAAAGTGATGAGGTTGAAATTACTTCGGGAGCAATAGAGGAAAAAAAGGATGAAAAGAAAGACATAAAATCAAACCCCACAGTAAAACTGGATATTGACGGGATTATCTCCCGCGTTGCCGAAGTTACTCCTGTGAATGGAATGTATCGCTCCCTGACCAGTGTGGGGAATAAGCTTTATTATATGAAGCGAGTGAGATCTCCTCATGGTAGTTCTTTCGCAATGTTCGACTTTGATAAATTAAAAGAGACTGATCTTGGCGATGTATCGGGTTACGAAATTTCTGCTGATGGCAAAAAGATTCTGGTTGGTCAAGGGGGAAGCTATGCTATTCTTGATCTTCCTTCCTCAAAAATTGAAATCAAGGATAGACTTAACTTATCCGACCTTAAAATCAATCTTGACAGGAAACAGGAGTGGAAGCAGATTTTTAATGAATCATGGAGACAGATGCGAGACTTCTTCTACGCTCCGAATCTTCATAACGTTAATTGGGAAAAAATGAAAGAAAGATACAGCGAACTACTTCCCTATGTAAATCACCGTGCTGACCTGACTTATATCATAGGAGAAATGATTGGGGAACTTAATGCCGGGCATGCTTATGTGGGCGGCGGAGACTATCTAAAAGCGCCGAGAATCAAACTTGGTTTACTGGGAGCAGAACTTTCCAGAGATTCTAAGTCTGGATTTTACCGTATCGATAGAATTCTTAAAGGGCAGAACTGGGACAAATCACTCCGTTCTCCTCTTACAGATATAGGTGTTGATGTAAAAGAGGGAGATTATATTCTTGAGGTAAACGGTAAATCTACTTCTGACATGCTGGACATCTATGAGTCCCTTATCAACCAGCAGCGTAAGCAAGTTACACTTACGGTAAACAGTAAGCCGGAATTAAACAACAGCCGTAAAACCGTGGTCATTCCAATTGAAAATGAGCACAGTCTTTATTATTTGAATTGGGTTGAGGGGAATATTGAAAAAGTTGACAAGGCAACGGACGGCAAAGTTGGTTACATTCACGTTCCTGATATGAGCCTCGAAGGATTAAACCAGTTTGTTAAATATTATTATCCACAACTAAAAAAGCAAGCTCTCATTATAGATGTGCGAGGCAATGGTGGAGGGTTTGTTTCTCCAATGATTGCCGAACGCCTTAATCGTGAACTCAGTATGATTACAATAGCAAGAAACTCTTCTCCGAACACCGATCCCTCCGGACTTCATCTCGGACCCAAAGTTGCTCTGCTCGATGAGTTCTCCGCATCGGACGGGGATATCTTCCCGTATAGATTCAAACATCATAAAATGGGCAAACTAGTAGGTAAAAGAAGCTGGGGAGGTGTGGTTGGTATCCGCGGAACTCTTCCCTTTGTAGATGGCGGTTACCTGAACAAACCCGAGTTTTCAAGATACGATATCGAAGGCAAAGAATGGATAATGGAAGGCTATGGAGTTGATCCGGATATTGAAGTAGATAACGATCCGGCACTTGAATATGAAGGAACAGACCAGCAATTAAACAAGGCAATTGAAGTGATTCTAAATGAATTAAAACAGAAACCGCATAAAATTGCTCCACCACCCCCTTACCCGGATAAAAAATAAAAGACCCATACCGGTTAAGTAACCTTTACACCCAGTCACTTCTTATTAACATAAACCCGGAAACCGCACAATGCGGTTTCCGGGTGTTTAATCAACTATCCTTTTTAATCATTGAATTAATTAAAGATATTTCTAAGAAAGAATTAATTCTATTTTTCCGCTATAACCAACATCTCGAAATCCATGATAGTCAGTTTATCTTCTCTCGAAAACGCACCAAGTTTTGCCCCGTAAATGCCAATTTTCACAAACCCCAACGATTTTAGCAACCAGGTTATTTCACTCGGTATATAATATCTTTCGTTACAGTCAAGTGTCTTTTTGTTTCCGTTATCATCTTCAAACTCAGTAATATTATGATCTCTGAAAGTCATCAAATCAAAAGAGTTGTTCCGATAAATTGCATTTCCTGCTTCGGAAGTCTCAGAGCAAAACTTTTCAACCGAGTTAAAGAGCGGGAAAAGTCCATTCAGAGTTGTAAATATTAACTTAGACGGATGCTTTAAGGATTTTGTAACATTCCTTAAAATCTCATAATTCATCTCGTCAGTCTCCATTAACGGAAATCCCCCCTCACACAACATAATTGAGGCATCAAACTCTTTTTCAAAGGGAAGGTTTCTTGCATCATGTTTTCTGAAGTCAATTTCAAGTTTCTCTGATGCTGCTTTTTCTCTTGCTCTTGAAAGTTGTGATTCTGAAAAGTCAATGCCAGTTACTTTGTATCCCCGCTTTGTTAACTCAATAGCATGACGACCTGTTCCGCATCCCACATCCAGGATCTTTAGTGATTTATTATATCCGAATTCCTTCTCAAGAAAGTCACATTCTCCACACGTTCCCTGAGTAAAGGATTCGTTATCGTACTTCTTTGCATAGTTTTCAAAAAGTGATTCGTACCATTGTTCGGGTTTCATAAAAACAGTCCAATTCTTCGTATTGATTATTTCGGAGTTTTGCAGGTGTAATATATTCTGATTTTACACGCACGTAAAATTAATATATTCATAACTCTGATGCAATTAATATGTTTTTAAGGCACCGAAAAAATTTGTATGTTTGCAATAAATCTTTTGTGAAGTTGCAAATCAGCTTCTATGTTTTATAAAAATAAAAGGTAAAGAATATGAATGTTGAATTTCTTTCACGACTACAATTCGCCTTCACGATAGCATTCCATTACATTTATCCCCCATTAAGCATAGGACTGGGGGTGGCGTTGGTTATTATGGAGGGATTTTACCTTAAAACAAAAAATCCCGTCTGGCAGCAAATGACTAAATTTTGGGTTAAAGTATTTGCACTTACTTTTGCTCTTGGTGTGGCTACAGGTATTGTTATGGAATTCGAGTTTGGAACTAATTGGGCAACTTATTCACGTTTTGTTGGTGATGTCTTTGGAAGTGCCCTTGCGGCAGAAGGTATCTTTGCATTTTTCCTTGAGAGCGGCTTCCTTGCAATCCTAGTATTTGGATGGAACAAAGTTTCTCCCAAGGTTCATTTCTTCTCAACTATTATGGTCTCTTTGGGTTCTATGTTGAGTGCAGTCTGGATAGTCGTAGCTAATTCATGGATGCAAACCCCTGCGGGTTTTCACATCGTGGGAGAGGGCTTAAACGCACGTGCAGAGATCACTGATTTTTGGGCAATGGTTTTTAATCCTTCATCTGTAGATCGTCTTACTCACACTCTCTCCGGTGCCTGGCTTGCCGGCGCATTTCTGATTATGAGTATTGCTGCATTCTATATCATAAAAAAACGAAACATTGACTTTGCTCAGAAGTCATTTAAAGTGGGACTTGGTATAGCGGTTTTTGCCTCTCTCTTCCAATTGTTTACCGGTCATCAAAGTGCCGTCGGAGTGAGCAAGAATCAACCTGCAAAACTTGCAGCGATCGAAGCTCATTATGACAGCAACGCGGTTGCAGATCTTTATCTGTATGGATGGGTAGATGAGAATCAAAGGGAAGTGAAATTTGGAATTGCACTCCCAAAATTCCTTACTTTCCTTGTTCATAATGACTTTAAAACTCCCATACGAGGGCTTGATTCCTTTGATAAAAAAGACCTCCCTCCGATAAATATTGTCTTTCAGACTTACCACCTTATGGTTGCTATTGGTATGGCACTTATAGGTTTAAGTCTCCTTGCGCTTTTCCTTTTATGGCGAGGCACCCTCTTCAGAAGCAATTGGCTTATGAAAACTTTTGTGCTGGCGGTTCTGCTTCCCCAAATTGCAAATCAGGTTGGCTGGTATTCGGCGGAAATTGGTCGCCAGCCATGGATTGTATACAATCTGCTGCGCACATCTGACGCATTGTCCAAGGCAGTTGTAGCAAATCAAGTATTATTCTCTCTTATTCTCTTCACACTCATTTATGCTCTTCTCTTAGTTCTTTTTCTCTTTCTTTTAAACGAGAAGATTAAACACGGACCGGAGGATATTGAATCTCTCCAAAGCGAATATGAAAAACAAAAAATCCTTTTAGCGGGAAAGTAGCAGGTTAATTATGGAATTTACATTTGACTTGAACACAATTTGGTTTATTCTCATTGGTATTCTTCTGACCGGATATGCAATACTTGATGGATTCGATCTTGGTGTCGGAGCATTACACCTTTTTATGAAGGGAGATTTGAACAGACGCATATTGCTTAACTCTATCGGACCGGTATGGGATGGAAACGAAGTTTGGCTTGTTACAGGCGGCGGAGCGCTTTTTGCGGCATTCCCACATGTTTATGCCACAGTATTTTCAAGTTTCTATACAGCCTTTATGTTACTCCTTTTTGTTTTAATCTTCCGTGCCGTTGCTATTGAATTCAGGAGCAAACAACCAATGCTTTGGTGGCGAAATGCATGGGATATTGCTTTTTCGGTGGCAAGTATTCTTATTGCTTTCTTGATGGGGGTTGCCATTGGTAATATAATAACTGGAATCCCCATTGGGGCAGACAAAGAATTTACAGGGAGTTTCTTAGATTTAATTTCACCATTCACCATAATGGTAGGAATTACCACAGTTGCATTGTTTATGATGCATGGGGCTATTTATCTCTCAATGAAAACTGAAGGAGAAGTGCAGAAAACGGTCAAACATTGGACAAATAACGCTATTATCTTTTTTACTATCTGTTATGTTTCCACTACTATGGCAACATTAATATATTTTCCGGAGATGGTTATACATTTCAAAGAATACCCGGCGTTTTTTATTCTTGCCATCATGAACATGCTTGCTATTGCCAATATACCAAGGGAGGTTGTTCACGGTAATGAATTCCGTGCTTTTCTCTCATCCTGTGCAAGCATTGTTGCATTGATGGGGCTCTTTGCAATCGGCATGTTTCCAAATTTCGTGAAATCAAGCATTGATCCTGCTTATAGTCTGAATCTTTATAACGCAGCGTCCTCGCAAGCCACACTTAAGATAATGCTAACAATCGCGATTATAGGCGTTCCATTTGTTCTGGCTTATACGATAAGCATTTATTGGGTATTTAGAGGCAAGGTAAAAATTGATTCAACAAGTTATTAAAAAGCTTAAACTAATTGCGGGGAGAACAACTCCCCGCAATAATCGGATAAGAGGTTGCTAAGTCTGAGGAATCTAGAACGGATTACTGTTTACTCTTCGTCCGTTTCCATATCGAAACCCTTAGGCATGTCAGTTAAAGTAATTCCAGCGGGTACTTTAAATTTATCCTTAGGTATGCTTACTCCTTCCTGAATACTTTTTGCTGTCTCCGTTATATCCATTCCTTTCATCTGACCTTCGCTTTTTAAGACAACGTTTTTATACATCCACATCTTTACTTCCATAAGCACAAAAACTTCGCATTTCTTTCCAAGAAAAGTCTCTTCGCCAATCCATTCCCCTTTATTATCCTCAACAAACTCACGCAAATTTTTGTACTTTTTGCCGTTTCGCTGGTAATTAAGCGCGAACGCATTCGCCATATTCTGCATTTCGGTAATATCCGACTTAAAACCTGTTTTTTCTATAAGATTAATTGTGTATGCCGTTTTACCGTCAATGATTGAAAGATCCTCCTTTTCCTCTGTACTGTTCATCCCTAACAAACTCATAGTAGTAGTTGCTTTTGTATAGGACGCTTCCTTCTCGCCAAACTGATCTATCCACACTGTCTTCGTTCCTTTTGTTTTTGTCCCCATTACCGAAGATTCGGTTTCATAATCAATTATCATCGACTTGAATTCATACCGTTTTGTACTTTGACCATAAATGATATGAGAAAATAAGAATAATACCACAACCCCGCTAATACTCAGAACACGAAACATAACATCTCCAGATTAATAAGTGAAAAAATGTCCCTCAACCGGACAATATTAAAAAAATTACATGCAAAATATAAGAATAATAAAACAAATATCTTCGAACTCATTGAGCAATTAACTATAAATATAATGAGGAAAATTCCTTTTGCGGGAATAAAGCTTATTCTACCTTTGTTTCTATCCGGGATTCGTGAGATAGGGAATTTTCCAGCCTGTACTTTCTTTTTTCCAAATCAATGTGTAGACGTGTTTTGCGTTATAGGGAGAATCATCAGAAAGCAACATCTCCAATTTATCTTCACTGGTACTGAGCGCCAGATCCGGAGCCACAGGAGTGACGCGAAGATTGACTATTTTTACGTCCTGACGTTTTCTCATCGAGAAATAGTTTGTTATTAATTCAATCCATTCACTTCTTTTAGCATAAGAATCGGTGCTGACTATTGCCGATAAAAATTCATTCTTGCTGCAAAACTCTGACCAAGATTATTAAGACAATCGGTTTTTTTAGTTTTGGTTGATTAAGAATATTTGTATATTTTTAACAAGAGATTAATAGTTTTTTATATCCAGGATGATGTAAAAAAACTGCAGTGACACAGAAAAGAGAACGAACATTAATACAAGGATATGTAATGAAAAGAATTTTGTTTTTGCTAATCACACTTACGGTAATTTTTTCGGGCTGCAAGAAGGACTCAGTAACCGATCCTGAGACGTACAGGTTTAAATTTCAATTTATAACGGAAAACTATAAACCCCTGAATTATCAAGAGGGGGGAGAGCTTAAGGGGCTTGCGCCTGATTTGCTGAGAGAGATATGCGCTGCTCTCGGTGTGCCATTTAAGGCAGATGTTTTACAGTGGGAACAGGGATACCAGACTACCTTAAGCACGGGCAACGCTGTTCTTTTCTCCACGATATTAAATTCATCCAGGAAGGATTTGTTTAAATGGGCGGGACCTATAGCTTCTCTTGACTGGTCATTTTATTCAAACTCCCCTGCTTCTATTAGCTTAAAATCGTTAGATGATGCTAAAGTTGTTCAAAGAATAGGAGTGATTAAAGATTACGCGATAGAACAATACCTGCTTGAGCAGGGTTTTACAAATCTTGTTTATGTTAACAACAATATTGAAGCCTTTGATAAACTTCTGAAAGGGGAGATAGACCTTTATCCTTCGGATAAGATTACGGCAGAAGCTGCTTTGCAGTCTTTGAATAAAACAATCTGGTCTGTGACTCCATTGCTAACCATACTTACAGATCTTGTTTATTTTGCATTTAACAAGGAGGTTCCGGATGATGTTGTGGCGGACTTTCAGCGGGAAATTGACAAATTAAAGGATAACGGAACGCTGAGCAAATTATATCAGAAACACATGCACCAGCAAAATCCGCCGGCAACACTGCAGATTTATACCGAGCAATATCCACCGCTAACGTACCGCAACAGTTTTGGAGAGATAACAGGGTTTGGAACTGATGTGGTTAACGAGATAATGAAACGTAATCAGGTTTATTATCCTATTACTCTCTCGCTGTGGAGCAACGCTTATACAATGATTCAGAATAATCCAAACTTTTGTCTGTTCACAATGGATCGCACAGCGGCAAGAGATACGATATTTCAATGGGTGGGACCGATAGGGAGTAATGTGACGTATTTCTTTACAAAGTCAGGTTCGGGAATAACTATAACATCTATTAATGATGCAAAGAATCTTCAGTCGGTAGGGACAGTAAGTTCGTGGTTCTCTGACCAATATTTAAGGCAACTTGGTTTTACCAACCTGGTGTCAGATCCTGATCCGGTTATAATGACGAAAAAGCTAATGCAAGGTGAGATCAACACGTTTGTTTGCTCTGCAGTAACGTTTCCGGATATTCTGAAGGAGGCAGGCTACCAGTACAGTCAGGTAGTCCCGGCATTTTCACTAATGTCTTCTGACTATTATATCGCATTCTCCAAGAGTACCCCTGCGGGGACGGTTAGTCAATGGCAGACGGCACTGACTGCGATTAAACAAGACGGATCATATGACGCGATTTATCATAAGTGGTTTCCTTAATCGGATTTTTTAAGCTGCTGAAGATAAGAGAGCGCGCGGGGATCGTCCGGGTATAAAGCCAAGATTGCTTCGAGATCTTTTTGTGTCAGGTCTTTTCTGTTCATTTTCAGGAATGTAATGCTTCTCTGAAAAAGTGCTTCGTTAGACTGTGGGTTGATCGTGAGAGAAAAGTTGTGATTTGAATGAGCGTTTTCAAAATCACCAAGGTACTTTTAATTGCATTTTCAAAATCCAAAAGAGCAAGGGAATCTAAATTCAGATCTGAGAGGACGGTTCCTCTGTTCAAAATTTTCGATGCGAGGATTATTTTGTATAAGATAAGTGTCGTCCCAGTTAAAGGAATTATTAAAAGAATTTGAATAAACAAGGAAAAGAGAAATTATTATTATCAGGGAATTAAGGAGATTAATTTTCCGGACTGACAATTTCATTTGAAAGAGAACGATTTAATTTTTCGATAAAATGCGTGAAACAGACCCGGAGTATAGAAAAGCAGAAAGAAGTACAGGAAAAATATTCCAAGAATACCGAAGAGAGGACCGGGAACATAAAAATATCCTGTATGAAAAGTTTTCTGCCAACTGTCATAAACGCCGGGCTCGCGTTCAAAAAAGATTTTCAGGGAGTCTTCCCAGACAATACCTTTAGGGGGGATAAGCCGATCGGTATAGAAATTCAGAATGCCGGTCAAGTACAGCACAAATATAAAGATTGAAAGAGAGAGGATAAAAAGCAAGGTTTTTTTAAGAAAGGGAAAACTGATTTTATATACTGAATTTCCATATTCCTTAAAGCCGTAAATAAGCATTCCCCCGAATCCGGCGGCAAAAATATTGAGCCAGATATCCATCCAATCCATATAACGACAGTAAGCAGGACAATGAACGAAGAACTGGTAGAATTCATCGAACGCACCAATAAGAGAAGTTATTGTAACGACTTCAACGAAGCGAAACTCTTTTCCCGTTGGATCGAATGCTTTAGATAGTATAAAAGCTCCAAGAGCATACTGGAAATAATGAGCAATTTCGACAGGGTGGACCATGAGGAATTTATAAATAAGAATTCCAGAGAAGATAAGAACAAACCAATAAAAGACGGAAATAGTCTTACGAGAACCCTTTACCAGCTGATATACCAGATACAACAGGAGAGTTATAAAAACGATCAGGGTAAGAGGAAAGGCAAGATTTCGGGGGCGAATATTGAACAGGAGGAAATTTTGCGGATGGGTAACAAAGTTGCTGATGGTTAAATGAAGTTCAATAACCGCAAAGAAGTAGATTACGGCAAGGACTGCAAACAGAAAATTTTTGCTCCTTACTTTTCTAAGAATTTCAGGAAAGGTAAAGTTTTTAATATTCAATACTGCTTTTTACGAAAGAACAATTTAAGATAAACCAACTTTTTACATTTGAACAAACAAATTATTTATTTTTATAAAGGGCAAGAATCCTGTAAAAACAGATTCCGGAATCGAGGCTCCGAACGCAATCATTTGTCTTCAGGAAACCAGAATAAAAACCCGCTTCAAATATATTATCCACAAAGATATAAAGCAACTCTACGGATATGCCAGATTACTTTGCGGACTTTTCGTTATTTTCGAGATACTCCAGAAGCGAGATTGCACGGGGATCATTTCCCCTTATCCGGATCAGTGCTTCCGCGTCGTCCTTTGCCAGATCCAGCCTGGCAATTTTCATGTAGGTTATGCTTCTCTGAAACAACCCCTCGGGCGAGTGAGGTTCAAGCATCAGGGCGCGATTCAGGTGATACAGAGCAGCGTCGAAATTTTCTTTGTTTCTGAAGAGAATTCCGAGATTAATATACGGATCAACATAATCAGGACTAAGTCTCAGAGCCTGAAAGAAATCCGCAAGACTTTCTTCCAACTTCTTTTGCTCCATTAATACTACTCCCCGATTATTAAAGGCATTTCTGAACTTAGGATTGTTCTTAATGCTCTCTGTGTAACATAGGTAAGCAGAGTCATAATCGCTTTTTTCATAATAATATTGTCCCAGATTATAGTAAACCCTGAAATATATGGGATTGCTTTTAAGAGATTTCAGATAATGCTGCTTTGCCGCTTCCAAGTCTCCCCGCTTTGCCAGAATTGTTCCTTTGTTAGAAAGGGCCAAATAATTTGTTGAGTCCTGTTTTAAGACTCTCTCAAAATCCTCAAGTGCCAATTTATCCTGATCAAGTTCCGAATAAACCATTCCTCTATTCAAGACCGCTTTGTAATAATTCGGATCAAGTTGAATTGCCTTTGTTAACGCTTCCAGTGCGTACATATATCGGTCGGACTGATAGAGCGCATAGCCAAGAGCATTAAACCCTTCCGGATTTTCGGGAGACTTCTCAGTATTATCAGTCCACAGACTTACCGGATCCTGCCATGCCTCGTTCCTGTCTCTTGTAAGCATTCCGTAGAAAATAAGCAGCACCACAAATATTACCAGGGGATAACTCCGGGTTGTTAATTGCCTGATATAAATGAATCCGTAACTGACTGCAAAAGCAAAACCGGCGGCAGATATATAGACTCTGTATTCATTCATAAAATAAGGAAGGGGAAAGAAGGAGGACTCCAGTATCAGACCTGCGTAGAACCAGAAAATGCTAAAAGAAAGCCACTTATGATTACGATATAAAAAAATTCCAGCTGTTGTCAGTCCGATGTGAACTAACATCGGCCCAATAACAGCAAAAGAAAAAAAGAACTTTTCGGGAGTTACATGGTGAGCTACGTGCAGGTTCAAAGGATAGAACAAAAGTCCCAGATAAGTAAGGATCACTTTTTGTTGTGTAAAAAAATACTCTACCACTCCATGGTCAGTTGTAAGATATGGGAATGGGTTAACCAGAAAATAGACTGATGGGACAATAACATAGGTGGCTATCATTCCGTAAAGATAATAGTCGGTTTCCTTTCCCTCGCGTTTTCGCAAAAAGAAAAACTCGACCAACATTATAGTGAGAAGAGCATATAATCCACTCTCCTTTGATAAGAAACCTCCTGCAAATGCAATTATACATAACCCCAGCCATATACTTTTTACAAAAAACTTATCCGCAATACGGAAACGTACGTAAGACAGGGTGGACAGTATAACGAACATTCCGGCCATTGAGGCCATACGCTGAGTAATGTATGAAACGGCGTCAGTTTGTATGGGATGAAGGCCAAAAACCAGCGCGGCAGCTAAAGGAAAGAAGACTCTTTCTCTTTGAATCAACGGCTTTTTCCATTTAACAAATCCAATAAGTATTAAAACAAGGAAGTAAATTCCCAGGGAACTAATAATGTGGACTGCGAGATTAAAAAGATGATACCCCTCAGGATTAAGTTCTCCGAGGCTATAGTTCAGAGCAAAGGAAAGATAAGATAACGAACGATTGTTGAAAGTTCTGAACCAGTTGTTTGTGAAAATATAGTTATCAAGCCGCTCAATCTTCGGATTGTTTTCTATCAGGTAACCATCATCGTAATTAAATGAATTGTTAATGCTGTTAAGGTAAAAAAGAAATATAACTGCTGCAATTATCGAAATGCTTAAAAGATTCAAGTTAGCCTGAGAAAGCTTCATTTCCTGTTTATTCTCTGGTTTAATGAATAACGAAATCTTCTTTCGGGAGGGATTAAACGATCAATTAAGAGGTCAATTACAGCAATAACTAAAAAAGTTATTTTAGGGCTCCTTACTTTCTTTAAGATTTCAGGAGCATTTAATCTTCGCGAATTCAATACAAGAGCTATTTTATCTGTTATTTTAAATATAAAAGTTTCTTAACGCTCATAAACACCAACTTCCTGTTCTCATCGAGAGCAATCATGCGGTAGAAATAAACCCCGGTTGCAAGTCCTCTTGAGACGTTGTTAGTATTTAACAGAACGGAGTGAAATCCGGGTTCAAATATATTATCTCTGATTATATAAACCAATTCTCCGGTTATATTGTAAAGTTCAAGCCGTATCAATGCTTTTACAGGTAAGTTGAATTCAATCTTTGTTTCCGGATTAAACGGATTCGGGTAATTCTGCATCAGCGCAAATGTTGCAGGTTTATCAAT
>Ga0116156_10001223_pt1 | contig 25632 bp, 29 predicted proteins | sample AD_UKC045_MetaG_FD_89891 | JGI IMG/M metagenome (GOLD analysis project Ga0116156, IMG submission 89891) | Active sludge microbial communities of municipal wastewater-treating anaerobic digesters from USA - AD_UKC045_MetaG | ecosystem: Engineered > Bioreactor > Anaerobic > Digestate | place: USA... | reverse complement strand
TAATTGTTAATTATTAGTAATTTATTGAATTATAAGGAATATCGAATAAAGAAAAACAAATAATAATATCATAGAATGTTTAAATAATAAAAAACAACAAATATCCAATGTCATATAAATAACTATATACTATATCAATTAACAATTAACAATTAACAATTAATAATTAATAATTAATAATTAAAAGAAGATGTCAATAAGAGCAGAAAAAGTAGCAAGTGAAGTAAAAAAATTTCTTGTAAGTCCAATTAGCGATTTAGCGTCAGAGCATTCTGCCGGGCTTGCAACAATAACAGCAGTTCGCCTTTCAAAGGATTTGCAAATTGCTAAAGTATATTTAAGCGTCTATGGTGGCAAAATCTCTCCACCAAAATTTATCGAAGTATTAGAAGAAAATAATAAGCAAATACGCTATCATATTGCTGCGAAATTACGGTTAAGAAGGGTTCCGGAGCTTCGTTTCTTCCTTGACGATACCTTGAACGAAATGGAGCATATCCAAAAATTAATTGATTCGATTAAAAGCGAGCAGCAATGATAAACGAAGAAAATTTCTTAGCAAAAAATACAATTATCAATTTTTCAGAGTGGCTTGAAAACGCAGTTGCTTCTGGTGGATTTGCATTAATTGATAAAGATAAAGATTGGACTTCGTTTGATGTGGTTGCAAAAATGAGAGGTATTACCCATATAAAGAAAATAGGGCATTGCGGTACTCTCGACCCCTTAGCAACAGGTTTGCTCATTCTTGCATTGGGAAAATCGACTAAGGAAATCAATAATTTTCAAAATTTAGGAAAAAAATACTCTGCAGTTTTGAAGTTAGGAGCAACCACTAAATCTTTCGATTCTGAATTTCCAGAAGAAAATATTAAAGATTTTTCTCAAATCACTTTAAATGAAATAATTAATGTAACATCTTCATTTATAGGTGAAATAAGTCAGAAACCACCAATTTTTTCTGCAAAAAAAGTAAATGGAAAACGGCTTTATAAATACGCAAGAGCAGAAAAAGAAATTGAAATCCAGCCAGTTATTGTCAATGTCCAAAATATAATCATCAATAAAATTGATTTGCCTTTTGTTGATTTAGATATTGACTGCTCAAAAGGAACTTATATTCGTTCAATAGCTAATGGAATTGGTGAAAAACTCGGCTGTGGTGCTTATCTCTTCGATTTGCGAAGAACAGGTATTGGGCAATATTCTGTTCAAGATGCTGTTAGCATAAATCAGATAATATCAATAAGACAATCAATAGAATAATTTTGTTTTCGTCAATAAAAATATATTATTGAGAGGTTATTATGCTACAAGAAACAATAGTTGCAAATCTATCAAAACTTCCAGACTATTATTTACAGGAAATACTTGATTTTTCTAATTATTTGCTTACTAAAACGATTCGTAATAATAAAGAATCTGATTTTGTATCAAGAGGTGGTTTTGGCGCTAGAAAAGGAGATTACATTATGTCTGAAGATTTTGATGAACCATTAGAAGATTTTAAGGAATAACATAAGCAAAAAACAAATGCAATTCGACACATATAAATACAAGGTTTTTACATGGAAAAACTGGATGGTACTGCACTGGATTTTAAATCCAGGTTTAGCTTTTAATGAACTGATTTTAGGGCAAAAAATTCCTAAAGTCTATTTAGAAGACAAACAATCAGAAAAGCAAGCATTTGAACGTAGTATTGTTCCCTGTCCTCATTGCGGAGCAATGCACGATGGCAGAGTTTGGTCATCTCAAAATGGCACTGCTTTTAAAAACTGGTTTGGACTCTATTGCCCCAAATGTGGAAATATAATTCCCTGTATTTCAAATTTAACTTCTCTTTTAATCCTTGGAATAACTTCTCCTTTTTGGTTACCATTCAGAAAATCACTTAAAGAAAAATGGCTAAAAGCACAACCCAAAAGATATGAAAATGTAAGTACTGAAAAAGTTGTGAATGTTTTTGACAAAAAGAAATGGCTCAAAACTGGACTTGAATTCGGTTTATTTATGTTTGTTTTTATGACTTTATTCGATATTTTTTTAGATACGTTTATATGGGGAAAGTTTTTTATTGGTATTCCTATTTGGATTCTGGGAGGACTTGCTTTTGGTTTTTTTATGAAACTGTTTATGACAAGGATTGTAAAGCAAAAATGATAAGAGAAATAATAACACATTTAATCAAACATATTTTTAATATTAATAGATTTGAGTATTCGTGATTTATAATTGCAACAAGTAAAATTATTATAAAAAGAAAATTATATGTTAATATACATAATTATATCAATTCTTTCAGCATCAATAATATACTATGGTTTTAAAGTAAATATCCATTTAATGAGAATACATTGTGAAATAAATGAATTATTATATATTTTTAAAAGATATACTAATAATGAAGAATATTTTGATTTTACAAAAAAAGAGGAATTCTTAAATAAATTTGAATTACTGATTAAGTTTAAATCATTTACAGCAATATTTATTTTAAATAAAGAATTAAGAAATAATATTTTTTATTTATTTAATATTAAAAACAATATTGATGAAATTCAAAAAAATTACAATAAATCATTTATAGAAAATGAAAAAAATCAATACAAAGATTTTTTTTATAAATTAATCGAAAATCAACCATTTGATAATCAACAAATTGAATCAATCATAACTGACGAAAAAAATTCATTAGTAATTGCAGGAGCAGGAACAGGTAAAACATCTACAATAATTGGTAAAACAGCATATATTTTAGAAAAGAAACTAGCTGAACCAGAACAAATATTACTTATAGCGTTTACTAAAAAAGCAGCCAACGAAATTTATGAAAGAATTAACGAATTAATTAAAACACATATCAATATACATACTTTTCATAGTATTGGATATAACATTATTGGGGTTTCTGAAAAATTTACACCTGACTTATATTTAAATGGTGAAGATTCAAAAATAAAAGAAACATTAAAGGAACTTATTGAAAATTCTTTTCTTAATGATACAAAAAATATATTTCTTGACTTTTTTGCTTTTAAATTAAGACCTGAAAAACCAAAGTTTGAATTTAAAACACTTAATGATTATTATCAGCATTTAAAAGCTCATGATATTAGAACATTAAAAAATGAAAGAGTAAAAAGTTTTGAAGAATTGAAAATTTCAAACTTTCTATTTATAAATAGTGTTGATTATAAATACGAAAGTCCATATGAAGTTGATTTATCAACTCCAACTCATAGACAATATCACCCTGATTTTTATTTACCCAATTTTGATATTTACATTGAACATTTTGCAATTGATGAGCATGGTAATGTCCCCCCTTTTTTCACAAATAGAAGCGATTTACCACCAAAAGAAAAATATAACAACGAAATTAAATGGAAAAGAGAAACTCATAAAAAATATGGAACAAAACTTATTGAAACATATTCTTATGAAAATAAAAGAAATGTCTTGTTAGATAATTTGAAAATGAAATTAGTAAAATCAAATGTTCAATTAAATCTAAAATCAAAAAAAGAAATATTAGATCAAATAAATTCAAATAATTTATTAAATCCATTTGTTGAATTAATGTTTTCTTTTTTAAATTTAGCTAAATCAAATTTAATATCAATTTCTGAACTTGAGGAAAAATCGAAAATAATAAATGACGATCGATTTTCTGCTTTTATTGAATGTTACAAAATTATTTATAAAAAATATGATAATATTCTTAAACAAAGTAAAGCAATTGATTTTAGTGATATGATAAATATGGCGACAGAATGTGTTAAATATAAGAAATATATTTCCAATTTTAAGTATATAATTGTAGATGAGTTTCAAGATTTATCTGTTGGAAGATATAAGTTAATAAATGAACTTTTAAATCAAAAAAAAGGTTCAAAATTGTTTGCTGTTGGTGATGATTGGCAATCAATATTTAGATTTGCAGGTAGCGATATTACACTAATGAGTAATATTGAAAAGTATTTTGGCTTTACTCAAGTTTTAAAGATTGAACAGACTTATAGGTTTAATGACAAAATTTTAGAAATAAGTAGTAAATTTATTCAAAAAAATAAATCACAATTAAAAAAGAATTTATTTACTAAAAATAATATCAATAATGAAAATGCTTTTGAAATTATAACTATAGATAATAATAATCCTTTAGAAAAGAATATAAAGAGAATTCTAAATGAATGTAGAAATTTTAAAAATGATGCAAAAGTATTATTTATTGCTAGATTTAACCATGATAAAATAATGAACTTTCAATCGTATAAAAATAACTATCCCACTTTAGATTTAGAATTTGTTACAGCTCACAAATCTAAGGGTTTAACTTGTGATTTTTCAATTATATTAAATATGATTAGTGGGAAATGGGGATTTCCTTCTGAAATATCTGACGACCCCATATTAGATTACATTTTGAGTGAAAATGAATCTTTTGAAAACGCAGAAGAGAGAAGACTTTTTTATGTAGCTATAACACGAGCAAAATATAAGAATTTTATATTCACTAGTAATAATAATAAATCCAAATTTATATTAGAATTAGAAAAAGATTTAGGTCTAGTAAATGATCCGAATTTTGCATTGTGTGATTTATGTGGTGGTACTATGCAGCGTAAACAAAACAGATTTGGTCGTTTTTTCTATAGTTGTACAAATTATCCTTTTTGTAATTATACAAGAAATTAATAATTAAGGTTTATGAACATATATAATAATTTTAACGAAATAGAATATAATCCAGATACAATTTTAACCGTTGGCACATTCGACGGCGTCCATCGCGGCCATCAGTTGATTATTGACAAATTATTAGAAATATCAAATAAAAAAAATTTAAGGCATTTGATATTGACAATTGAACCTCATCCACAAATAGTTTTAAACAAAGTGGGCAGAAAGCAGATTTTCCTTTTAACCACGATTGATGAGCGATTGAAATTATTCAAAAGTAATGGGATTGAAAACGTTTTAATTATCCCATTTTCAATAGAGTTTGCAAAAACTGATGCAAAAGATTTCATTGTTAAATATTTAGTAAAAAAAATTGGATTGCATACTCTTTTAATAGGTTACGACCACCTTTTTGGGAAAAACCGACAAGGCAACGAATCGTTGCTTATGGATTTGTCTAATGAATACAATTTTCAAATTAAAAAAATTGATGCTTTTCTGGAAAAAGAATTAATCATTTCAAGCACTAAAATCCGTAATTTGATTTTATCTCAGCAGGTTGAACTTGCAAACGAATTGCTGGGCTATCCATATTTTATTGAAGATGTAGTCGTTGAAGGACATAAACGTGGCAGGACGATTGGTTTTCCAACACTCAATTTTTCTTTTTCAAATAAATATAAATTAATTCCGGCTAAAGGAGTTTACCTGGTTTCTTCTGAAATTCAGGGAAAATCTTATTACGGAATGGCAAATATTGGAGTGCGACCTACTTTTGAAGATGATGGCGATTTGCTTTTGGAAGTTCATCTTTTCGATTTCGAAGGGGATTTATATGGGAAAAAAGTATCGGTACATTTTCTTAAATTTATTCGGGAAGAAAAAAAGTTTAAAGGTATCGAAGAAATAAAAACTCAACTTGAAGAAGACAAAGAAAAATGCTTTGAAATTATAAATAATTGAAATGAAACGAAAAATTTTATATTCAGTTTTTGGAATAATCTTTATTCTAATTGTTGTTTTTACTCATCATTTATTATTTGGAAAATTATTTGCTTATTCTCCTGTTTATATTGGTTTCGAGAAAAATGAAATGCAGAATACAGAAATCTACATTCAAGATGGCTCTGACATTCCAAATTTAAAAAGTATAGATACGCTTATTCCAATAGTTGAAGAATTTCACGGGTTAAAATTCAAATATAAACCAAAAATTTATATATTCAGAGATAGTTCTGCATTTCTTAATCGATCCATTTCAAAAGCAAGATTTTGTGTTTATCCGAACAGCAATTTATTCATTTCTCCCTGGGCAATCAAAGAAGCTCAGGCAGGAAAAATATCTATGGAGATATATGTAACCCACGAACTGTCCCATACTCTTATTTATCAGCATTGTGGCTTATTCAGTTCCATTAAATATCCTGAATGGTTCTTAGAGGGCTTGGCAGTGTATAGTGCCAATCAGATGGGTACTTCCTTTTATCCGAGTAAAGAATTAACATATTCCTTAATTCGACAAGGGAATTTTATGCCGCCAGAATATTTCAAAACTAAGAATGAAGAAAAAATCAAACTCAATATGAAAAACGAAATTGCTTTTATATATTCTGAACTTGCTTGCATTGTTGATTATATGGTAATTCGCTTTGGAAAAGAAAAAATGCTGATTTTTATGAAAACTTTGATAGACAACTCAGATTATAAAATGAATTTTAAAAAAATTTATGGTATTGATTTCGATGCTTTTATAAAAGATTTCGATGATTTCATAAATGAATGATATTTCTTATAAACCGTTTTAAGTTATTCCAAAATCTTTATGTTTACTTTTTAAGAATTTAGTAACAATTTTAAAGTCTTGTTCTTTTTCAAATTCAACCATTAAATGCCCCCCAACTAAAATTTTCGGACAAATAGCCAGTCTAAATATTTCACCATAAATAGCTTTTTTTACTTCTAGATCATAATCTATATTTTTTTTTAAATTTTTTTTATATGATATTAAATTTGAAAGTAGAATAAAAGGATAAAATAAGGGAAATAAAATAAATGAAGTAGTTTTAATTTTAGTAAAATGATACTTTTTAATTTTAAAACCTGATAATTTAGCTAATACTCTTAATTTTTGAATGCCAATCAAAAAGATATGTCCAAAATAAATTTCATCGGTTACTTCTCTTTTAGACATCCAAATACTATCAAGTTCATTAGGAGGCATCATTGAATTAAAACGTTCACTTTCAGACAAGAGATAACTTAACTTCGCTCTAATATTCGAGTAATTTGGAGTTGTTATCATTAAGATACCATTTGGTTTTAATACTCTGTTAAATTCTCTCAAGGCATTATACTGGTCGCTAAAATGCTCAATACCTTCCTGACAGATAAATGCGTCTACTGAATTATCTTCTAATGGAAGATTATCGCGGATATTGGCTCTAATGCAATTAATATCATCAATTTCAAAATACTCAGGAAATAAATCCATAGGAATCGGAATTGCTCCAATTCCTTTTAAAATGCGGGTCGTTATTCCATTTCCAGCCGGGAAATCTACTACTTTCTTTCCTTTAAAATACTCTTTATTTGATATTAAATATTTTTTTACATAGTATTTAATACTTTCCGGATTATCTTCGTATTCCATTTTCTCCATTTAATAACTAATGTAACTAATTGAGTATAATTAAAATAATAGATGCAATTTATATAAAATATGAATAAATATTTATTAATTTTTGTCTATTTAAAATATAACTTACTAAATTTTCTAAACTCAGATAAAAATAATAAAATATCAGATAACATATAATTCAAACCGACAACAGTATTGTCATTATAATCTATCATTCCCTACTCCCACGATAAAGCAAGACTTTTGTCTGTGAGTTAAAATGACAACTTTACTTTTACCTGAAAAACTTAACGAACGATTGGTAGTGTAAAAATTTCTTAATCAATTAAATTAGCAATTCTTGACCATCGAATTGTAGTAATTTTTTTGAAAAAATCAGCTAAAGGAAGGTTGGTATCCCATGACCAGTAAACAATAATCGGAGACCCTACTACATTTTCAACTGGTATAAACCCCCATGCACGGCTATCTAAACTATTGTCGCGATTGTCTCCAAGTCCGAAGCAGTAATCACGTTCAATAGTATAAGAATTTGAGGATTTTCCATCAATTGTAATCATATCACCATTTTTTTCAATCTGATGCCCTTCGCGTTGGATTAGAATATTCCACTCATAAAAGTTTGAATTGTTTAAAGGAATAACATCTCCTTTTTTTGGAATTCTGATTGGCCCGTAATTATCAAACGTAAATCCTTTACCAAACGGGAAAGTAGCTGGCTGATTATTGTGGTCAATCAGGTATTTACCATCTTCTGCAAGTGGAACTAACTGATTATTAACATATAATTTCTTATCTTTCAAATACATACTATCGCCTGCAACGGCAACACAGCGTTTCAAATAATACTGAAACTCCTTTGCTTTCACTTCATCTCTATCGCCGGGATAAACAAAAACTATTACATCACCACGTTCGGGTTCCTTAATACCGGGAAATTTGTAGTATGGCAGTGGAATATTGAAAAATGGAATAACCTGCGGGGTTGTAGGACCATAGACAAACTTATTAACAAATAAAAAATCGCCGGTCATTACAGTATTCTCCATTGAGCCCGTAGGAACAACAAATGATGCAATAGCAATACCGTTAATTATCATAACGATAATAAAAGCACCAACTATAGTTTTCACCCAGGAAATCACGCTTTCCTGAAAAGTCATTTGCTTTTGCTTTTCTTTTTTGGCTGCTCTTCTTTCTTTATACCATTTAAAAGCTTTTTTAAAAAAATTCATTTCACTCTCGTTTTGAGGAATCGTTTTTACTGGTTCTTTTGGATTTTTAATATTTTTCATAACTACAAATTAATTATTATCAATACTTAAAACAGCAAGAAATGCTTCCTGTGGTATTTCAATCTTGCCTATTTGCTTCATACGTTTTTTGCCTTCTTTTTGTTTCTCAAGAAGTTTTCTTTTTCTTGAAATATCACCACCATAGCACTTTGCAAGTACATTTTTTCTCATTGCCTGCACATTAGTTCTGGATATTACTTTAGCACCGATAGCAGCTTGAATTGCTACTTCAAACATTTGACGTGGAATTAACTCTTTTAGTTTAGAACAAAGTTTTCTGCCCCAATCGGCTGATTTTGAATTATGGACAATCGTTGAAAGAGCATCAACCGGTTCGCCATTTAATAAAATATCCAATTTAACTAAATCTTCAGTTCTATACTCAAGAAATTCATAATCAAGCGATGCATAGCCGCGTGAAATTGATTTTAATTTATCATAGAAATCGAAAACTACTTCAGCAAGAGGAAGCTCAAATTCCACATCAACTCTTTCTGAAGAAAGGTAAGTTGTATTTTTTAATAATCCGCGTCTGTCCATACACAGTTTCATTATACTGCCAATATATTCATCGGGTGTAATTATTTGTGCTTTAATAAATGGCTCCTGAATTTCAGAAATATTTCCACGTGGCGGAAGCTGAGCTGGATTATCAATAAAAATTTCCTCTGAATTTGTTTTAATAACTTTGTATCTTACGTTAGGAACAGTGGTTACAATATTTTGGTCGAACTCGCGTTCAAGCCGTTCCTGCACTATTTCAAGATGAAGAAGTCCAAGGAAACCGCATCGAAAACCGAAACCAAGAGCATTTGAACTTTCCGGCTCGTAAGTGATTGCAGAATCGTTTAGTACCAACTTTGCAAGAGATTCACGCAAATCCTCAAAATCTGCCGCATCAGATGGATAAATTCCACTAAATACCATCGGTTTAACGATTTTAAATCCTTCAATCGCCTTTTCGCAAGGGCGATTATAATTTGTGATTGTATCGCCTACTTTTGTGTCTTGCAGATTGCGAATACTGGCAGTTAGATAGCCAACATTGCCAGCAGAAAGTTCACCTGTCCGAAAACGTTTCATGTGCATTATGCCAACTTCTTCAACGTCATAAGTTTGTTGGGTAGCATGGAAATAAATCTTATCCTTTTCTTTTAAAATTCCTTCAAAAATACGAACATTTACGATTACTCCTCGATAAGAATCAAAAATGGAATCGTAAATCAATGCACGCAAAGGAGCATCTGGGTCGCCTTTTGGTGGTGGGACTTTAAGTACTATTTCTTCCAAAATTTCCTCAATGCCAATACCCTGTTTTGCAGAACACATCAAAATATCGCTTTCGGGGCAGCCGATTAAATCAATAATCTGATGTTTAACGGCTTCAACAGTAGTTACTGCACTGGGCAAATCAATTTTATTGATTATTGGAATAATTTCTAAACTTGAATCTATTGCCATATAAAGATTGCTAATCGTTTGTGCTTCCACCCCTTGAGTTGCATCTACAATAAGCAAGGCGCCTTCGCAGGCAGCAAGGGAGCGTGAAACTTCGTAGGAAAAGTCCACGTGTCCGGGAGTATCAATCAAATTTAAAATATATTCGTTGCCATCTTTTGCAGTATAGTTCATTTGGATTGCGTGGAGTTTAATTGTAATACCACGCTCCTGTTCTAATGGATTGTCGTCTAATATTTGATTGGTTACCATTTCGCGTGATGTTACGCGACCGGTCTTTTCGAGTAATCTATCGGCAAGTGTTGATTTGCCGTGGTCTATATGAGCAATAATGCTAAAATTTCTTATATTATTCATCTGTATTTTCAAATTTATAAACTTCAAAAATACGAAATATTCCTTAATTTTTATATACTTCATTTTGAAATTTTTTGATATTTAATAAAGTAATTTTATTAGAATGAAAGTATTTGAAATTTATGAGAAATTTTTGTATTTGTATTTGAAAATTAAAAAAATCTTAAAAGGAAAAGTAAAAATGAAAAACCAATCTCATATAATATATGAACAAGATGGTGATTGGTTTATTGCATTTTGCCCAGAGATTCCCGGAGCAAATGGAATGAATAAAACAAAAGAAGAATGTAGAGATAATCTGCTCGAAGCAATTTATTTGATTTTGAAAGACAGATATGAAGACTCTATATTATGTTAATTATATTTACTCTAAAGAATTGATTTTAAACTAATTATTTATTAGGAGTTCAAAAATTCATTTTCACTTTTTATTCGCAAACGTTTTGAATAATATTTAATTCTTATGGAAGAAAGATGTTGTGAGATTCTTCTCAGAGCTAAGAATGCCAGTTTTTAGAACTCTCCTTTACTATAATTTTTATGAAAAGATATATTTTATATTTGTTTTTATTCATTGGGCTTTTAACTCCTTATATTTCAACTATCTTGTTAGTTCGTAAAAGTTCTATTATTTTACTATTACTATTGGATATTATTTCAATATTTTTAATAATTTCTTCTTTAAAAGAATTATTAAAAATATTAGATAATTCATTTAAAAAGAATATTCTTAAATATAGCTCAATATCAATAATTTTACTTTATTTCATTTTTTATAGTAAGCTTTTAGATACAGCTGATTATTTCTTTTTTAAAGAAAAAGAAATGCAATTAAATGAATTAGTTTATCAAAAAAGAGATTATAAAGAAATTTATGAAATGACAGATTGCCTAAGAAATTTTAAATCGTTAAATGAAAAATCAATTGATACTTATCATTTAGTTTGTGATTCATCAAATCATTCAAAAAAATTGTTTTTAAAAAATGAAAAATCTGGAGAAATAATTGATAAAAAAGTATTTGAGAAAATGAGAAAAAAGCTAATAGAAGTAGGTATTATTGAATTTAAGACGCATAAAGATGGAAGTATTTTCTTCTTAAATGATGGGTTTATAAATACGTTCTTTGGTTTTGTTTATAGTGAATCCGGAATAAATCCAGAACTATGTGATTTCGGATTTATAACACACTGGAAAAAGGTTGCAAAGAATTGGTATGTTTGGTATGCTTGAAAAGATGCATTTATTTTAACTGTATTGCATATTTATATATAGTTCTTATATTTAAGTTAGACCATAAAAGTAAAATTTCTGAGATTAAGTTTATTTTTAAAAAACTCTATATTAACAGTTTTTACTTTCAATTTTAAAAAAGTATATAAATACTATTTAAATTATTTATAAATCTAAAACTCCGAAAAAATCGTAATAAGAATCATTCAAATCAATAAACTGAAATTTTGGATTTATTTCTTTCTTTAACAAGTTATAAATTTTTAAACTTTCAGTATCAGATGATAAATAGTATTCAATATTCTTTACGCAATCTGCTTGTGCAAATAGTTTTGTATCATTAGGAATAATATTCCTTTCTCTTAGTTTTAAACTTCCTTTATTTTGAAACACAATACGACCTAATTTACCTGTTCTTTTGGAATGTTCAAAATTAAAAGGGAGAATTTGTAAATTTTTGAGAGGTAACTCGCTTATATCACCTCCGACACAATATTCAGCAATACTAATTGTAGATATAGTCATTATAATTTCAGATTGAATAAAGTATCTAAAATATTCATCTGCATTTTTAAATAGTGGGTCATCATCATTTAAAAAACGTATGAAGAAACTTGTATCAAGTAGCACAGCTTTATTAATCATAAGTTCCTCTTACTTCACTTAACCAATTATCTGGATTTATATTTTTGAGCCAAGATTCTTTCGCTTTCTTTCGTAAAGAAGATATGTATTTTTCATCATAAACTTGTTGATAATCCACTAAATTTAAAAATTTTAAAGAAGTTTTATCAATTTCACCAGTTTCTGAATTTTGTTTTCCTATAGCTCTTATTCCGAAGGTTTTATAAAGTAAGTTTTCATTATATGTTTCTAAGAATTTTATTGGAGTTTGAATTCTTAATGTTCCGAGTTCTTCTGTAAGAATATGAATATTAGCTTTATCTTTTCCTCCGGCATTCGTTAATTTCCCATAAAAGTAAAATTCTGCATCCACCCATAAAGCTTCAGTTCTATAAAAGTTAGTATTGTTATCAATTTTTAGTTCATTAGATTTATCTATTGATGTTTTAATATAAAAAACATAATTATTTTTAGCAGCAACGGTTTGTATATTTTCAATAGCAATAGCAGTTTCATTCTCAAGGAAATCTATACTATTATGTTGATTAACCTGTCCGATAACTGCATTAAATCCAATAATAAATTGAATAAATGTTTTAAAAATATGTCTTACAGACCCATCTTCAATCCTGTAACTCAATTGTGGCCTTTCCCGCTTATCGTGAGGAAATAACATATTTTCAGCATTTTCCAGTATTTTAGAAATTTCCCTTATATCGTAGTTGTCTGGTGTTATTTCAAGATTTCCCTTAGAACCAGATACTCTTATTTCTATATAACCTATTTTCTCCAATTTTCTAGTATAATTATAAGAACATAAAAAAATTTTCATATTAAAATACGAAATATTCCTTAATTTTTATATACTTCATTTTGAAATTTTATCAAATAACATTTATGTCTTTTTTAAAAATGTATTATGAGATTTAATTTTTGTTGATAATGTTTAATGAAAATTTTTCAATTTATTTGCTTTTTTAAAAAATCATTTGCTAATAAAAATATTACATTATCAACTCGTAACCTAATTTCAACAGAAATTATTTTCACTCCATAGGATTAATTTTCCCCGAAATAATATCATTTTTAATTTCTTCGATTTTTGCTTTAATGCTCTCTGGTATTTGATTATCAAAATTGTGGTATGGAGCAATAGCAACTCCACTGCTGCTCAAATTCGCCTTTTGTATTGTTCCTTTGTTAAACTTACCATTTACGTAATCTTTTGCAATATTATAAACAGTAACTCTTGTGTCTTTAATGCAGGAAGAAAGCAGGATACTTTTTAATGTATCTGGAAGAGTAAGATACTGGTCTTCATCAACGCCAATCGCCCAAATATGCCTTTCGCTTGCTACTTCAATAGCTCCAACTCCGCAGGAACCAGCAACAGTAAACAGAACAGAAACGCCTTCATTCACTAATGAATCTGCAATTTGTCTTCCGATTTGTTTTTCATGGAAAGAATAACTAAAAACGGTTGAATTAACAACATTTTTTGAATATATCGAATTATAATATTTTACACCATTATCAAAAGCAACATAGAATTTTTGAAGAGTTTTAGAATCAAAACCACATATAGCAGCCGTTTTTGGAGCATCAGGATTTTTAAAATCAGCCCAGTATGCCGCAAGGAAACCAAGCGGAAAAGCAGCTTCCTGCACTTCAAAAGCCACACCAATCATATTTTTGGGAATTGTATCCAAATCATAATCTATAAATGCAAAATCAACATACGGAGTTTTATTCGCCTTTTCTATAGCAAAATCCGTAAAATTGTATCCGACATAAAAAAGTAAATCAATATTCCTACTCATAAAATAATTGAAATTTTCAAGCATTGTTAATGAATCTACACCATCGCGGAAATCAGTAAAGATTGGAATTTCTTTATTCAAATCAAGTAAACCTTGCTTACTGTTATCATTATAGGAATCAATTCCAAACTTTTCGGCAAGCATTCCAATTTTATAAATTTTTGCAGGTGGAGTTTCTTTAGAATTTTCACAACTGCTTATAATTATTGCTAACGAAAACAAAAAGCAAAATTGAAATATTTTTCTGATAAGTATGGAAAATAAATTAATATTTAACATTATATACTCCTTTATTGATATAATTTCATTATAATACACTGTCCATTGCAAAAATATTGAATTTTTTTAAAACATCAAATAATATTCTTGAATTCAGAACTCCAGACCCTATAACGAAAATAAAGGAGTTAGGAGATTTGCCTCGTAAAGAATAATTTCGTAGCTAATCTCCATAATAAATTATGGAGTTACTCTAATTGTTAGAATAACTCCTAAATTTATTTAGGAGTTATAAGTATGCTATTTTGTGATATTAAATTTTTTTAATATCAGAACTATATTTACTGCGCAATAACAAACTCAGAACTCCAGACCCTATAACGAAAATAAAGGAGTTAGAAGATTTTACTCGTAAAGAACAATTGAGCATATTATCCAAAAAAGGTGTCATTCCGAAACGAAGTGAGGAATCTCAAGTTTCGTGTTAGCAATTACTTGTGAGATTTCTCGCTGCGCTTCGAAATGACAAGATTGCGAAATAAATAACTACGAGGGGTCAGGAGTTCTGAAACTACGAGGCGACTGGAGTTCCCAAGTTGAACTTGAGAAGGAAATTTTCTTTCCAAAATTCAATTTTGGAAGGAGAGAAAAGAAAAACATCGTAGATGTGTTGTCTTAATAGCAAAGGAAAAGCAAAGAACAAAAAAAAATACAATTTGGGAAAGAGAAACAAAAAAGATGTCCTACATTTCGAAAATGTAGGACATCTGGCTAAAATACTTACGTAACGTTTTTTACTTTGCGAAAGTCTAAGCTATCTAATCTTTCTAAAACTGCTAAACTTAATAAAACAAATGTTTTTCATTTTTTAAAGCGGAATAGAGAATTTTTCTTGCTCGGAACAAATGGGCTTTCACAGTTCCGAGTGGAATTGATAAAGTTTCGGCAATAGCAACATAATCCAAATCCTCTTCGTGCCGAAGTCGCAATATTTCTTTGTAATTATCCGGTAAGTCGTTTATTGCTTTTAGTAAAACACTTTTCCTCTCCTGCGATAAAATATTCATATCTGGAATATAGGAATTGTCTTCGATTTCCATTTCACTTTCTTCTTCATCAATAAAATCGGGTTTTGTAAGTGAAATGGTTGATAGTCGCTTTTTCCTTAAAAAGTCAATACAGCAGTTTGATGCAATTTTATATAGCCATGAAGAAAATGCAAAACCACACTTGAAACTCGGCAATGCTTTGTATGCCTTAATGAATGTTTCCTGCGTCAAATCCATAACATCGTCTTCGTCTTTTATCATTCTTCTGATAATTGAAGAAATAATTCTGTAATACTTCTTTTGAATTTTACCAAAAGCATCGTTATTTCCATTAATTACTTCCTGGACAAGTTGAAAATCTTCATTATGCTTAACATTATTTTCTTTTATTTCATTCATTTGCTTTTAAAGGTAATAAGACAATAAATTTTGTTCCGCATCCAAGCTCACTTTCCAATTTAATTTCGCCACTATGCTGCAATACTATGTGTTTAACTATAGAAAGCCCTAACCCGGTCCCCCCTACTTTTCTTGAACGCGATTTATCGACTGTAAAAAATCTTTCAAATATTCTTTCTATTTTGTCTTTCGGAATACCAATTCCAGTATCTTCAATAATGATTTGCATCATTTCATTAGTGCAAGTTATCTCAACAAAAATTGTTCCATAGTCAGTATATTTTATTGCATTGTCAATCAAATTTATGAAAAGTTGCTCTATTCTATAAACATCAACACTGGTTTTGGGTAAATTCTCTTCTATTTTGAGCTCAAATTTTAAATTCTTTTCATTTAATCTTTGAACAAAAATTTTATAAACATTATCTAAAATATCTTTTATATTTACTACTGATTTTTCTAATTTTGAAGAAGAATCCTCTAACTTCGATAAAGTCATTAAATCTTCGACTATGTTGATTAATCTGTTTGTATGCCGGTGAATTATTTCAATATAGTTTTTATGTTCTTCGCCAATTTCGTCTTCTAAAGTTTCAATAAAACCTTTTATTGCAGTTAAAGGAGTTCGCAATTCGTGAGAAACATTAACAACCAAATCTTTCTTAATATTTTCAAGAATTTTTAGTTGAGTAATATCTGAAATAATAATTACAGTTTCTTTTTTTGCATCTAAAAAATTATAACTGCAAAGGTAATATTTTCCATCAATTTCAATTTCATCAAAATAACTCTTTCTTTTCTTCTGCGTTTTTTTTACAAAATCGGCAAATTTATTATTTGAAATAATTTCCCAATAGTAATTTCCCAAAATATTCTCTTTTCTAACAATTTGCTTGAATCCTTCGTTCGAAAGGAGTATTTTTCCTTCCATATCGATTACTAAAAGCCCTTCTCGAATAGATTTAATAATACCAGCCAGTTCTTCCTTCTGTATTGAGATTTCCTCGAACAAACTCTTTACTTTAAAAATCATATTGTTGAAAATACTTGATATTTCCTTCATTTTGTATTTTTGATTTAAAAGTATTTTCGTATTGAAATCACCTTTTCCTACCCTTTCAGCTGCATTTGATATTTGAATTATTGGCTTGGAAATTATTTTTGAAATAATATAAGTTGCAATTAATGAAATAATTGCTAAAGCAATAGAAATAAATAAAATAATTTTATTTTGCTCTTTTATAGTTGCGCTTAACTCTTTTAATTCAATACCATACCTTAGAAACGCAATATTTTTATTATATATCTGAATTGGAAAGCAAACGTAAAGCAAATCATTTTCAAGATTGTGATATTCTTCAATGTTAGTTCCAATAGTATGTTTAATTGCCTCCAGAACTTCTTTCTTTGTTATTTGATTAGTAATTAATTTGGGATTCATTTCAGAATCACCAAGAACGCGACCATTCGAATCAATAAGTGATATACGGAAATTCATATTTAAAGAAATTCTTTTTATTAAAGCATCAAAATCAGCATAATTATCGGTTAAAAAAGAAGGAATAATGAGCTGTTGAGTTACAGTATGAATTTGCTTTGCCTGATTAATCGTTAAGCTAACAAATTCATTTTTAGTCGAATTGTTTAGGAAACTAATAAATAAAAAGAAGAATAATAAAATGATTAATAAAAAGCCGGAACCAATTCTAGTAAAAAAATAGTACATTTTATTCTTCTAATTTATATCCAATACCGCGAATATTTTTGATTAATTTCCCAGCTTCTTTAAGCTTTTCTCTTAAATTTTTAATGTGAACGTCCACAGTCCTATCTAAAACGCCTTTATCATAAGCACCGAGATAATCAAGTATTTGCTCACGTGAATAAACCCAGCCCCTTCTTTCTAAAAGCATTTTGAGAATTCTAAACTCTGAAGTAGTCAATTCAACTTTTTCACCACTTACGAATGTATCATATTTTTGTAAATCAATTTCAAGAATTCCACCAATCTTGATTTTTTGGGTTTTTACGGTTTTTTCCTCGCGTCTTAAAATTGCTTTAACACGGGCAACAAGCTCGCGTGGCGAAAATGGTTTGGTAACGTAATCGTCAGCACCAAGTTCTAACCCAAGCACTTTGTCAGTTTCTTCTCCACGGGCAGTCAGCATAATAATTGGAATTTCAGAATATTTGTCTTCTTTTTTCAAAAATTTACAAATATCAAAACCATCGGCATCTGGAAGCATTAAATCTAATATAACCAAATCGGGTACTTCTTTTGATAAATATCTGCTGAATCCATCGGCATCTTCAAAGCACTTTACTTTAAAGCCGGCTTTTGTTAGATTAACGTTAAGCAGTTCTAAAATGTCCGGCTCATCGTCAACAATAGCGATAGTGCGTTGAGTTTGAGATTTAGAGGTTATCGTGTCGAGTAATTTATTGGGTTTCTGGTTCATAAATTTTTTCGTTAGCTTTTTTCATTAATTCAAATTTAAGAATTTTTTTTTAATTTATTTTATTATTAAATTGTTTTATTTTCAAACTGAAAAGTAAAATTGCTCAAAAGAAATTCACATATAAAAAAAATCACTTACAAAACTTATTTATTCATTTCCAATTTGATTTGGAATTTTTTATTCCTTTTCAAAAAGAATAGCTCTAATAATATTTACTTAAAAAGTTTTTCAAGCAAATTTAAATTACTTTTTGAAAAACCATACACCTTAATTCTTTCGAATGATTGCGGAGGTGGAAGCGAAAGTTATTTGAATGTATTGATTGAAGAAAACAAATTTAATACTTTCATTTTAAAATATAATTTAAAAAAAGGGTATTTTCATTTTTATTATGAACGAAGTTACTGTAATGCTGAACATATTTCTTGTCATTCTGAACGAAGTGAAGAATCTAAAGTACATTGGTTTAAAAAATTTGTGAGATTCTTCGCTCCGCTCAGAATGACACCCGAAAATTCTCCCTGTCATTCTGAACGAAGTGAAGAATCTAATCGTTACTTTACAAAATACTTACAAAATAAAGCATATAAAACATTATTTGAAAATGCAGAACAAATCATTATTAATAATATTGCTTTTTTCCCAAAACCACTTTGTATTATTGACCAAATAGTTAAACAGAAAAAGGGAAATCAAAAAGTTATTTTTGTTGTAAACGATTATTTTTCAATATGTCCCAGCTTTTTTCTATTGAATAATAAAGGGAAATACTGCAATATCCCTGAAATTGAAGTGTGCGGGCAATGTTTGAAGAAAAACAATTTAGATTATATTGTTAATATTGATAGAGATATAGAAAAGTGGAGAAATACCTGGCAGCAATTTTTAACGGATTGTGATGAAATCAGAGTTTTTTCAGAATCATCGGCTGATTTATTGAAAAAAGCATATCCAAGTATTTCAAATAAAATTGTAAAAATAAAACCGAATTATTCTTCAATATTTGCAAATCAATAATTTCAACTTTCGCAAAGCCCAAGAAACTTAACGAGTGTGTGGTTTTTATCTATTGTAGCGACAAGGCATGCCTTGTCGCTACACTCTCTCGTGTAATATCCCTTTGAAAAACTTACTATAAAATCTTGTCATTCTGAACGCAGCGAAGAATCTCAAATGTAGTGATAACAAGGATTTGTGAGATTTCTCGCTGCGCTTCGAAATGACACTTTAATTGTATCTTTGAATGCAACTTGGTATAATCTTCTAAACTTTCTCACCTTTTCGTCCATTCCTTCATAACACTATCGAAAGCAATATCATCGAAATTGCACTTATCATAAAGCCCGGCAACATTCCTTTGACGAAATGCCTCGTAAACGGTTACAGCACAGGCAACTGAAATATTCAAACTCTGTATCATACCCACCTGTGGAATTAAAATGTTTCCGTCAGCTTTTTCGAGAGCAACATCAGTTACGCCACTATGCTCATTTCCAAAGACGATAGCAATGTTTTGCGTCATATCAACATCATAAATTGATTTTGCTTCACTTGAAAGATGAGTAGTAAAAATCTTTTTCCCTTGCTTGCGAAGTTCGGCATAGCAATCCTCAACGCTGTTAAAAAGCAACTTTTTTACCCATTTCTTTGCACTTGCAGAGCTTTTTTCTCCGAGATGGGGAATATCTCGCCTGTTTTTATAAATCAAATACACTTCAAAAATACCTACTGCATCGCAAGAACGCAGTATTGCAGAAAGATTGTGAGGGTCGTTGATATTTTCTAACACAACAGTAAAATCAAGTTGTCGTTTTTCTAATACTTTTGTTAATTTTTCTAAACGCTTTTCTGTTACAAAATAGTTTTCAGTTTGCATAAAAAATGCTTTTATAAATTCAGTAAAATTTATTAATTTCAAAATTAAGCAAAAATATTTTTTAAAAAGAAAAATATTAATTATATTGCTAATGAGGAATATTTGGAACTTAGGAAAGTCAATAAAATGAAGAAGTTTTTAGCATTTATTATTGTCATTTCTGTAATAACTGCAATTGTTTGGGGCAGCTTATCTTCATTTGATTATGAGCCAACTACCTTAATGAAGCTAAAAGATAAGTACTCAAAGAAGCACAAACCTAAGGTTGACCATAAGAAATTTGAAGTATTACAGGCAAAATTTGGAAATGCCCGTGAGGTAACTAAAGCGTGTGAAAGCTGCCATAATCTTACATCAGCCGAAGTTATGGAATCAAGTCACTGGAACTGGGAACGAGAAGAATATATTCAAGGCAGAGGAATTGTATATCTTGGAAAAAAGAATGCAATTAATAATTTTTGCATTGGAACTCAGGGAAATGAGCAAAGCTGTGCAAAATGCCATATTGGATTGGGATATGATGAAAATGGTCAAATTTATACTGATTCCACAAATATTGACTGCCTCGTCTGCCACGATAATTCAGAAACTTATGCTAAAGCAGCTGGAAAAGCCGGCGCACCAGAAGAAAACTTGGATTTAAATTTAATTGCCCAAAGCGTCGGAAAACCTAAAAGAAGTAATTGCGGGGTTTGCCATTTCTATGGTGGCGGCGGAAATAACGTAAAACATGGCGCCCTTGAATCTGCTATGAATGAGCCAACTAAAGAAATTGATATTCACATGGCTGCTGAAGGAATGAATTTACAGTGTATTGACTGCCACTTAACTGAAAATCATAAGATTTCAGGTAAGCTTTATTCTTTTGCTTCAACTTGTACTAACAGAAATTCCTGCGACCAGTGCCACACTAATGCTCCACACGACAAGGATTTGATTAACAGCCATACTTTGAAGGTATCCTGCGAAGCTTGTCATATCCCAATTTATGCTAAAGAGAATTCCACTAAATTATACTGGGACTGGTCAACTGCAGGCAGATTAAAAGACGGAAAGCCCTACGAAGAAGATGACAGCTTGGGAAATCATACTTATTTATCTATTAAAGGTAGTTTCGTATGGGGAAAAAATTTGAAGCCGGACTACGTTTGGTTCAACGGAACTGCCAGCCATTATTTACTTGGTGATAAAATTGAAAATACATCACAGGATTTAGTATTAAATCAGTTAAATGGTTCATACAAAGACAGGGAATCGAAAATTGTTCCGGTAAAAATTCACATTGCAAAACAACCTTATGACCCAGTTAATAAAATACTAATTCAACCGAAGCTTTATGCAGAAACCGAAGGTGAAGGCGCCTTTTGGAAAGATTTCAACTGGCAAAAAGCATCTGAAATTGGTATGAAAGATGCTGGACTTCCATTCAGCGGAAAAATTGATTTTATAGAAACGAAAATGTTCTGGCTTGTGAACCACATGGTTTCATCAAAAGAAAATGTAGTTCAGTGCAATGAATGTCACACCCGCACTGATTCACGCCTTGCCGGTTTAAGCGATTTTTACATTCCCGGAAGAGATTACAGCAAATTTGTTGATGTAGCTGGCTCATGGCTGCTTTTACTTACTTTTCTTGGTGTCGCTTCTCACGGTACTTTGAGAATAATTAATTCAAGAAAAAACAAAAAGGTGAAAAATGGCTAAGAAACTTGTTGAAATCTATAAACCTTTTGAGCGGTTTTGGCACTGGATGCAAGCTCTGTTAATTTTCTTTCTTGCTTTTTCCGGTTTCGAAATCCACGGCTATTATTCTTTTTTCGGCTTTGAAAATGCTGTTACATACCATAACATTGCTGCTTATATGCTAATTATTCTCATACTTTTTGCTATTTTCTGGCATTTCGTTACCGGGGAATGGAAGCAGTATATTCCAACTTTCACTAACATAAAAGCACAACTGAACTACTATTTGTTCGGTATTTTCAAAAATGCCCCACATCCAACTAAGAAAACAGTTTTAAGCAAACTAAATCCTTTGCAAAAACTGACTTATTTTGGACTTAAAATCCTTGTTATTCCAGTGGTTGTAACAACAGGTCTGCTCTATATGTTTTATCGCTATCCAACAAAACACGGAGTTCAGTCGCTTAATATTGAATCTTTGGAAACGATTGCGATTCTTCATACGATAGGCGCATTTTTACTTTTAGCATTCATTATTGCTCATTTGTATTTAATTACTACTGGTGAAACACCTTCTTCAAACCTGAAAGCAATGCTTACCGGTGAAGAAGAAATCGAAGAATAGTGATTAATGATTAATGATTAGTGATTAAATTTTTATAATAAAAAAAAGAAAGAGAGGTAAACAAAATGGTTCAGACAATTCAAACAAAATTTAAAGATGGGCAAATATTAATTAATAATGATATTGATATTGATATTCCTAATGATTCAACTATACTTGTTAGTTATATTAATAATATTGATAAAGAGCTAAACTTAAAAGGTACAGAAATTTCACTTGATAAAATATGGAATAATCAAGAGGATGATATTTATGAGCAACTTCTTAAAATATGATTTAGTTCTTGTTAAATATCCATTTTCAGACCTGACAGTCTTTAAAGTCAGGCCAGCTATAGTTGTTAATCCCTATTATCCTTCTAATGATATAATCATAGTACCGTTAACAAGTCATTCAAATAAGCTTTTACCAGGCGAGTTTATTTTATCCGAATGGAAAGAATCGGGATTAAATGTTCAATCTACTGTAAAGAGAGGCATTTATACAATTGATGAAAAATTAGTAATTTTAAAAATTGGAACTCTTGCTACTAATGATGTTTATAAACTTGAAAACTCATTGCGTCTTTGGCTGGATATTTTATAAGTTTTGTTTTAATAAATTATATGGAGAAATTATGATTGAAGTTAGCACATTAAATAATAAGACTATAATTTCTATTGATAATGATTCTATTCCTAAAGAAGATATTTTATATTTAGTAAAGAGAATGGAATATGAGCAATCAATAAATAAAGCCAATTTTAAAGATGATGTTTTGGAACTATCAGAAAAAATACAAACAGAATGGTGGGAGGCAAATAAAAACGAATATATGTCTGGAACTGGTATAGATTTATGAAAATCATAATAGATATGAATATTGTTTTTTCATCTTTATTAAAAAAAGAATCAAAGATTAGAAATAAATTGTTTGAAAAAGAATTAGAGATATTTGCTCCTAATTTTTTATTTATAGAATTTATTAAAAATATAAATAGAATTATTTCATATTCTGAATTAAAAGAAGATGAATTAATCATTATGTTAGAAGAATTATTTGAACATATTAATTTTGTTCCAGATAAAGCAATTTCAAAAGAAAATAAAGTTATTGCATATCAACTATTTAAAGATGTTGATGTTAAAGATACACCTTATATTGCACTTGCTCTTGAATTAAATTGCTTACTTTGGACAGGTGATAAAAAATTAAAACAAGGATTATTTAAAAAAAATATAAATATCTTTTATGAGATAAACCAATAAAAAGACTATGGAAACAACAAAATATATGAATCCGTACTTGGCAGGAGTGCTGCTGGGTTTGCTTTTGCTTGCAACTATATATATAACAGGGCGTGGGCTGGGCGCAAGCGGTGCATTCAAAAGTGCTGCTGTTGCGACTGTTGAAGCTGTGGCTCCAACACACGTAGAAAATTCTAAATTTTATGCAGAATACTCCAAAGAACATCAGGGAAGCCCGCTTATGAACTGGCTCGTATTTGAAGTAATTGGGGTGCTAATCGGAGCTTTCATTTCCGGAGTAGTTTCAAACAGATTGACATGGAAACTGGAAAAGGGACCAAGAATCAGCTCGAAAACTCGAATTGCAGCTGCTGTTATTGGTGGTATTCTTTGGGGAATTGGCTCTCAATTAGGTAGAGGATGCACAAGTGGAGCCGCACTCAGCGGAATGGCAGTTATGTCTGCTGGCGGCATTATCACGATGTTTGCTATCTTTGGTGGTGCTTACGGCTTTGCTTACTTTTTTAGAAAATTCTGGATTTAATGAAAGGAAGAAAAAATGGGACCATTAGTACCAGATATTATTGGAAATGATTTAAATTTCATAGTGGCTCTGATTATCGGCATTTTCTTCGGTATAATTTTAGAGCAGGCGGGATTTTCTACATCGAAAAAGTTGGTAGGGCTATTCTATGGCTATGATTTCACTGTGCTTCGAGTGTTTTTCACAGCCGGCGTAACTGCGATGGTCGGCGTTATGGCACTTTCTCATTTCGGCTTGCTTGATATTAATTTGATTTATATAAATCCAACTTTCCTGACTTCAGTTATTGTCGGCGGTTTGATTATGGGACTGGGCTTTGTGATTGGTGGCTTTTGTCCGGGAACAAGCGTCTGTGCTGCTGCTATTGGTAAAATTGATGCGATTATTTTTATTATTGGCTCTTTTCTTGGTGTGCTGATTTTTGCTGAAACCTATCCGATTTGGGAAGAATTATACCTTGCTCAAAATTGGGGTAATCCGCAACTTTTTAGTATGCTTGGAATTTCTCAGGGATTATTTGCGTTTCTTTTTGTTTTGCTTGCCTTGTTTGCATATTTTATCGTATCAATGATAGAAAATAAAGCAAATGGTATTAAAAAGCCAGCTGTTCGCTTTACTCCATATTACATTAGCTTGGCAGTTATTGGGTTTGCCCTTGCAATTTCTGCTTTTTTCTTTCCAGATAAAAAAATATCCTTAATTGAAATGAGTAAAAATCAAGAAGTAGTTCAAAATTACGAATTAAATTATATTACAGCTGATGAACTTGCCTGCCGTTTGATGAGTGAAGACAAAAGAATACAAATTATAGATTTCCGTCCTTCTGCCGATTACGAAAAATTAGCGCTACCAAAGTCAATTTCTTTTACAATTGATAATCTTTTCGAAAAAGAGCCGAGCAAAATTCTATATTTGCGTCATAAGAAAAATATACTGATTGCAAAAGATGATGAAGAAGCAAAGAGAGTTGGATTCATAGCAAATGAATTAGGATTTAAAAATATTAGAGTTTTGAAAGGCGGATTTGAAGAATTTGAAAAAACAATCCTTGATTTTGCTCCTGTTGCTGAATTTGCTTCTGACAAAACTTCTGAAAAAGATACTTACCGTTTTCGTTTCAGAGCAAGCCAAATGCTCCCTAAGCTAATAAAGGATAATAAACCAGCAGGAACCGTACAAAAGAAGCAGAAAAGAGTTGTTGGAGGATGCTAGTGTAATATCCCTTTGAAAACCTGACTATAACATCTTGTCATTTCGAAGCGCAGCGAGAAATCTCAAATCTTGTGGTATCAATGACTTGTGAGATTCCTCACTTCGTTTACCAATGACATCTTTTTTGCAAAACCAATGAAACACAGAACAGCACTAAGAAATCCCCCCTACCCCCCTTTTTCAAAGGGGGGAATTAAAAAGAAAATTCTTCTCCCCCCTTTGAAAAAG
>Ga0116156_10001220_pt1 | contig 25681 bp, 22 predicted proteins | sample AD_UKC045_MetaG_FD_89891 | JGI IMG/M metagenome (GOLD analysis project Ga0116156, IMG submission 89891) | Active sludge microbial communities of municipal wastewater-treating anaerobic digesters from USA - AD_UKC045_MetaG | ecosystem: Engineered > Bioreactor > Anaerobic > Digestate | place: USA... | reverse complement strand
TTTTGTTAGCGTTGGCAAAAGCATAAATAAGAGAAGAATCTATTCCCCCACTTAATGCAATTGAAACATCAACATCTGCAACCAGATTTCGCTGAGTAGCTTGTAATAATAATTCTTTTGTTTTAGCAACATTCTCTTCAAAAGAAAAATCATTCGTGTCATCGAGATTGTACCTGGATAAAATTCTGGAATTCTTTTCGTTGCTTAACGCTTTAATCTCGATATACTCTCCTGGCTCAACCGCTTTTATTTCATTGTAAATTGTACCTGGCTCTATACAATAACCCAGCGATAGGTATGATTTAAGAATAGATTCATCAATCGTTAATTCCTCTTTAGCAATCTCTTTAATAGCCTTAATTTCACTCGCAAAAATAAACGAGCTGCCATCTCTGTAATAATACAGGGGTTTAACACCCGCCAGATCTCGATACAGAATTATTTTAGGTTCCGATCTGAAATCATAGATGGCAAAGGCATAAATGCCTCTGATCTCTTTAAAAAAATCAGGGCCAAATTTTAAATAGCCTTCCAACAAAACTTCTGTATCCGAATTCGTTTTTAAAGAACCCAACTTACTTTTCAGTTCTTTATAATTGTAGATCTCTCCATTAAAAACTATAAAGGCATCTCCATTACCTGATTTTAAAGGTTGATCTGCACTGCTCGTTAAATCAATAATGCTCAATCTTCTATGCCCCAGAAATACATTCTGACTATAATATTCTCCAGCAGAATCCGGTCCTCTATGATAGAGTGTATCTAAAGCCTTCCGTAACTGAGGAAGCTTATCGTTAACATTTCCACTTCTTGAACTATAACCAAAAATTCCGCACATAATAGTCTGTCTGTATTTTTAAGCAAAATGTACTCTGATTTCTTCCAGCATATCTTTATTGGATCTTTCTTTAAGATCCTTCTTATAGGTTTGGCCGATATTCATAGCCGCTACTACTCTGCTTTTACTCGCCTTTGGATCAAAGTATTCGGTGTACTTAAGCCAGAAAAGTAAAAACCTTGCCAGGAACAGCGAAATAATTCTAGGATACCTTCCCGAAAATTTATTGATTAAACTCTCTGATAACATATACGCACTGCTTGATCCACCTCCTGAAATCACTTCGTCACGTACAAGCTCACATTGTTGAAATAATAACCTCAATCCGCCCGGAGTAAATCTGTAAAAGTCATACGGCTGGCCGTGGTACGGAAAACAGAATGGAACTTCTGTGTGAATGAATCCTCCGGTTTTTGTAACCCTGCTGATTTCTTTCGATACAACCCATGGTTTCAACGTGTGCTCTAAAACCTGAGAAGAGTATACGAGCTGAAAAGTGTTGTCTTTGAATGGAATATTATGTGCATCAAAAACTATATCAACACCAAATTGATTATGAACATCAGAATTTATTACCAGACAATTGTTAAACTTGTTTTTATAGAATTCGCACTTATCTCCGGAGCCGATAATTAACACTGGTCCATTACCTGCCTTTTCCTTAAGCCATTCAAATCTTTTGCTCTCCCCGAAATCATGCGCCAGTTTGGGGAGGCTTTGTCGGAAACGATTCTTAAAAATACTTTTATCTCTAAACTCAGAGTTTTGAGTTTTCTTTACATCCTTTTCTATATCCGTTATGCTAAACAAACTTTCCTTTTCATTAAAAATAACAGGAGCATTACTGAATATGGGGTACTCCATACCTTGAAACCTCACCTGTGTATCATTTATTTTTTCAACACCCGATTTACTTAAAGGGTCTAGCAAATAATTATGAAAAAAATCTAAAATGGTCTTGTCTATCATAAAGCAAAATAATTTATAACTCAGAGCCTTGGTATATCTCCAATTTTTATAGCGGTTTCAAATTTGTGGTCACTCTGAATATTCTTAAACCCAGAGCTTAAGAAAATATTATTTACTCTTTTTAAGCGCCCTTTCATATACGGTTAGACAATCTTTGTAGTAGTTGTCCTCTGAATAGTACTTTATAAATACTTCTTTCATCCTTGGCTTAAGACGCTGATTTATACCCATCTCGTTTTCATTTAAAAGACTGTCAATGGAGGACATCCACTCTTCTACTTTAAACGTACTGCAGATAAGCTCAGGCAATTCATTTCCTATCTGCTCTACTACCCGGCCGGTTTTATATGCAACAAAAGGAATGGAAAGACCCAAATATTCAATTAAAACTAAAGGGCCCGATTCACTCTTAGCCGTGTGGATTGCCAAAGAATAATCCGGGACGATAGCCTGCACATCATAACAATCATGAATCAACTTCACGCTTTTATCCAGCTGGTATTGATCCATCATTTCTAAAATCTTCTTATAATATTCGGTATCGTTAATTTGACCTACGATATCAAGTGTGTATGGGCTACCCTTTTCCCTGAATGCCCGCATCAACTCTAAAGCAAATTCAATATTTTTTGCAGGCCTTATATTCGCTACCATCAGAATGGAGTGCGGCTTAACATTGCTTCTTGTTGGAATATTATTTTTAATCTGGACAATGTTAGACAACAAAAAAGTTTCCTCACGGGGCAACCCAACCTTATTAACTGCCCACTCAATTAAATCCCGACTTACCGCTGCGTAGGTTACCCTTTTTAAAATGAACTTCGAAAACTTAGGAATTGCGGGGTCTATAAGGATATCTCCATAATGGTCATGCGATACAATCTTAGTCTTAAATCCAAATAACAACTTCGAAAGAAAAACATATCTCAAATCATATCTCATGTGGATATGAACAATATCATATCGGTTTACGATGCGACTGAGTTTATATAATTTTAATGGATTAAACTTCCATTTTCTATTTAACGAATACACTTTTATTCCTGGTAGTAATTCCTCTGCGTATTTACCAGGAGTTAAAATGGTCAAGACATCGATTTCATGTTTTCGTTGACGAAATATATTGCACAGTGTGACCAATACACGCTCGGCTCCTCCAATGTTTAAGGTATCTATAACGTGTAGTATATTCATCTAATGAGCATCAGGAACACTGTTTAATGTGTTTTGATATTTACTTGATTTATTCAAATAACTTTTTTCTCGTGGACGACTGGCGACAGCAATTAATAGAATCGTTGGTTGCAGCGCCAATTTAAGACCATTGTGAAATGTAGATGCTAAAAATACTATAAAAAAAACCATCGAAATTTGTTTGTAAAAACCCGGCTTCTTTCTCAACTGAAAAATAGAAACAATAAAAAATAATACCCAGAGAATACCGCCAATAAATCCGTGCTCTGAAAGCGCTCTGATTATTTCATTGTGCGCCCCCGACTTAAAGCCAAAATATTTACTTTTTGCTACTTCAAAATAATAATTGGCTGTTCCAATACCTATAAGCGGATTTTCCTTAAACATTTCCCATCCATATGCCACCAATAAGTCCCTGCTGGATGTTCCTTCCTGTGCGTACCTCTCAATAATTTTACCTTCCGTAAAATCAGTTACAAACTCAATCCCCCAATATATGATGACACTTAACGGTATCACCAGAAAAATATATTTTACTTTCTTCTGCGAGAAAAATGCAACAAAAATCATTAATCCCAACATGTATAAACCTCCTCTTGAAAATGTCAAAATCATGATAAAAATAATTGCCGAAGAGAGGGTGAAATAAATTACTCTGGCAATTCCTTTTGAAAGGAAAATGCCATAAAAACCAGCAAATACACCAATGGCCAAATAAAAACTGATTTGAACTGGCCCCATTCCGCCACTGGTTTCAAAATTTGATTCCTCTGTCCATTGTATGTTTCCTTTAAGGTACACTACACTAATTATTGCAGATAAAAGTAAAGACGATATAAAAATTACTTCCAGGAAATGTTCCGTTGCCCTTTTATCAAAACTTAATTTGCTACCAATATATAGACATGACAACATCGCAGCAGTTTGTGTTAGCACTCCTGTTGTATATCTCAAATCAATAAATCGTAGTGAGCTAAGTAACTCTAACAAGAAAAATGATCCAAAATAAAATAGACCAACATAACGATATTTTTCATTAAAATTTTTAGCGAGCAAGGTATATACGGCAATAAGTATTATTAAATACTGCAAGGTTAGGTAAGGAGCGAATGCTAAATAGGTTCTTGAATAGGGTTCCAAATAACAAGCGAGAATAAACAAAGCGATAAATCTTACCGGTTTATTATTTACGTAGCTGATTAAAGTAAGCAATACAATGGCAAAATAACCCACCAGGACTAGCAAATCAGGTATTACTTTTAACCCAATTCCAAAGCCAATCGCAATCGCTAAAATGTAGTATGTGTAGTTCTTGCTCTTCAAAACGCTATATCACTATCATTTTATTTCGCAAAGAATTTCCCTTCCCCAAGCTTCCAATGTGTTTTCTCTTGCATACTCTCTTCCATTTTTTATTAGTTCTATCATATCCGAAGGAGCATGCATTAAAGAACGAATATGCCCTATTAATTCGTCTTGAGTATTAAACACTCTTCCTCTCTTATTATCTCCGACAATTTTTCCTGACAAATTAACGTTGCTGATTACCGGAATAACCCCATGAAAAAAACCTTCAATTGGCACCTTTCCGAATCCTTCATGAATTGGTGCCTGAACAATTATATCCGCTTTTCTATAGTATTCCCTTAATTGGTCTTGCTTGATGTTTCCTAAAAAAAACACATCCTCCTGAAGATTATTCTCTCTCACAAAATTCTCATATCGTTTTAAGTTTTCCCCTTCTCCTGCAACCCACAACACAAATTTGACCTTCAACATTTTTAGTTTGGTCATTGCCTCAAGAATAAAGATTTGATTTTTATTATCGGTCAATGATCCAACGGTAATTAAATTAATTCCTCTGGCAAATACATTTTGGTGCGCTAATGACTGTACTCTGCCTTCAACTTGTGTGGTCTCCATACACCAATCATCCATACTATACGATGGACTTATTGTATTATGAATGTTCTCCCTGTCGGATGGTAAACGACCATAAACAAAGACCGGACCGTTAAAATATTTTGACAAATACTTCCGCTGAAGCGCATAGGTAAATGGTTCGGACTTATATCCATTCCATGTACCGGTAAATGTGGAAAATTTCTTTTTCCTAAAAAGACTACTAATTGCAAAACCAGGAATACTGATGTTATTCGGAGCTCTGAGATATACTAAATCAGACTTGCTACAAATAAGAATTATTTTGAAGATCCAGACGGGAAGGACAAGCGCTAGTTTCAATTTACTAACGATTGAATTACCGCCCGCAAGGGGAATCGGAATAAATACAATATTCTTGTTTTCATAAACTGAAATAGCAGACTGATTATCGTTACCATTTAAAACCGGTGCGCAAATGTAGACCTGCTCAAAATAAGTAGATAAGTGATCGAGTTGCTTAACCAATACGTGAACTTTACTACCAATCACGCCCTCACTATTCCTGATATGCACGCAATCTGAAATAATCCCCAGTACCAAATTATTTTTTTTGTGTGTGCCCGGTTCTTGCATCAATTGACAGAATACATTTCAATCTCTACCCGTAAGATATTCAATCTGATCTCCATGGCGGAGCATTTTATTAGCCTCGTTATAAGCGCGAGCCACCTGAATCAGCAATTTAGGTATGAGAAGTATACTTAGTAATACACTAAATGATATCATGAATTTGCTTGACTTGTGATGAAATTTCACGTTTGACATAGCAACCCCGAGTATCACACCTTCCCTTACAAAATCGTTAGGAAAATACTTTTTGTAAAAATAGATTACACTGGGTATGGGTTTAGGGGCAAACCATTTTTTTGGTCTGAAACCGTCCCAACTTCCCATGTCTCTTAACCCACCACTTGAAACTTTGAGGTGCAGTCGCTTGGCATGCGGGTTGGAAACGCTTCTAACACCCGCCATATAAGCCCGCAGTCCAAATTCACCGTCTCCCATTCGTTGCTTATTAAATTGCAAATCAAATAATCCGATTTGTTCAAATACAGATCGTCTTACCATGGCATTTCCAGAATCAAACTGGTCGGCCCATCGAAAATACGAATAGCTTTTTGGGACTTTTGCACCCACTTTACTTATCGAAACTCCCGCTGAAATCTGTGCATCGAAATAGTCCAGGCATTTCAAGTGTTGGGCAATCCAATCCGGTTCCACTCGTGAGTCATCATCAAAAAACAAAAGAAACTCTGCATCACTTAATTTAGCAGCCCGATTCCTGGCAGTCCAGAGTAGTTTTTCATGCTGGTGTATGACCTTTATTTTTAAATCGAATTTTTCATAAAATGACGCATCAAAATTGTCACTCTGATCCATTACGATCACATCAAAATTTTTAAACTCTTGTTGTTCCAGATCAGACAATACATCTTTTAGATATTCGTATCGATTAAGAGTCGGAATAATAACACTTACTTTAACACCCGTTTTTACAAGGTTTGATTCAAATTTTTGGTAGCCTTCAAACTCTAATGGATTGCTGTATAAATCCAGATACGCTACGTGTTTGGTAGCGCGATAGGCTTTGAACTCCTTAAAGGGATTTTTAAAAGCTAAAAGTCTTCTACAGAAAACATAGCTGGCCCATTGTGATTTCCAATGTTTTCGAATAAAGATATATTGATCTTTTAACGTTAAAGGAGTTTGAAAATCATCATTAAATTGTTGCAGTCCTTTACCATCAATAGTATTCATTCCTCCCTTCCACCAATAGCGATACCCCATGTCCAGATGTTTGGCCCTGTCTGTTTCATAAGTAGGATCTGAACAAATGGTTTCATCCTCAATTCGATTTGCATTAGGATGGTGTACATAGGTTGGAAATACATCCGCCTTGGGTAAAAGATTAAAATACCAAATAGGTTGTATATACTTTACTATTGGAAACATCATTGTTTTTTTGGTATTCAAAACCACCGGTTGCAAATTATAATTCTTAACTACCTTCAAGGTTTGTATAGCGAAAAGTTAATTCTCTAAATACTTCACTACATTCTATTTTCCAGACAAAAAAATCAGTTCACGGATATCCAGCATATTATGTAAGCGATATCGTTTTGAGTTCAGCTCATCGATTCGTTTTTCCATGTCAATTATCTCAATCTTAAATCCTGCCTCTTTCAATCGATCAACAACATCTAATCCATAAATCCTTAAATGGTCGTATTGTCCAAAGTGCATGATACGATCACGCTCATCGGTAATGGCTGGATTCTCATACGTTGCATGTTTTTCGGATGGCCACAATGGAACCAATACAATGGCGATACCTCCAGGTTTCAAAATACGATACACTTCACGCATGGCCTTTCTATCGTCCGGAATATGCTCCGATACATGCGAACAAATAATGATATCAAACTGGTTATCCGGCAAATCAATGGCTTGAATATCCAGATAATAATCTGCGGAAACGTTGCGATCGTATTGACTCGTCTTATACTCTACTCCTTCTCGCTTCACCAGCCGATCAGCAATAGGCTTCTCTGGTGAGAAATGAAGAATACGAACAGCTTGCTTCGCTTTCAGATATTCCTCCAAAAACAACCATACGTGGCGATGCCGTGTGAGTGAACCACAGGAAGGGCACTTCTCATTTGCGCGTTTCGCATAGAGACCGGCAGGTAAAAATGATTTCGCATGATAACCACAGATCGGGCAGGTATACGTATTTCCTCTATACCGAAAGCGGGTTAAAATGGATTTTAATTTCTTCTTAAACATTCAGTATGTAATTATATTCCTTTAAAAAAACATCAAGCTGACGTTCGATCTTAAAATTTTCAAGAATAGTACGATGGCCATTCTGTCCTACTTTTTCACGCAACGTATCATCTTGAATTAACAATTTTAGTTTACTGGCCAACTCCGCTGCATCATAGGTGTTGATCAATAGTCCGTTTTCCATGTTGGTAATGAGTTCATCCATTCCTCCGGCAGTAGTAGAAACAACCGGAACTTGCATGGCCATCGCTTCCAGTACTGCGTTACTAATCCCTTCACTTAAGCTTGGCAATAGAAAAATGTCACACGATTCCAGGTGGGTTCTTACTTGTGCACTGGAAAGTTTACCTACAAAATGAACATCACCAGCAATACCCAAATCGTTTGCGATGAACACCAATTTCTCCAACTCTATACCTTCCCCAATAATTTCGTAACGAAATGAAATTCCCTGCACTTTCAATTCGTGCATGGCCAGCAAAGCAAACTCGAACCCTTTCTTCCAATGTAATCTGCCGGTGCTGCAAATCAGAATAGGTTCATCTCCTTTCACTTTCGTTGAAACCGATCGTTGAAATCGTTCAGTTTGTATAGCAGGGCGATTAACAAATGCTTTTCTCCTGTCTAACTGATAGAGGGTTGCACACGTATTTAGCATATCATCAGAAACACAATGAACACGATCAACTTTCTCAAATAATGCTTTTAAATCAGTGGCGCGCTTTTTATCAAAGAGCGGCCTGATCTGTTCTGCAGCTCCTCTGCAACTTATTATAACCTTACTCTTTGTACCCATTGATATCAGATCAAGATATGAAACAGCAAGTCCGGAATACTCAAAATGGATAATATCATAACCATCACTCAGGGTAAGCCATTGAAGGTATGTTCTCACCCGCGCTTTCCAATTTCCTAATTTTTTAGTTGCTCGTAAAAATTTAAGAGAAGCACCGGGTTTCGATATGATTTTACTATAGAGTCTAAAATTGAAAAGGTCACGACTGGTAAACGTATTCAGAATTTTAATTTTCCTGACGTCATCCCATTGATCCTGATAGGCAGGTAAATCATTTTTAGTATTCTGAGTAATTACGGTAAGGTCAAAACCTTCCTTTACCAGTCCTTTTACTTTATTGAAAATAAACGTTTCCGACAGCACAGGAAAACTATTCACCACAATTGCAATGCGTATTTTCATTGGCTAACGCTCCACATGTTTACCATACCAGGATGATAGAGAGTATAATGACCAGATAATCCAACTCCAGTTTTTGCGTTGCTCACAATGTTCCTTCAATAACTGTTCAAGTTGTGGCCTGTTAAAATGTACCTGGAGTGCGTTCGGCATATCCAATACTTTTTCATAAAAATCTTTTTTCATGGTGGTGCGAATCCACTCGTCTATCGGAACAACAAAACCTTTTTTTGGCAATGCTGCAAGTTCATCCCCTACCTGCTTTCGAATAATTTTTCGTAAGGGAATCTTACCTTCTCCCGGATGGAAACAATCGGCAAAAGAATAATTTGTGGCCGCCTGTATCATACCATTATTGAGTAGCGGAACGCGTACTTCTAAACTATGGAACATACTCGCCCGATCTACTTTAATCAATATCCTTTGAAGATGAAGATCGAATTCCATTTTTCGCATCAGGTGCATTAATCCCTCAACATCCTTCAGCTTGCTTTCTAAAGCTTGAGCACCTTTTAAAAAATACGCATCAGCAACCTGCGGATCGTTTAGAATTTTTGGCTTCCAAAACTGCGAACCGGAAACCGTAAGCTGACTGTAATACATCGCTGAAAACGATTTGTATTGTAACAGTACCAATGGTAAATCCTTCTTACCTACTGTGCGGTTCTTTAAAAAACTATAGAGCAAGCCAACTTTGCCCTTTAATCTTTCCTGCGTAAACCGACTTGATTTTAATGTGCGTGGATACCCCCAAAACAATTCATCCCCTCCATCGCCTGATAGTGCAACGGTAACACGCTCCTTTGTAAAGCCTGAAAGTAAAAGGGTGGGTAAAGAAGAATAATCTGAAAAGGGTTCAGAATAGGCAGCAACATTATCCTTAATTAAATGCTGCAAATCCTGCTCTTGAAAAACACGACCAAAATGATCCGTTTTAAAAATTTCACTATACGCTTTGGCATATTTACTTTCATCAAATTCCGGATCCGTGCTTCCAATATTGAACGTTTTCAAGTTGGTCACTTCGTTCTTAGCAAAATACGTTACCAAAGTTGAATCAATTCCGCCCGACATAAACGTACCCAACGGAACATCACTGATAAGTTGACTTTTTACCGATTGTCCAATGGCGGTTTCTAAATCTGTAATACCATTTGATTGCTCTACCGGAAATTCAAAGTAGGCTGTTACCGTAAGTCCTGTTTGGTTATAGGTAGCATAGTGGCCATGCGGTAATAAGAATGTGTTTTCAAAAAATCCTTCTCCCTCCGGTACATAACCTAAATCAATAAAGTGTGACAATGCCCTTGTACTGATTGGATTGTTGCGAAATGCCGGGTCCCTCACTATATGATCATACTGTGAAGAGAAAACTAACCGATCATGTGACAGTCCATAGTATAGTGGTTTTACACCCGGCCGGTCACGTGCTAAAATGATTTCACATTTTTTAATATCGTAAAATGCAAAAGCAAAAATACCATCGATGCGGTTCAACACAGTTGATACGCCATATTCCATTAATGCATACAACAACACTTCCGTGTCTGAAGTAGTTTTAAATTCATACTTCACGGATAATTCATTGCGTATGGGTGCGGTGTTGTACAACTCACCATTGTACACCAATACATAGTTACCATCTTCCGAAAACATTGGTTGGCTGGCCCGGGGATTTATATCCTGAATCGCTAACCGTCTGAATCCTAACACTACATTCTTATCATCCGACCAAAGTCCTTCCTGATCAGGACCTCGTCTCACCATGGTGGAATTAAAATCCTTGACTAACAAAGAATCCTGACTGCTGATTTTATTAAACGAACAAATGCCTGCTATTCCACACATTATTGTGTTATTTTATTTTGTTCCCAGAGATGGCTTATACTGCTTTCCCATTCTATCTTTCTAAGACACCAGTACATATCTGTCTATAGTTTTCCACTATTTTATGCCAGGTGTATTTTTCTTTTACTTTATTATATCCATTCAATCCCATCGCCTCAGCAAGAGGTTTATCGCTTATTAGTTTAATGATTTTATTCGCCAGCTCCATGTGATCAGCCTGGGCTACAATAAAGCCATCCTTATCTTCTGATATTAAACTTTTTATCTGTTCTATATCACAGCCTATGACAGGCTTTTTACAAGACCACGCCTCTACATACGAAATACCAAAAGATTCAGAACTGGATACGGAGACAAAAACATCAATAGCATTGAAGAGCTTTGCTTTTACTGCCTCATCAAAAGAGTTTAAGTGAATAACTCTTCTTTGCTGTTCTCCAGGAAGTGATTTAATTATTTCTGTGATCTTTAAAGTAAAATCAGTTTCACTTCCGGCTATTAATAAAAATGCATCCGGTACTTTATTCCAAACTTCACGCATTGCGTACAGAAGAGAGTCTATTCCTTTAAAACTTGCCTGCCTGCCAATGTAACCTATTAAAGGAGCTTGCTTAATATTATACTTTTCGCGAACTTCAGAACCGCTTCTGTTTTCCAGTGATTCAATATCTACGCCACATCCAACGCTAAATATTTTTCTTTCATTGACGCCTTTAGAGACCAGTACATCTTTCTCATAATCGGTGTTCGCTATATATGCAGAAGACCTCTTGATTGCTCTGAGTATAATTTCTGGAATTTTTGAATTGCTTTTACTTTCAAAATGAAACGCCCCAAAATAAATAAACGGCAATGGCTTTCTTTTTATCAAAGGATAGAGCATGTGTGTATACAAGCTTGAGGTGCCAATAATCACATCTGCATCTGATGACATCATTGCTTTGAACATAGAAATGGAAAGAGGTCCATTTCTCATAATACTGATGAGGTCTGTCGGATACAAATTCGTTTTCTTTCCCAATTTAATGAACTGGGTAAAAATCTTTACATGAAAACGAATGAACGGAAAACGTTTTACGACTACTCCGTTGATAACTTCATTTTTAAGAACAATAGGATTAACATTTGGCTTATGGGGGCTCTCTAACGCATCCGTAGTCAGAACGGTGACTTCATCTCCATACTCTGCCACCAGTCTTTCTGCTACTTTTTGAATAACCCATTGACTCCCTCCATAGGAAGGATAATAATTTTGAACGCAAAATGTTATTTTCATTAAACTTCCTCAGACTATCATTCACTCGTTAATGAATCCATAACGGCTAACTCTTTTCTAAAAATTCTCTCAGTTGCATCGCCACGCGGTCGGCTGACTTACCATCCGTATAGGTAATTATATTTTCCAGTATTTCTTTTCTTGCATTGCGCTTATCATTCGGCTTGTCCAGAGATTCAGCAACCATTTGAATCAACTCTTCTTTTGAATCGGCCAATGACAACCCTCCTGTTTTCACTATAGGCAAAAAGTGCTCCTGCCAATACATTCGTTTTAATTTCCTGGCCAACAATTTATCCGGATCATATGCTGGTCCAATTTGAGGTCTGTCAAAAGCGCATCCATCTACCGTCATGGTTGAACACACATTTACATGAACAGCTGAATGCTTCAAAGTTGAAACCAGTTTATCGATATCTTTCTCTGTGATGTTGGCGTACTTTAATTGTTCCTTTCCTGACCACGACTCATCATAAAACAGAAAATCATATTCTCCGATGGCATTTTTCCATCTTTCTATTTTATCGATGGGGTGACATCTGAAAAGAATCTGAAGATTAGAAGGTAAGTCTCCACGCAGTTTCGCTTCAACAATATCTTTCAGAAAGGATGGCTCATTTGGAAAAAGTGCAACCGGCCCACCCGCATACAGTAATACCGGCTTTTGTGGATCTAACCCGAATAGCGAGCACCATTTTTCTAACGGCATTATGTTTTTATCAGAAAAATAAAAATCAAACTGTGGCGCACCGGTAACGATTACTTCGGATTGTTCTTTTGTTTCCGGATAAATTCTGGAAACCTGGCTGGCATTGTATTTATTCCACACCAGGTACTGATCATAAATTACCGGTATCCAACCACGCTTTGTCAAGTTGTCGAATGATAGAATCGCTGTTGAACAAGGTATCTTATTTTCCTTTGCAATTCGTGAAAGTAATTCTTCCTGTTTATGAAACGGTGTAAGGGTAAAAAAAGCGTCCGGTTTCCAGGACGTATAGAGCGCACGGAGTTCAGCGATATTGCTATGCTGTTCGAGCATTCTCTTTTCTGAATCAAATAGATTATTTACCTGGCGCTTCAAAAGAATATGCCGAAGGTTTAACAGTTCTTTTATCTTTCTCTTTGCTACTTTAATTTTAGAAAGCCGATGATCTAAATATCTTCGTTGAATACCTTTGCCCGGTGACTTTAGTCTTCTCCGATCAAACCATAAATCAATCAACTTCCTTACATTCAAGTACTCTGAATCATAACTGCATTCGGGCATTACATGGCACTCAAATCCTCTTTCCTTAAGCTCGTTTAAAAGCGTAGGTTCATCCCATGTAAATACAAAAACCGGTTGTGCGAATTTTTGTATTTGTTCTGCCAGGCCTGTTCTAAAAAGATACCGAACAGCAAAATTGATACTTACCGGAATTAATATTCTTTGTTTTATTTTATTCATATCAGGAATCGAAATCTAAAATTATCAACAGATACACCTTAATAATTTAAAACTTCGCGAAAAGGATAGTTAAAGTATTCAAATATTTTTTCCATTTCCTCCTTTTCCTTTGTATTCAACTCAACTCTTGATGAAACAAATCCATCTTCATTCTGATTCAATTTAGAGTTCGGTGCGGTAGATTTGCTTAGCGTTTTTGACAGATCGATATACATATCATTATACTCCACATTTAAAAACTTACAAATCGCCATTATATTTTTTTTTCTGTTCGTCAACATATCACTGTAATATAAGAGCAAGAGATTTCCATTTGACTTTAGCTTGCTTTTTAACATATAATGTTCAAGGCTCCAATTAAAGGCCTGAATGGTTGCAGGTGTCTTTAATGATTCTGTTGGGAAATCATCAAAATTGCTTTTGACTACAGGGTGATAAAAAGAGGGAACCTTTTTTACAACCCAGGAACGCGAAGAATTTATCTGAGAGGTTACTACATCAAATGGATTTCTGACGATGCAGATGATCTTATTCTTGGGATAAAATTTTTGAACAAAATCAATGGCAATGTTTAATCGTATTGATTTGAGAATAATGGTTCCATTGGAAAGTAGCTTCACTATATTATTCAGTGTTCGTTTCGCATAGCTTGGCCGGATGGCATGTCCATTGAAAACATCATTCAGATAACTGTTTAATTCTATTTCGTGCTGCTTATCCTGTATGATAACCCGATGATTTAACAATCCCTCTTCAACCGCTCTTTTGTGGTTTTGAACTTGCAAAGGCTCATCAAATAGAACCGATTTTTTTACAATGTTTTGAAGCAATTCACCTAACCAGGTAGTGCCTGACCTTGAGTAGCCGAGCACAAAAATAAAATTTCCTTTTTTTCTAAAAACTCTGGAAAAGAAACTAATTACATTATATATAGTTATAGCAACATAATTTTTAATTAGCGTATTCATTCTGTTGACATTTTAAACTAATAATCTTTTTTTATAAAAAGCCAGTACCAGTGTGATAGATTAGTCGATTCAAATTTTTCAACTCTCACTTTACATCCCATACCTTTTAAGTAGTTTAAAACTTCTTTATAGTTAATTCCTTCCCCGCGCATCCCTACTCCGCCTTTATAACTATTCACCACCGGTAAAATGAAATCTTCAGGCAATACCTTTTTCAGTAAACGAATACCTATTTTTCTTGCATATCCATTCTCACCAACGCGAAAGCTGACGCCTGATTTCTTTAATATCTTGTTAAGGTATTTTCGGATAATGCTTTTCTCCGTTAAATCCTTTATCTGCATAAACCGAAATCCTATTCCTGATTTGGCGTTACCACCAAGTAAATTCAACTTCGCTGCTCCTCCTGGTTTTAAAACCCGTAGCGTTTCTTTCAAATAATTTAAGACTACTTCCTTTTCATATATGTGTTGTAAAACAGCATACGAAAAAACGGCATCCACAGAATCATTCTTAATTTTTGAAAGCGATACGCCATCACCCACCAGTAGTTCTTTATTGGAAAAGCTGCTTAAATTTTTCTCGGCTTCTGTTACCATTGCCTGTGATATATCAATACCGATATACTTACCTACGTGTTGGGTAATGTGATAAGCAAACCTTCCTGTACCACAACCAATTTCCAAAAATGTTAAATCGGAGGGGTTTTTATTTTCAGCCAACAAGAACGGTAGTACCCACTTGTAAACTCTTTCCTTTCCATCATTCAGGAATTCTTCCAGATTCCAATCTGTTTTACTGGACGCTACATGGAACATGGCATTTTCCCTGGCAGCATTTTCCCAGTACTCTTTATTTGAACTATTCATTCTATTTAAATTTAGTAGCTTAGAATCAATATCGACTTTTATATCAAAAGCATTCTGAGATCTCCTTGCAAAATTTCTATTCTTCAGAAGGCACAAAAGAATAATCTGCTAAAAACTTGCCTTCGTGAGCACGAGGGATTTTACCAGATTTATAATAATCTCCAGATACAACTTGAAAATGGTACGCATCCAAAATTACATCCTCAACTACACCTTGCATAGTTATTCCTGCAGAAATGGAATATTTACCGGGTACCAATGGTAATTTAGGAATAACACATTCAATTGATCCTGACTTAGGAAGTACTTCCCACTTTAAACCAATAACATCATTTCTACATTTGAACAGCGCTCCGCCAAGGTGGTCATGAATACCAAGTCCCATTAGGCCATCAAGCGAATTAGAATAATTACTTTGATATTTAACTACTATTTTCATTCCCATACCTGAAGCTATCAGATCGATTTCATCATTCTTTAAATTTTTTATTGTAATGCTTGAAATCCTTACTTCTCCTTTACCTTTTCTACGGACATCTTCAGAAAGTAAATTCTTCTCGTTAAAGTTATTGGTTGATAAAAGGTAATTTGAAATAACCGCCTGTGTTTCTCCCTGATCAATTATTTTTCCACTCTGTAATAAAATAACTCTTTCACATATATTCTCTACTGCAGCCATGTCATGCGATACAAACAATACTGTCCTTCCCTGACGGGCAACATCCTGCATTTTTCCGAGACATTTTTTTTGAAACTCAGCATCCCCCACAGCCAATACTTCATCGATTATTAAAATCTCTGGATCTAAATGCGCGGCAACGGCAAATGCCAAGCGAACTTTCATTCCACTGGAATACCGTTTTATGGGAGTATCAATAAATTTCTTGACACCAGAGAATTCAATTATTTCATCAAACTTATTTTCTACTTCCTTTTTGGTCATTCCTAAAATAGTACCGTTCAAGAAAACATTTTCTCTTCCGGTTAATTCTGGATTAAAGCCAGTACCCACCTCCAATAAACTGGCTACCCGGCCATACATATCAATCTCTCCTGTAGTAGGATCGGTAACTCTTGATAAAATTTTTAACAATGTACTCTTCCCTGCACCGTTCCTACCAATAATACCAATAACCTCCCCGCGCTTCACTTCAAAAGAAGTTTCTTTAAGTGCCCAAAAAATATCCTTGTCATTCGAACCCGGTTGTATTTTACTCAATTGCCGAAGTCGCCTGAAGTTGGACAATGGAGACTTTATCCATGATCCGATTAGCGCTCCTATTGTGTCGTATTTCTCATCTTCCAACCCAATACGATACGCTTTGCCTATCCCGTTTACCTTAATTGCTAAATCATTCATTTCAATATCGCTTACGCTACGTCTGCAAACTTCCTCTCCAAATTGCTAAAAAATAACAAGCCAGTAATAAACAGAATACTGGAACTTACACCACCCATCAGAATCAAATCCCAGGGCATTACTTTAGTACTCACAAATGCCGCTCTGAAACCTTCAATCACACCTACCATTGGATAAAGTCCATATAGCGTGTAAGCAGTGCTTCCAAATTTTTCTAATATTAGCGAAGAGGGAAATACAACCGGTGCTGCATACATCATCAGCGGAGTAATAAAAGTGATTGCAAATTTCACATCTCTATATTGAATTGCAAGAGCAGAAAGCCACATGCCTATACCCGCGGTAGTCATAATCATGATGACAATAAGTATGGGCAAGTAAAGAACATTCATTCCAGGCATCAATCGATAATAGAAAAGCATAACGATTAATATCATAAAGGAAATAACGAAGTCCATCAGTTTAGACAGCACCGGTGTAAGGGGAATGATGATCCTCGGAAAATAAACTTTTGTAAAAATATTGGCGGTGCTTATCAAACTGTTACCGGAAGCATTCATGGCACCGGAAAAATAGGTCCATGGAATAAGCGCGGTATACGAAAAGACGGCATACGGTATACCATCGCTCGGTACGCTTGCCAACTTTCCAAAAACAATGGTAAACACTACCATTGAAAAAACCGGGTTGATCACAGCCCATGCAAAACCTAATATGGTCTGTTTATAAAGAACAGATACATCTCGCAATACCATAAAATAAAGCAAGTCTTTATACTGAAACAGTTCTTTGAAGTTAATGGAATTCCACCTTTTTTTTGGTCGGATAGAGGTGTGTATTAGTTTTTCCACTTCGTTATATTAAAATGAATCTCATCTAGTCTTTCTCTTTCATATCGTCTGAGCCAATAGTGTCAACACTATCCGCGCTATTGCGCACATCGTTCATTATATTTCTCAACCATTCGTTCTGCTTCTTTCCAATCCTCCAACGTATCAATATTAACATGCCACATGGATTCACTCTGTATATAGCCCAAGGTTTGGCCATATAATGAACCTTCGTTTAACAGTACATTCGTTTTAGTAATGTACACTGAACCATCGCGAAAAAAAGCAGGCGGCAAATCCTGCCTACGTGAAATTATTTTTTCTTCTCCGGTAGCAATCCTAAGAAATCCATTCCCTGATTTTTCGAAAGTCCAGTGAGGGTTAAATTCAGTTGGTACGGGTAACACCGAAATTAAAGCATCGCATTTCATTTCGATAAAACGTGTTATGGCCTCATCAATAAATCCGGGTGTACGAAACGGGCTCGTTGCCTGAAGTAAACATACTGCGTCATACGTTTCTCCTTGCTCCATGTAAAAATGAAGTGCGTGTTGTATCACCGGTAGTGTTGGAGAATTGTCAAGTGCGAGTGAGTCAGGACGGAGGAAAGGTACCTGTCCTCCAATATGGTTAACACAATCTGCAATCTCCTGGCTGTCGGTTGAAACGATGCAGCGAGAAATAAGTTTGCTTTGTTGTGCGGCATCCAGCGTGTATTGAATCAATGGTTTTGTACCGAGGATTTTAATATTTTTTCCCGGAACTCCTTTGGAACCACCGCGCACAGGTATAAGGCCTAAGATCTTCACGTCCTAATAACTGATCGTCTTATGAAACTTGAGTTGACTTTCTGCCAATATATCAGCGATTAATTTACCTGCTTCACCACCTCCATACACAAAAGAACTTTCAGGGCGTTTCGTTTTGCTCCAGGCTTGAATGGCCAACTTGATTTCATTCTCACTGTAGTTAACATCTGTGACATTATTTCCCCGCTCACGTCTGTTTTGACGCGAACCAATATTAACAACCGGTATCCCTAAGTATGCACACTCACGAATGCCCACACTTGAATTCCCAACCAAGCAATCGGATTGAATGAGTAATCGTAAAAAATCATCAGGCTCCATATTCTTGAAAAAATGGACATGATCCAGTTGATGGTGTTCACGATAGGATCGTATTCCACTTGACGTTCCATCGGCACCCGCGTCAACATTGGGCCAAAACCATAAGGTTGGTTTATTTAATGAAGCAATTGCTTTTAAAGTCTCTTCGATGTGCGCGCGTGATTGACCATGCTCAGTAGTAACCGGATGTTGCATTACCACCAGGTATCCCTTTGATAAATCAGGTCTTCCTCCAACGCCACCATACTTTTGATAGGGATCAAAATTCAACTGTGGATTCATCATAACGTGAGCAGCAAGATCGATGGAGGGACAACCCGTATTAAATACACTACCAGCCTCTTCTCCCAGTTTAAGTACGCGCTGTTTTGCATCTTCAGAAGCTACAAAATGATAGTCAGCAAGTTTGGTAATGGAGTGCCTTACTTTTTCATCTATATTTCCGGTCACCTCTCCTCCCTGAATGTGTGCTAACGGTATATTCATAAACGAAGCAGCGATAGCGGTCGCCATCGTTTCAAACCGATCAGCAACGGTAACAACAATATCAGGAGCAAGATTGTCAAACACAGTTGACAATTCGAGTATTCCAATTCCGGTTGTCTTCGCTGCCGCGGTTAAATTCTCACCTTCCAAAACATTGAAAACACGCGCACTGATTTCGAAGCCATCTTTTTCCATATAATGGATTGCCGAGCCATAACGGTCGAGCAAGGCTGACGCTGCTACCACTAATTGCAATTCGAGAGCATCATGTTCCTTCACAGCTTGAAGAAGTGTTTTTACACGACTATAGCTTGGGCGTGCAGTAATTACTACACATATTTTTCGCTTTTTCATTCCAGATCTTCGTGTTTCAAAAATGAGTAGGCAGCCAGGTCCCTGCTAATCTTTTTTCCAATTACCTCCTTAAAATCAGAAGCATTGATACCTTGTTTGGCTGGTTTTTTACTCTCTAAATCATCAAGCTTAATTTGATGTCCTTTCTGCAAGGCTTTATTAACGGCTAACGATTTTCCAAACATTATTTTTACATCGGAATCAGCAGCATTGTCATCTTTCAAAATCGGATGCGCGAGGGCTTGCTCAATTTCGCGAATACCTTTCACCAGTAATTCAATTTGGTTAATGGTTAACGAAGCGAGAGCATCCGGACCGAACATCTTCTTATCAAAAACAGCATGGAACTCAATAGCAGAAGCGCCCAGCGCAGCCGCACTCAAGGGGGCGTAGATATTACCTGAATGATCGGAGAATCCAATGGGTAAATGAAAGTGATCGCGCAGTTCTTGTATAACATTTAATCCCCATTGATTTGGTTGGGTTGGGTATGCGGTTGTACACTGCATAATTGTTACCGGACAGCCAAAAGAGTGAAGGAGATTATACGCAGTAGTGAGTTCGGCCATAGAACTCATACCCGATGAAAGGATGACCGGTTTTCTGGTACTGGCAATTTTCTCAAGCAGCAACAAATTGGTCACTTCACCTGATCCGATTTTATACCGCTTTACTCCAAGGTTCTCTAACAATTCAACCGCAGCAATTGAAAAAGGGCTGGACATAAATTCAAGGCCAACCTTATCACAATGCTCTTTTAACCCCTGCCATTGTTCAGGAGTAAACTCCATCCGCTTCCAATAATCGAAACGCGTATTGTCTTCGTATGAAAACTTAATGCGGAAAGGTTCATGTATACTACTTTCGGCTTGCGCGATGTGAGTCTGAAATTTTATTGCGTCAACTCCAGTTGAAGCAAGCGCATCAATATAACTATGCGCAATGCCAAGACTTCCGTCATGTGCCTGGGCAATTTCAGCTATAAGGAAAATTGAATTGTTCACGATATTCTCAACTAAATGCAGGAATCAAGGAACCCACTACAACTACTTTGATATACAGATTAAAATACCTGACACTTTGTATCTTTTTCCAAAAAAGTACAGAAGCCTTTCTCTATGACCCCAAAATGGATATCTGGATTTTCTGATCCGATAGGCTTCAATATCTTTAATGGAAATAATTTTACTGGCTTTAATCGAAAAGTTATTCCCATCAAACAAACCGGCTATTTCATTTGGTGTAGGTCTGAATCCATTGTCAATAGGATCATAATGTAATCGATATTTATAGGGAACCGTGATTAGAATGTAGCCTGTATTCTTTACGGACTTAACTAAATTCTGAACCACCAGATTTATATCGACAACGTGTTCCAGCAAGTTGGTGCACAGCACTAAATCAAACTGGCCAGAAAACTGATCACCAAATGATAGTGAGGTTATATCACCAATTACATCAACACCTTCATCTTCTTTTAAATCAATGTTCACCACATGAGTGCCACCTTTTTCCATCGGGGCGATAATATTGTTATGGATATGGGGTTGAATTTTAGTTCTAAAAACTAAGGACGAGGAACCGATATTTCCAACTTGCTTTATTTCGCTACTCTCTAAACCAGCGATAGCATCCCGAATCCAAATTGACTCTTCAGCAAACATATACGATATGCAAAATTAAAACGCTATTCATAATACCCATTGCCACTACCCTTTTTACCATACCCATAGCCGTAGTGATAGGCATATTCCTGTCCATAGCCATAGCCCAATCCAGACTTATAAATATCATTGAGGAGTATACTCATGTTATTGAGTTTGCCTGATCGATAGAATTCATCTATGCTTCTAATAAATGCTTTCGGAGAATAATTTTGACGTAATACAAACACGGTGTGATCTACAAATTTGGAAATCACAAATGCATCCGTAACCAGTGCCAGTGGTGGCGTGTCAATGATGATATATTCGAATTGCTCAGCGGCTAGTTTGAGGAATGTTTCAAAACGATCGGTCAATAAAAGTTCAGAAGGGTTAGGTGGAACCGGGCCTCCACTAATAAAGAACAGGCTATCAATTTCAGTATCCTGCACCACATCGTTGAACTCAGAAAGACCAGATAAATAGGTGCTCAGGCCAAATTGATTGGGGCGGCCAAAGTCTTCAAATATTTTTGGTCTTCGCATATCCGCTCCCACGATCAATGTTTTCTTTCCGGAGAGCGCAAATACGGTTGCCAGGTTAATGGTAGTAAACGTTTTTCCTTCCCCACTAATGGAACTGCTCACCATAAAAATTTGCTTGGGTTTGTTCCCTGTAAAAAAATTCAGATTGGAGCGCATCGCACGAAAGGATTCCGCAACGCCAGACTTGGGATGTTCTTTTACTGCCAGCTTATTTCCATCGGAGTGCCCTACTCCACCCAGAAAAGGAATAGAAGTCATCTTATCTATGTCTTCTTTGGATTGAACCCTATTGTTGATGAGTTCAAAAAGAACAAAAATGATGAGCGGAAGAGCTAATCCAATAATAGCAGCAATGGCATAGTTTTGAGCAGGTTTTGGTGAGATAGCCCCTCCCACCATTGGTGGGTTTACCATCAAAATATCGGAAGTGCTGGAGGCCTCTGAGATACTTGCTTCCGATAACTTTTGCATTAAGAACACATACAAATTTTCCAGCAATGAATAATTGCGTTGCACGGAAATCAACTGACGCTCGGATGCAGGAAGCAGATCCAGTTGTCTTTCAATTTGCTTGAGTTGTTTGTTGAGGAAGTCTAATTTTATTTTGTCAGTAGATTTTAAAGTTTCTACCGATTCGAGTACGTTCTGTTTAATCTCGCGTATGCTTTCAAGTTTATTGTTCACCAGGGGATTTCGTTCGCGGGAAGGATCCAGGTATAACTTGATCTCCAATTGCAAGTCTACCATTTTGCTTAATAATGATCCCAATACAGGATCCATCAAACCAATGGATGATGGCAATACAATCTGATCGAGGTTTTTATCTCCTTTGTGCAAATATTCCCTTAAATACTGATAATAATTTTCACGGATCAGCAATTCGGATTTTTGCAATTCAAACTCTTCTATTCTCGTTAAGTAACGTTGTGCATCCTCACTCATATCCTTTATGCGGCTGTTGTTTCCAAAGCGCTCCAATTGAAACTCTACTGTGCGCAAGGAGTCTTTTATATTCGTGAGTTGCTTTCTTATAAAATCAATTGTGCGCCTGGCGGTTTCGTTTTTCTTTTCCAAATCCCGGGCCTGGTAGGAAGCTATAAGGCTTTCCAAGAAATCACTTTCTTTTCGCGCATTGTTTCCGGTTAAACTTAAATTGAGTACCCCTGAGCCCAACTCTGCCCAGTCTACCTGAAGCCTGTTCACATACGAAGCAGCAATTGCATGGGGATTTCGAATGACCAATAAAAAAGGGACTCCGACATAGGATTCTATTTTATTAACCTCGTTCCTTCGGATGCAAAGTCTGTAGTCATCAAACTGAATCGAGTCATTGATGGTGAACACCGTGGCAGGTTCATCATCTCCTTCCGAATACCGGGCGAGCGAATAATGGTCTTTATCCACCAGTTTGAATAAAAAGCTACCTTCTTTGATCTCCAATGGATCGCACCACGAAGCCACTACCGGCATGTAATCATACGCTTCAGTGGTCATGAAATATCCTTCACGATAAAACATAACATGGAAGCTCTGATCTTTAATTACTTTTTCAATCAGCGGATACGAACGGATGATGTACGGTTCATTCAAATAATTGCGGTAGGGATCGATCAATGAGTTTTTATATAACAGGTCGGCTGCGCCACTCATTTCTTTTGCCTCCAAAATAACAATGGAAGAAGAGATGGGATAAACCTTTTGGGTATAGCGGGTTTTATAAAAGGCAATAACCAATGCTGCTACCAATGTAATCACGATCACATACCAAAACCGTAAGGCACGGGCGAGTACCCGTTTAAAATCCAATACAAACCCTTGTTGCTGGCTTTGATTTTCTTCCTGATCAAATGATGCGTTATCCACTTATTTGGTAGAGTTAATTAAGGTAAGGGTAATTAAAAGCAGGGACAACGATGAAAGTACCACTGCCAGATTCTGACCGAAATACTTTCGATACGATCGTTGCTTTAGTGCACCGGTAATGAGTACATCATTTTGATGGACATAGTAATACGGTGAGTTGATAAAATTTTCATCGAGTAAGTTCACATAGGCTATTTCTGTCTTCCCGTTTATCTGGCGGATCATTTTCATATTTTTTTTATCGGCCAAATCAGTAAGCCCTCCCGCTAAACCAATGGCTTCCAACAACGTAACCCGATTATTTGTAAAAATGACTGTACCCTCCCTGTTTACCTCACCCAGCATGGTCATCCGGTAATTCATGAGCCTGACTTTTACAACGGGCGAATCCAAATAATCCTTCGCCAATTGTTGTAATTTATCCTGCAATTGAAAAACACTAAGCCCTGCTACTTTTACTTTGCCAATAACCGGGTAGGGAATTTCACCATTTTCATCTACAAGTTCTCCCATTAAAAGCGCATTTCCTGGAGTTGCGGTCTGTTGCTGTTGCTGAAGTTGACTAGAGAGGAAATCGTATTCTTTAGGGCTTAACGATTCAAACCGAACCGAAATCAAGTCGTTGGTTTGGATTAAATAATCATAGGGCTCTACCTGATAGGTGCGTACAATGGAGTCGATCGGCAGTTGACCCTTGCTGGGATTCACATCATCCTTTTGCAGATATACAAACTGCTTATTTGTTACACACGAAGAACCTAGTAAGAGTATACTAACGTACAGAAGCAAACAATTTCTTCTCATTATATAAAGGCGCATAAGGTCAAACCTAATAAAAAAAAGACAAATACTCACAATCGTTCACAGCTTCGCCTCCTCGGTCACAGTTTCGAGTTTTAAGTTTCGAGTTCAAAGTTCAAAGTTTCGAGTTCCAAGTTTCGAGTTCAAAGTTCCAGGCTCCAGGTTTCGAGTTTTAAGTTTCGAGTTTCAGGTGCAGGGTTCAGGGTTCGAGGCTTAGAGTTTGAGGTTTGAAGTTTGAGGTTCTCCCCACACGAGCAAGGCATCTTTGACGTGAGCGTCAGTTTCTAAAAAATGTTCTTGTGTAGTGTGATTGACTATGATATTGCGATGGATCAGTTTTTTGGCCTTTTCCACCAATTGATTTAAATATTCGGTGTTAACGTTTCCTACCAGGAGTACTTCTATTGTTCCCGTATCTTTTCCGTGGGCATAGTCGCCAATAATATAGGCGGACTTCAGATCGCCAAGTTTCGTCACAATATTTTCAATGATTCCATCGATGCCCAGGTATTTGTGCATGAGGCTCTTTAATTCATTGAATAAAGGATGTTGGGTGTTGGCCTGATAAAGAATAGTGCGGCCCTCTTCTCGTGAAATTAAATAACCTGCTTTTGAAAGATTATTTAGTTCGTGCCGGATGGCATTGGTTGATTCTCCAAACTCTTCGGCAAGTCCGCGGAGGTAGGCAGATGATGCCGAGTTCACAAAGAACTTGAGTAGCATTTTTAGGCGTGTCTTGGAAGTAATGAGGGTTTCTAACACGTATCAAAAATACTGTAAAAAACCAGATGAGTAATACACTTACTCGATAATTATGGCTTTGGGAGGGTTGGGAAGCTGTTGTTCGTGATCTGTTAAAGGTTAATCGTTTATGGTGGCGACTGCTCTTCAAAGTTCTCGTCATTGCGAGGTACGAAGCAATCCCCGCGTGACAAGGTGCGAAAGGAGAAAACGCAGTGACGTTAAGGGATGTAGATTCTTCAATATGTACTTGCTCGTTTGTATTTCATAGTGGGGGGATTGCTTCGTCAGCTTTTAATGTCTTGAAATGTATTGAGAGTCTGAATGCTTCCTCGCAATGACGTGGTCTTTTTGATGTTGGTGCTCCGAAGTTCAACGTCATTGCGAGGTACGAAGCAATCCCCTCACTACGGAGTGTAAAAGTAAAGAAGCAGTGACGTTGAGTGATTTAGATTCTCAGAATATGTACTCGTTCGATTGTGCTTCGTAGGTGGGGGATTGCTTCGTCAGCGTTTAACTTCTTGATAACGAATGAGAGAGCGGATGCTTCCTCGCAATGACGTGGACTATTTTTTTTGCTATTCATAGTT
>Ga0116156_10001215_pt1 | contig 25725 bp, 23 predicted proteins | sample AD_UKC045_MetaG_FD_89891 | JGI IMG/M metagenome (GOLD analysis project Ga0116156, IMG submission 89891) | Active sludge microbial communities of municipal wastewater-treating anaerobic digesters from USA - AD_UKC045_MetaG | ecosystem: Engineered > Bioreactor > Anaerobic > Digestate | place: USA... | reverse complement strand
TATTGTGGAAAGAAGAATTGCCTTGTGATTCTTCTTGGAGATATGTTATTATGTCAAGAATGTGAAAGGACGGTCAAATTAAAGATTAAAAATATTAAGATAATAGATGTATGACAGATAAAGAAAAGATAATTGATGAAATTACACAGGCAGAGTTGCATAAAGCGGCGTCTGAGTATAAGAATATATCTCAAGAAGATTATAACTTAATTTTAAATTTATTGACTACTTTCTTAATAGCAATGAAAGAAATTAATAAGTCAGAAGATGTTGTGTCAATGTTTTTTATTTTGTTATATATCTTAGAGAAAGTAGAAGTAATAAAAATAAATAATAAAATATTTATAAAATAATATGAATCAAATTAAAATTAATACAGTAAATTTAAGAACAGCAAACAAATTATTTGCTGTTTTTTATAATGAGAGAACTCCATTATATGTTTGGGGTAAACCAAGTACTGCAAAAACTTCTTCTATTAAACAGTTTGCGATGCAAAAAGCAAAAGAATTAGGTGAAAGATATTCAGAAGAGGAATTTGGAGAAGGAGTGTTTACTTGTAAGACTATTACTTTGAGTCAGATGGATTCTCCTGATTTGAGAGGAATGCCTTGTGTTTCTGTTGATAAAAATGGAAAAGAGGTTACAAAGTTTATACCAACTGAAGAATTGCCAAGAGAAGGACATGGAATTCTATTGTTTGATGAATTAAATAATGGTGATGAGACAACGTTAAAAGCAGCTTATCAGATAATTCTTGATGGAGCATATGGTAACTTACCAGTTGTAAAAGATAAAGATGGGAAGGATGCTTTTTGGAGAGTTGCTGCAAGTAATACAGAAGATGATTTTTGTAATACAACACCATTACCATTAGCTTTATTAAGAAGGTTTAGTCATATCTTGGTTGAGCCAGATGCTGAAGAAGTTATAAATTATTTTATCAATCAGAATGAAGACTCAAGAGTTATTGGATATTTGAAAGCATATCCAACAGACTTGTTTCCTAAAGAATGGGATGAGAAATTGTTATTAAACAAAGCTAATCCATTTCCAAGTCAATGGCAAAATGTAAGTAAACTTATAAAGAACTTGAAAAATAATGATCCAATCATTATGGATATAGTTTCAAGTTGTGTTGGACAAGGCGTGGCTGGTAAATTTGTTGCTTTTATTAAGACAGCAAATAAAATAAATTGGGTCAATCTTTATAAGAATACAACTGAAGAAATGCAGAAGTTAAAGAAGGATGAACAAAGAGTTTCTTTAATGTATGCTTTAATGTCTGAAGTTGCTATGGCTTGGAAGTTATCAAAGCCTGTGAAAGATGGAAATAAAACAATTAAATTTAATGATAAAATAGTTATAGATGTAATTCTTGAATTGGAAAAAGAATTACAACTTGCTTTTATGAGTATGTTAAATACGATTAATAAAAGGAAATTTATAACATTAGCTTCTGAAGACAAAAAATTAAATGAAGTTTTAAAAGATTTAGGAAACTTAATTTATTAAATATATGAATATAAAAGATAGATTAACCAAGGCTAAAGTATTTATAATGCTTTATGAACCATGGTTTGGACAATTAGCAAGTTATTTAGTTTTTTATCCTTCAAAAGAAGTTCAAACTATGGCAGTAAGTATAAAAGGAGAAGTGTTCTTTAATGAAGACTGGGTTAGTAGTTTGACTGATAAAGAATTATCTGGAGTAATTTGTCATGAAATTTTACATCTTGCTTATCAACATTTAGCAAGGTTAGGAAATAGAGATCCTCAATTATTTAATATAGCAGGAGATATAAAAGTAAATGAAGAGATTGTTTTTAATGGAGATAAGTTTAGACTTCCTAAAGAAGCTATAATTCCTTATGGAAATTCTGTTACTATTGGAGATGTAAAGATACATAATATTGATGAAAAGTCTTCTGAGGAAATTTATGATGAAGTAATTAGGAGAACTAAAAAGCAAGATTTTGTTGCTATGGATAGTTTTGTTAGACATAATATAGATAGTGATGAAGAAAGAAAGATTATTAAAGATTGGCAAGAGAAAATTAATATTGCTAATGAGACAAATAAATTTGCAGGAAATATTCCTGCAGGTGTATTAAGAGAATTAGAAGAAATGAATACGCCTAAGTTATCTTGGCAACAATTAATAAGGCAAAGGCTTAAACTAATATCAATTCATAAATCTTGGAATAAGCCAAATAAAAGAATGTTGCCTTGGTATTTTGCAGGAAGAAGTAAAACAAAAGGATTAAGTTGTGCTATTTGTATTGATACATCTGGTAGTATGGGTAATGAAGAGTTAAGTCAGATACTAGCAGAGATATGGGGTATGTCTCAGCAATTTAAGGAAATTAAGTTTTATATAATGTGTTGTGATACTGAATTAACAGAACCATTTATATTGACAACTAAAACAAAAAACTTACTTAAAAAGATTAAATTAAAAGGTGGAGGAGGAACAAGTTTTAAACCAGTGTTTAATTGGATTAAAAAGGAAAGTCTAAATTTGGATTGTCTAATTTATTTTACTGATTTATATGGTGATTTTCCTGAAGAGAAACCAATGTATAATACTTATTGGGTAACTCAAACTGATAATATTGAAGTTCCTTTTGGTAGAATAATTAAATTAAAAATATGATAGATTTAATAAAAGACTTAGATATAGCAAAAAATAATTATCTTAAAAAGAAAGAAGAATATTTAAGATATTTATATAGTAATTATGCAGATGCTTTTTATGATATTGAAGAAGATTATAGGAAATTAGAAGAAGAATTAGGAATATTGCTTTCTAATATTCCTGTAAATAAAAGCTTCAAATATAGAATTGATATACCTAATAGATGGTATGATTCTATAGTTTGGAGATATCCTTTTGATGCTTTTTATTATGAAAGAAGAACTTATGGAGTAAAAGTTGGAGATATTTTAAAGAGAAAAAAGCATATAAAAAATTATAAAGTTAATCTTAATGATGAAACTGATATTGATTTTAGCAAAATCGATAAATTAGATAAGTCTAATTTAAATTTGTTTATTAAATTTTTTAATAGAGCAATAGATATTAAAATAGAAAGTGTTGAAAAAAAAGTAAATAAATTTATTTTAATATCAGATCAGGATGGCATAGTAGAATATAATAATCAAGAAGATGTTTCTGATCATATAGAAAATCTTATTTGTATAGATGATAAAAAACCTAAATATATTAATAGTTGGTATAAAGATGATCTAAAAGAATTTAAGAGAGCTATTTCTAATTATTCTAATAGAGAAAGTTTGAAAGTCTTTTTAAAAAATCAAACAGAATTTCTTAATGTTTTAGAAGAAATAAATTTACATAATAAAAGTATAAGAGAAAATATGGAAAGTTTTTTAGAAGATATAGTAAAAGAAACTGCATCTATTAAATTATTAAGAGATTTATGAAAAAAGTTATAGATAGATTATACAACTCAGGATTAAAATATCTTGAGAGTAAAATGAAATTTATTAATAAATTAGAAGAAGATTATAAATATATCTTTCTTGATGATACAAAAAGGATTAAGAATTCTTTAAACCTTTTATCTTCTATATTATCTATGATACCAGAGAATCGTTCTACAGTATATGTTTTTGGAAATTATAAATGGAAATATCCATATATTAATGTAATGAAAAAGTTTAATGGAAGATATGATTATCCTTTTTCATTGTATGATTTTTTAAGAATAGAAGATTCATATAATATTTTATTATCTCTTAAAGAAGAAAAAGGAATTAATAAAGAATTGTTTAATAGATTTTTAGGTTTGTTAGAAAGATGGAAAGAAATAGTAAATTATGAAAAGAAAATAAGAATACAAGAAGATTGTATTCTTGAATATAGAGATGGAATAGTAACTCTTGATAATTTAAGATTATCAAATTTTTTTAGTATTGATAGTTATGATGTTAAAAATTTATTAAATCAAGCTACTTTAAAAACTTTCAATTGTTATAGAGAACTTTGGAAAGATCATATTGAATATGGTTTAAAGTTAATAAATAGTGATTTAAAAAAGAGAGATAAAGATTTAGAAGTTTTATTAGAAGAATTAAAGGTCGAAGAAAATATGCTTAAGTTAATTAAAAATTTATGATAGAAAATATAAATGATTTAGTATATGAGATAGAAAAAGAATTTAGATATGTTCTTGGTTCATTATCAAATTATCAAACTACTAATATAAAATTAGAAGCTTTAAATCATAAAGATACTTATAATCGTTGTCCGATATTTTATAGTAAAAAATATAAAGCTATTCATTATATAGGAACTTCTTCGCCTTTAAATATTATATATTATGTTGGATTTAAAAATAATAATGTACTTACTATAAATCATTGTTGTGGTGAATATTGTGATATAGAATTAAGTTCCTTAAGAGATCATAAACATATCATAAAAGAGAATTATGATTTTTGGCTTAAGAGCATGAAGAAATTTATTGAGTTAAAAAATAAATTTAATTATCTCATTGATATTAATAAGATAGGTGATAAAAATGTAATAATCTCTACTGATTATTATAGAAATTTTAAACAAAATTTGGATGGAATTTCTGTATCTGTATTTAAAAATGATAAGCATCTTTATAGTACTGATCTTTTAAAAGCTCTTGAAACTAAAAAAGATTTTAAAGAATTAAAAAAATCACTTGAAAATTATACAAAAGAGTTAAAGAGTTTATTAAAAGAATTAAAAGATTATACAAAGGTATGTAAACTTATAAGTAATTTATGAAATTATATAAGAAAGGTAAAATAAACGGAAGTTGTTTTGTAGATATTATAGAAGATATAAATATAGAATTTTGTGTAATAACAAAAGCAATGTTTACAAGTGATTGTTATATTTCAATTAAGAATGAAAAATATAAACAACAAAAGTTACTTGGAAATGTTAGTTCTATTACCTGTAGTATTGTTAGTTCTAGTTTAAATTTATCTTTTGAACTTAAAGAAGTTAAAGAAGTTTCTGATAATAATATTGTATCTTTAATTGATGGATTTAGTTATGATCTAAATGAAATTAAAAATAATAAACATGTTATAAGTAAATGCTTCAATATATGGATTCAATATATTAAAGGCTTTGTTTTATTAAGAAATAAATTTGTTGATATATGGAAAGGAGATGATATAGTTAAATTTAAACATTGTTATTATGATTTAAAATTATCAGAAGTTTATGTTAAAAATTTATCTGATATTATTTCTTTTGAGAACTTTTTAAATTTTGATTCAGAAGAATATAAAGAATCAATAGTAATGTATAGAAAGAAATTGGAAAAAGCTTATGATGATTTTAAGAAATACTATAAAGAAATTAAGAAGAGTGCCAATGTATATAGACTTATAAATGATTTTAAAAAATATGACAAGCAAAATTAGTGATTTATTTACAAAAGAGTTAGAAAAATTATATAAGAAGTATGATTTTCTAACTAAATTAAAAGAAATTAATTGTGATTATTCTAAAATATTTGAGGATTTCTTAGGAATAAATTGTTTTAATGATAAAGAAATTCTTATTTCAAAACATTCAACAGGAGAAAGATTAGTTATTCATAAAGGAAAATTTGAATTAGAATCAAGTAAACATATTGTAACTAATTTATTTGATGAGGATGTATTTCTTAAGAAAAACTTTTTATCTATTGGAAATAAAAATGGATGTTTTATAATAGATTTAAATATATTAAGAAGTATTTCTATTGATAAACCTAGTTTCAATAAATTTTTGAAATTGTTAAGTGAATATTCTATAATTATAAATAATTATAGAAAATTAATTGATACTAGGGATCTTATCTTTGGTTATTGTTTCCTTTTAAAGAATGGAACTTATGATAAAGATAAAGAAAAAATGGTAGAGCAAATAGATATTAAGGAATTTAAAAAGAGGATTAATAAACATAATAAGAATTATGAAAAATTCTTAAAGAAATTTAAAGAATTTGGATTTCCTTATAAATTAATATCAGAACTATGATATATAGAATAGTATGGCAAGAAGCTCATATAGTTACTGTTGAAGCAGAAAATGAAGCTGAAGCCAAAAAGAAATTAAAAGAAAATAAAATAATAAAAGAATCAAAAGAACGTATTGGTGATTTTGATATTTATTCTGATGAAGATTTATAATACAATAAAAATATATGAACGAACAAAAACAAAAAAATTGTAAAAAAAGTTGCGAAAAATGTGGTTATGAAGGAAAAGTAAAATACAGAGAAAGATGGAATAGAGTTTTGTGTGAACAGTGTAATTTGGATTATGATAATCCTTCGCAGGAAGAATTAGAAAGTAGAATAGGAATAAATTTTTAAAAATATGATAACAGAAGAAATAATAAATAACTGTAAGAAAGGATTAATAACTATTGTTCAAGACAATACTGAAAATTATATGGCATTCTCTAACCATAAAGATTATGATGGGAATTACAGAACGAGTAGTTGGGTTGAAACAATAGAGGAAACTAAACGATGTATTGGAGAAACAGATGGATATTCAGAAAAAGAAATTGAAGAGCATTCTGAAGAATATAATTGGAAAATAGTGGAAGTGTATCGTGAAGAAGTGGAGCCATTTAATGTTGGCGATAAGGTTAGAATACTTCCAAGTATTCAGAATACAGGCGATTGGGAATCTTATAAAGAGCATTTCCCTGATATGAAAGGAGAAATAATGAGTGTTTTTAATAATATAAGGGGATTATCTTATAGTGTTTTTCAAGAAAATAAAGAAGATAATTGGTGTATTGGACACGAGTATCTTGTTCCCTTATACGAAGAAGAAGAAGTTATTAAGGTCGGAGACCAGAGATACAATAAATGTGAGGTAGAGGAAGCATTAAAAAATATTAAACCATTATGAGCAAAAAAGAATTGAAATAATTATAATTGTATGGATAAAAAAGAAATACAACAAAGAGTATTACAAAATGGTAAACCATTAAGTTTAGATAAATTTGAGTGGGATGAAAAGACTAATACTTTTTCAAGTGATGAAGATAATTTAATATTAGATTTTAAAGAAATTAATAATTGTATTTTCAAGACCGGCTCTTATTGTACGATTAAGGCTGGTAATGATTGTACTTTTAGAGCTGGATTTGGTTGTATTTTTAAAACTGGTAATGATTGTACTTTTAGAACTGGTTCTTATTGTACTTTTGATACTGAGTCTTATTGTGTTTTTAGTACTGGTTCTGGTTGTACTTTTAATACTGGTTCTAAATGTGTAGTAGTAAGAAGAGATACTTATGAAGTGATAAAATTAGAAGGAGATAAAAAGATTAGATTAAATGGAGATAATATTAAAGGTTATAAAGATGAATAAGATTTGTGTTATTTGTGGTAAACCTATTACTGGTAAAAGAAGATTTTATTGTTCTGATGTTTGTAGAAATAAAAGAAATAATACCAAGTATAAAGAACAACATGCTTTATGGCAAATTAAAAGGAGAGATGCTATTGCTAGTATTCCTTCTAAGAATAAAAAGCAATGTAAGATATGCGGTAAATGGTATATTCAGGTTGGTAGTCATATAGTTCAGAAGCATGATATGACTGCCAGAAAATATAGAGAGGAATTTAATTTACCAGTAAAGAAAGGAATAACTCCACAATGGTATAGAAAATTAAAAGGAAAGCAAGCATTAGAAAATAAGACTTGTAAAAATTTAATAAAAGGAAAAAAGTTTCGTTATAAAAAAGGAGATCCTAAAGCTAAAATAAATATTGGATGGAAAGGACATCGCTATAAAAGTGATGAGTTTTATGGATAAAATGCGAAAACGTTTTCGTTTTTTAGAAGGCAGTACTACAAAGGTACTGCCTTTTTTTTTGACAATTAATGTTACTTATTGTTATAATGGCTTTAATGGATAAGATAACAACAATTGAGCCTATTGAAACTCAACCAAAACCTATAACAAGAAGTAATAATAATTATTATTTGTACTGCTGTATTGGGATATTTGTAAGTTTTATAATAATGATTATTCTTTTTTCGTTTTTAAATATTTCTGATTGGCTTAAATTTTCCGTAATTATGTTTGGAGTTTTTATTCTTGTTGATATTCATCATACTTTAAAAAAGATATGGACGATACAAGTCTTGTAAAAAAAAGAAAGCCTGATTATATTTGGTTTAATGAAAATCCTATAAGAAATAGGATATTGAATCTTGTAATAGAAGGAAAAAGTGTACCAGAAATAATGAAGGAACTTAATACGCAGGAAAGAACTGTGATATATACAATGAATCACGAGTCTTTTATTAATAAATTTAATAAAAGAATTCATGCTATGCAGTGTAAGTTAATAGTTGATAAGACTAGAATTCAAGAGGAACTTTTGACTATGATGTATAATGATTTAATGACTGAAGACCCTGATAAAAAGAAACTTAAAGTAAATAATGACACGCTCTTAAAAGAATTAATTAAGATTACTAGTTCTAAAACTGATAATGTTAGGTTGAAAATAGAAAAGAAAGTTACTAATAATACCTATAATGTACCTAAGAAAGAAATAAAAGAAGAAGATTTATTCAAGAAGTTTGGTATAGAGCCTGTTGAATATGAAGAAGTAAATTCTATTGAAAATGAGCAATAGTAAAGAATGGTTACAATTTATTAATGATTGGAAAATTAAGACAAACAAAAGAGAAAACATAGAATTTTATGACCATAAGTTTTTATTTGATATTTTAAAAGATGAAAGCAAAATTATTGTTGTAAAGAAATGTGTACAGGCTGGTGTATCTTTTACTTTTGAATTAAAAGCTATTAAAAAGGGAATTGAAAATGCTATAAATGTTATCTATGTTTTACCTAGTATGAAAGATGCTAGGGATTTTGTTGTATCAAAGTTTGATCCAGTAATGGAAAATTCTAATTTAAAGCAAATGGTTAGAAAAACTGAACTTAGTAGGACTAATGTTTGGAGTTCTGCTTTAAAGAAGATTGGAGATAGTTATTTCTTTTTTAGAGGCGCACAATCTGAAACAAGTGCACAATCAATTGATGCTGATATGGTTATTAATGATGAATATGATTTTCAACCTGCAACTTCTAGAAAGATGTTTCAAGAAAGATTAGAGGGTTCTGGTTCTAAGGGAATTAATTATTGTATTGGGTATCCTATTATTAAGAATGGTGGTATTGCTGAAATGTTTAATGAATCAGATGCTAAAGAATGGTTTATTACTTGTCCTCATTGTAAGAAGAGACAGATATTAACTTGGCCAAATAATATAGATATAGAAAATAAAAACTATATTTGTTCTGAATGTAAAGGAGTTCTATCAGATAATGATAGAAGAAATGGTATTTGGATTGGAACTAAAAGAACTAATTCAGGAATTAGTGGTTATCATATTTCTAAGATGATGCTCCCATGGGTTACTGCTGAAAGCTTAATTAAAAAGTTTAAGAATGATGCTCCTAAACATTTTTTTAATTATTCTCTTGGACTTGAATATGAATCAAGTAATAAGACTATTACTAAAGAAGAGTTTGAAGCTGTTCAAATATCTCAATTAAAAGTAGGAAGATATAAAGGTGAGCATTCTTATAGAGTTATTGGAATTGATCAGGGAAATAGATTTCATTATTGTGAGGGATATGTTTCTCCACATGGAGCTCTTGCTACAAATATTACAGTGTTTGATGATGAGAAAGATTTAAAGAATGCAATAAGAAATTTTAAACCTGATAAACTTGTTATAGATATGTCTCCTAATAGGTGGTCTGCTATTCAGATACAAGATGAAATAGGTAGAGATATTGTTTATTTGGCTAATATTAGATTGTGGGCATTAGATAAAATTGCTAAATCTAATATAAAATATTTTGAGTTAAAAAGAGAAAGTGGTATAATCAATATAGAAAGAACGGAAAGTATTGATGAACTTTTCAATGCGTTAAAAAAGAAAGAACTTCTGCTTTTAAAAGGAATACCAACATTAGAAGATGTTTATATTCATCTAACTAATATGGTTCCAGTTAATGAACTTAGACAAGGAATACCAAGAAAAGTTTATAAGAGAGCTGGTAGTGATGATTATGGTTTCGCTCTTAACCTTTTTTCTGTAGCTGCTAAATTGTTAATTCCAGATCCTAATGAATATTTGAAAGATCTTAGTAGTAAAAAACAAGAAAATATTCCTGTTGGATTAGAGAAAGCTATAGAAAAAATGTTAATTGGCTATGAAGATAATGTTGTATTAATTAAACCGAAAAAATAAATGAACGAAGAAAACTTATTTAAAAGTGCGTTATTAGCACAAGATAGACACGTTAGATTTCTAAATGCAACAGAAGATAATCTTTCTAATTATTTTTTTGGAAAGAAAATAAGTTTAGGTGCTAATACTTCTACTTTATATCCTAGATTAAATTTGGTAGATGCTATTGCATCTAATAGACCTAATCCAGATAATCCTGTTTATTATCTTGTTAATGCTTTTATTGATGAGATAATTGAATCAGAATGGACTTTAGATGTTAGCGCTAAAGATGATTTAATTTCTGATATATGGGAAGATAAGATTAAATCAGTACATAGAAAGAGTAAAAGGAGAATACATTTTAAGAAGCTCATTCTTGAAATGTTTACTCATGCATATTTTGGAATCTATTTTGATGGAGATAAATGGTATCCATTAACTAGTTATGATGTTTTTCCTGGAGATGCATCTATTCCTACGTGGCAAGAACAACCTTTTATTACAAGATTAACTAAAGTAAAGAAGAATTATATTGTTGATAATTTAAATTATAATAAGTCTTGTGATAGTTTCTTAAGTTCCTTAAGTGATTTAAATGATGTTTTTGTTTATGATATTTGGTGTAAAGATTTAAATAAAAATGTAGCATATCTTCAGAATGGAGAGATTTTATATTCACAAGAGTTTCCTGTAAAAGGAATATATCCTATTTTTGGTGCAGTAGATACTGAATTAATTAATTCTTTTTATACTGTTCCTGTTATGTTGGTTCTTTCTGAATTACTTAAAGAGTTTCAAGAATCAATTTCTTCTATTAAGAAAAGTTCAAAGAGTATTGCTAATCCTTTATTAGTTTATGATGTTGATTCTGGTATAGATATTGATGCAGTTGTTCAGAAAATGAAACAAGATTATAAACAGATTATAGTTGGAAAAAATAGAGAAGGAGATATTGGATTTAGAGCTCCTGGAAATTTACCTGGATATGCTATTAATATGCCTGTTTCAGTAATTGATCAAATGATGAAATTTCTTGGTATTAATGATGCCTTTTTAGGAAATCCTATGGCTGGAGTTAGAGAAAGAGGTGCTCTTACTAATCTTATTAAAGCATCATTTAGAAAATTAGAGTCAAAAGTTATTCTATTAGAAGAGGCATTTAGTGATTTAGATAATTATATAATTGCTTATTATAAAGATCATAATAAAAAGTTTAAAGAAACTTCTGATTTTGAAACTCCAGAAGATTTCTTTTTAGTTAAAGATGTAGAAGCAGAAGAAAGATTAACTCAGTTTCTTAATAAAGATAACACAGAAGAAAAGAATCTTACTATGAATAAGTTTAGAGCTGGATTAATTTCTCAAAGGACTGCTTTAAAAGAATTAGGACATACTCAGCCAGATAAAATAATAAAAGAGCAACAGAATGAAGCTATGCTTAGAGAGTTATTTAAAGTTGATGTTCAAAAAAGAACAAGTGAAATGGCAAGAAAAGATTCTTTAGTTCTTGCTTTTGAGAAATTAAAAGGAAGATTACAGAATAAGTTCTGGCTAACTCCTATAGAAGGAGATAAAGTAGTTGTTAGTGTTCATTCAAGTGATAAGGATAAAGCTGCTAAATTATTGTTAGATTTAAATGATAAAGTTTTAATAAAAGTTGTTAAAGAAAAAGAAGAAAGACCTGCTGATCAGGATAGTATGGATATTAGACAACAACCAATGGTTCCAGAAGTTGAATCTGTTTCTCAACAACCCATTCCTGAACAGCAAGTTCAAGTACAAGCAGCAACTCCAGCAGCAGAAGAAATAACTTCAAATGAAGAATTGCTTAAAAAAGTAGCTGAACTTTCTGGACAAGCTCCAAGTAAGGAAGAAGAAACAAAGGAAGAAGAAAAAGATATTCAATCATTTTTAAAGGAACTTGAAGGAACTTCAAAGAAACCAGAAAGAGAATCAGGAGCAGAAAAAGGAGCTGTTCCTACACCTAGAGAAACTAAACCATTTTTAGATGAGTTAGTTGAAGCTACTCTTAAAAATAGAAAGAAGATTAAACCTACTGCTGATTTAATGAGACTTAAAGCTTTATACTTTAAAGAACCTATTGCTAAGAATTTAGCTACAGGAAAGCAATTAGTATTTTTAAAACCTAAAAATATGCCTGAGTTACTAGAAGAGAAATTCTTATTAGCAGGAAAGAAAGTTTATGGAGTTATAACAGTAAGAGAAATAATTGATGATTTTGATTTTGAAGAAACATTTAAATATCATCAGATGACTGATGCTTCTAGACAGAAGAACTGGGGAGATGCTAAGTTGTATTTGTATGTATTTGATTTTGAAGAGTTTGAAACTCCTGTTGATTATGATGTTGAGCCTGGAGCTAAGAATATAATAACAATTAAAAATCCAAAAATATGACATATAAAATAGCATCAGGAGATACATTATCAGCTCTTGCTAAAAAGTTTAATACAACTGTTAATGAATTAGCAGCTTTGAATAATATTAAAGATGTTAATAAGATTTATGTTGGACAAGAATTAAAAATTCCTGGACAACAAGCTTCAAAAGTTTCTCAAGAACAAATTGATAAAGCTTTTAGTTCTGGATCTTTTTCTTTACCAACATTTAAAACAACAGCTAATGAATATAAACCTGCTGGTAGTGTCAAAACTGTTGGACCATATTATACTGGTAATCCTATTACTGATGCTTTTAGTAAAGCAGCAAATACATTATTAGGTGGAAAAAAGAATCAACCAACAACAACACCTAATTTGCCAAGTACTACTTTACAAATCAATCAACAACAACCTAAATATTTAGGAAGTATAATTAATACAACAGATAAATATATACAAGATCCTAATAATCCATATGCATCTATTCCAAACCCTAATTACAAAGATTCAAGTACTTCTCTTTCTGAAAAAATAGAAGAAGTTAAAGCTGCTGCTAAAGAGGATCTTACTTCTAGTACTGATAATTTTACTACTGTAGCTAATAATATTTTAGATAAAACTAGTAATGTTCCAGTAACTAATGTTGATACAACAACTAAATCAACTGAAAAAGTTCAAGAAACTAATGAAGTAACTGGTGGTGAAGAAACAAATGAAGTAACTGGTGGTGAAGAAACAAATGAATTAGAAATAAAAGAGAAGCCACCTGAAAGACCAAGAAAAATAACATTACCTGCACAACAACGAGAGTTTGATTTATGGACTAAAGCTGCTGGAATAAAAGATCCTCTTAGGGATCCAATGTATGATTGGGAAGCTTTATATATTGATAATCTTGATAGTATAAAGAGTGGAAAATTTAATCTTACTGATGAAATTTTAAATAATTATAAATTAATTAAAAGTAGTAGTGATATAGATTGGGATAAGCTTTTTAAAGATAATACAAATGCTATTGCTTCTGGTACTTTTAATCTTAATAATGTTGTTCTAAGTAATTATAAAAAAACAAGTGATACTGCTCCTAAGTTTCCTGAGTTAGATCAAGAGACTTTATCACAGTTAGAATCTGTCTTAAATGAAATAGATAAAAGACAAGTAGTATCTCCTCTTACAGATGCTCAGAAATTATTAGTGACAAGGGCTAAAGACATTCTAAATAATTCAAAAGTAGATTCTGGAAATAAATATATTGATCTCGTTTTAAATAGTGATATTCCTCCTGTAACTAGTACTGTTAGTCCTACTATTCCTAAAACTATAAGTAAGATATCTGGATGGTCTGATGCTCAAATATTGTCTTTGGAAAATGCTATAAAGACAGATTATGGAAGCTTTCAAGCTTATGCAGATTATCTTAGAAATTCTGAAAAAGAACTTGATGAACTTGAAGAGTGGTTTGTTAAACAGTATCCAAGTATAGAAGCACCTAGTGAAGTTGAAACAAAAGAAGTAGAAGAATTAAAAAACTTAAATCAATTGAAGGAGTTAAGTCATTATGATAAAAGAGATCTACTTGATATCAGTACTGGAATAAAGAAAAGATATTCTACATTTAGAGCTTATGCTAAGAGCTTGAAAGATAAGAAAGAGAAAGATCCAAATATAAAATTTAGTGATATTGAATTAGCAGTCTATAATTATTATTATTAATATGTACACAAAAAAACAACAAGCTGCCAATCTTATTAAAGCAATGAAGGAAAAACCTAAGTTAGGTTCTGGTCAAAGGTTTAAGAATTTGGTAAAAGATTTAAAAAAGAAGAAAGTAAAGAATCCAGGCGCATTAGCCGCTTGGATTGGAAGACAAAAATATAGTAAGGCAGCTTTTCAAAAGTTGTCACAAAAAGGTCGTAAGAAATAATTAAATAAAAATAATATGAAAATTATTGAAGAAGATGTTAAAAAAATAACTAGAGAAATTCCTGAAATGGCTAAGAAGAGGCAAGCTCAAAATGATATGAGTGGTGCTGATATGGTTAAAAGAGGTGAGGATATTCCTTCAAGATGGACTCCTGAGCAAGTAAAAGAAATTAATAAGATGATGGCTAAAGTAAAAGCTGAAGCTGATGCTATAGATAAAAAGGAACGAGAACAAAAAAAAGTCGATGAATTTCACAAGTTCTTATTAAAAGAAAGTGAGAAATTGTCAAAAGATTTTGCTGCTAAAAATCTTGTTGATAAAACAAGTTCTATTCCAAGAGGTAGAGATATTTATAGAGAAGCAGCAAGGCGAGCATCAAAAAATAGCTTAGGAAACTATTTAAGAAATGTAAATAAAAGTTGACAAATTTATTGACTTATAAGTATAATTAGAATAAACACTATGGATATTGAAGAAATAGAAGCTCTTGATGATATTGAAGAAGTAAAAGAGCTTTTAAAAAATCAACTAAATTCAAATGAAGATAATTCTTCAGTCATTGAAACTCAAAATAAAAGGATCAGTGAATTAGAAGAACAATTGAATATAACAAACAAAACATTTGAGGAAACTCAAGCTAAATTAAAAGAAATGGAAAATAAAAAAAATGAATTAAATCCAGAAGAAGTAACTCCAGAAGTAACAACTGAAGAAGTTCCTGAAGAAGTTCCTGAAGAAGCTCCAAAAGAAGAACCTAAAAAAGAAGAGCAATCTATAGAGAATATGTCTGTCTCTGAAATTAAGGAACTTAATGAGAGACTTACAAGGATAGAGAATGAAAGATTGTTAGATAAGTTGAATGAAGAACTTAGAGAAGCTTCAAAGCTTTATCCTAATATGGTTAAAGAAAAGATTCTTTTTGAGTTAGCAAATGGAACAGCTAAAAGTGTTAAAGAATTGGCAAAGGAATCTCACGAAAGTGAATCTGAAAGAATTAAAAAATTAGAAGAAAAAATATTAAAAGAGAAAGAAGCTGAAATTGAGGAGCGAGTTCGAAAAGAACTTGCGGGAGGCAATGTCCTTCCACAGTCTCCTGGTTCACCTTCAGTCGCACCAAGCGAAAAAAAGCTTAGCTATAATGAAGCTTGGGAAGAAGCTGTTAGAAGGGCAAAACAAGAAGGAAACTAATAGCGTTGTTATAATAAGAAGAGATAATTAAATAAAAAATGTTAGAAGAACTAAACGTTGTTACAAGAGAGCATTTTATGCCAATTGTAACTAATCAGGTTTTCCAAGGATCCCCTATTCTAGAAAAAATCTTTGGTGTTTCAAAAGAAGGTAGTTTTGGAATGGCAACTCCATCTTTAGATGGTAGAGCTATTATAGAGCCACTTGAAATTGGATCAGTTAATGAGGAAGCAGCTACTTTTACAACTGCAACTGTTGCTGCTACAAAAGGATCTACTACTGTTGTTATTGATGGAGGAACAGGATCATTTACTGCTGCTATGGCAAATAGAGGACAAATAGCAATTACTGATGGAGGAACATATAGAATTGATAAAATAGTAGATGGTACTCATTTAACAATTACAGAACCTTTTGAACAAACAACTGTATCTGGTAAAGCTGCTACTGTAACTTACTATACAACTGTTGCTAATACATCTGGTGCTTATGGTAAAGCAGATACTTTTGCAGCTGGAGATGAAGAGACTCTTGCAGGAGCTTCATATACTTGGAAAATGTATCATACAACTGTTAAGATTCATAATGTAGATTTAAAGCAAAATGCTGGAAAATCTAGGATAATTGATTTAGCTTCTCAAAGATTGAGATCAGCTACTAAACAGTTACAAAGAAATTTGATTTCAGATTTCTATGCAGCTACATTTGATGGAGATAATAAAATGATTGGATTACAAGCAATTTGTGCTGGTTCAGGAACAGTAGGAACTATTGATAAAGCAACTTATGCTTGGTGGCAAGGAGCTAGAAATACAGCAACAACTGATAGAGATCTTACATGGGATATTTTGAATGATCTTTATCATAAGACTAAGAAATATGGTAATGGTGATGCAGCTAATTTGATTGTAACTTCTGATGGAGTTATAGCAGGTTATGAAAATAATTTAACAAAAGTTGTTGTTACTGGAAGTGAAGGAAATAGATATGAAAATACTTTAACAACCAGAACTATTAATGATAAGGTAATAGATGCTGGTGTTACTGGTTTCAAGTTTAAGGGAATTGATATAGTTTCTGATCCTATGATGCCTTTAGCTGGAAAACTATTTTTCTTGAATCTAAACTACATCTATTGGAGAACCTTACAAGCATTCCAATCAACTGGATGGCAAGATCTAAAAACATCTCAAAACAAAGACTGGGTACAACTAACTATTAACGGTTATGGAGCATTAACAACTTCAGCATGTTCAAAGTTTGGTGTAGCTAGTGAATTGAAGGAGGAATAAAGAAGTCGAGCAAGCAGGTTAGCATTAAGAAGAGGTTCAAATCCTCTTCTTGCTCTATGAAAGTATCAGTTTATCCTATTAAGGATTATATAATTGAAATTATAAATACAAGAGGGATTACTCTTGCAAGCCATGAAGAAAAGTTAGACATTTTATTCTATACTGGTACAGACTTGAAAGAGTTAAAAGAGCTTCTTAATAATTCAAAAGCTGAATGTGTTGTTTTGAATAATTTAAAACCAAAAATTAATTCTGGTTTCTTTTGGATATATCATGAGTTTAATGATTGGTATTCTTTTCTTAATCCTGATATAATATATACTAACACAGAAGTATTAGCTAAAGAGCTATATAGAATATTAGGTATACAAACAAAAATAAAGAATCTTTCTTTTAATAAGAAAAAAAGAATGCCTAATAATTTCTTTGAGAAAGTAAAAGAAATTATGATGTGGGAATAATTGTAATAAAATAAAATAATGAAGACGCATATTGTTCAACCAGGGGAGGAAAATTTAGAGATAATTGCTAAAAAGTATAATTTAAATCCAGGAGATTTAGCTATTTATAATAGAATAGCTAATAATGACAATCTTGTACCTGGACAAGAAATTAAGTTAGAGCTTCCTAAAGATGCTAAACCTATCGTTGTTAGACTTGGAAAGAATGATACTCTTGAGACTGTTGCTAAACAGTTTAATACAAGTGTAGATAGGTTAATGGCTTTGAACAATTTGCCTAATACGAATGTATCAGAGGGTGCCACGCTTGTTGCTTGGGATCCTTTTCGTATGAATTATACTAATATAAGTAAAGCAGAAGATCTAGATACTCTTGCTAAACAGCTTAATACAAGTAAGGATCTCTTATTAAAGAGTAATCCTCATGTTGATCCTAATGATATTAAGCCAAATACTTCTTTATTTGTTCCATGGCAGTTAAATAGATATGTAGAGCCACCAAAAGAAACGAAAACATATTCGCCTCCTAAAGAAGCTCCTAAGGAAGAACCAGTAGATGAGGTTCCTCCTAAAACTGAACCATTAAAAGTAGATAAGGTTCCTGCTTATGCTGGAGAAAAAGAGGGAGAATTCTTATTAAAGAATTATTATGATCATCATGTCTTTTTAACTGAGAAACCTACAATGAAACCAAGTAATTGGTGGGATAAACTTTGGGGATTTAATGATCTTTATAGAGAAAGAGAAAAGGAGAAGTATATAAAAGATATTACTGATGAGCTTTTAAAGGCAACTAATGATGCTTTTAAAGCTTATAAGAAAGCTGAAAAAGAAGGAGATAGATATGAGATGCAAAAGCAACTTACATGGATAGATAATACTCATAAAGAGTTTGAAAGAATTACTGGTATTAAAAAGGGCTTTGATCCTGCTGTAGTTGTTAAAGATATAATGAGACCAGAAGCAAGAATTGCTGAAGAAGAAGCTAATAAAATGGAAAAGGAATTGGCTCTTCTTAGAGCAAAAGAAACTGATATAGCTGGATTACCAGAGTCTGTTTTATCAGATGATGAAGCATTATTAGATTATTCTACTGATACTTTTGAAAATTTAAATGAGGTTCAGACTGAAGGAATTAAAAAGGGATATATAGTTAGAAAAGATATTGATCCAAAAACTGTTAATCCTGAAAGTATTGATGCTATTATTAATTATTCTGGTTTTTCTTTGACAGATAAGGCAAAGAGTATGCTTGATGATTTTAAAAAAGCTAATGATATTCCTTATGATATATCAAAGTTATCAGAAAATTTAACTAAGTATTTTGGAGAATTTAATACTGATATTAGTAATGCTTTATATGAACAGGATTATAATAAAAGAGTAAAAAATCAAAAAGAATTTCTTCGTAAGTATGAAGATTTAGCTATTGTTCATGAACAAATTAATCCAAACTTTTTAAAGTATAATCAGCTTTATTTAGATTATTCAGATTTAAATAATAAGATTGAAAATATTCTTCTTGATTTAAAGTCAATAAATAATAGTGATATTATTTTAGAGGCGTTAACTTCTGGTAATCTTGAGGCATATAAAGAAAGATTAGATTCTCTTGGAATTAAACAATCAGATATTGCAAAAGTTGGTAATTTGTTATCAGAGTATGAAGCATATTCTGATAAAATTGTTGCTATTCAATCAGGTTTTTCCCAGATAAATCAGGATCTTGAAAATGATTTAGAGCTTTTTACTAAGGCTTTAAATAACTTTGATACTAATTTAAATATTAAAGAGTTTTTTATTTCTGAAGCTAATCCAACTAGTGAGTTTGGAAAGTCAATTAAGTCTTTAGCAACTCTTAGTTTTGAAGCATCTAAACTTAGAGGTTCTACTATAGAAGATAATAAGAGACTTGTAGAGTTTCAGGACTTTTTAAATTGGTATCAAAGTTATGTAGAGGCAGCTACATCTAATTTTAATGCTATTTCTTTGTTAAATATCAGAAATGATATGTGGCAAAATATAAGTGGGTTAACAGAACAAAGAAAATCTGAAGCAAAGAATTTCGCTAATTGGTTTAATCCTAAATATAACGATATAACTTTTGGAGAAAGAGCTTATACTACTTTTGTAGAATCACTTGTTAATCTTACTAAAGTTCCAGTAGTTGGTGATGTTGCAGAAAAGGTTTTCTCTGCATTAGATTGGTATAATAATGTTGCCCTTGTTGAATATGTTTTTCCTGTGGCTAAAACTTATAGATCAACAGTTGATATGGCTGGTTGGTTATTGCCACGTAAACTTGAATTAGAAGCTAATTTATTAGTTGGAAATTATTCAGAAGAGGAAAAAGAAAGACAGAGAAGAGAGTTTGAAGAAAAGTTTCAACAACAAGCAGAAACAAGATTTGGTTTAAAAGATTATGATTTAAGAAATATTGATTTAGTTTGGAGTCATTTTGCAACTGGTAGTTTAGAGAAAAAAGTTATACCAATCTATGATTCTAATGGGAATATGATGAAGGATAGTAATGGAAATATTATGACTTCTGAAATATTCTATAATAAAATAAGGCTTCAAAGAGATTGGGATTTATTTGAAGTTCTTAAAAAGGGTAATAGATTAGATTTACTTCAAGATATTAGAGATCTTAATGAAGGAAAAGATTTACGTAATTTAAAAGCTGGAGATTATATAAATCTTCCAAAATTAGATTATGGATCTCGTGGACCCTTAATAAGAGGGGGTGAGGATTTTTGGTGGAGTCCTCAAGATTATTTTGAGAATGCAATAACAAATCCAACAGCTACTGAAGGAGTAAATCAATTAGTAGAAATATTTTTAGATCCAGGAACTTATATTCTTAAGAGTCCATATGCTTTAGCTAAAGGCTCTATAGTTTCTCCTATTAAGTTTTTAACTGGAAAGAATATTAAAGGATTATCAGCTATTATTAATGAAGCATTAATAGCTGGACATAAAGCTCTTGAACATAATTTTAGTTTTCCAACATTTGAAAAGTTCTTTCCTAAGATTCAAGATTTACATGCTTCTTGGAATAAAAAAGTTATTGAAGGAATAGAAGCTTTTGCTCCTAAAGAAAAAAAGGCAACAAGTTGGTGGCAAATTCCAGCTCAAATAGATGCTATTCAAGGTAAGATACTAAATATTGTAAAGAGTTATCCAGTTAGTCGTCTTGCTATTGAAGGAATTTCTAATACTATTGATTTGTTTTCAAAGCCAGTTGATCAATTTTCTTTTAAGCTTTTAACAGAAGCTAATAGTTCTGTTCTTAATATTTTTGATAATTTTAAATTAGATTATTTATCTGATCATGTTCCTACAACTAAAACAGTTTTTAATAAAATTAAAGAGCATCAAGTTGTATCTGTTAATCTTTCTTCTGGAAAGAAAATTGTTGGAGTTGTTAATAGAGCTCCATCTGGAGCTGGATTAAGAGGAAGTATAAGAACTAAAGGAAAAGATATTATCTTAGATTCTAATAGTTTTGATGTTAAACTTAAGGATGGAACAGTTGTAACTGTATATGAAAAAAATGTTTCAGATATTTTTACTTTTAATTCAAAAGAAGTAAGAGAGATGACTACTTCTTGGAAGAAGACTAATCCTAAAGAGAAATATTTTTATGATATTATAAAGTATAATCTTCCTGGAATAAAAGTAAATAAGGTTAATACTTTTAATCTTAAAAAAGGAGATTATATAGTTTCAGGTCAAGATATTGGATCAGTTGTTAGTGTAAAAGATAATAAAGTTAAGATTAAAACTTTTGATAATAATGAAAATCTAATAGAAAAAGAGATTATTCCTACAAAAGAAGTATCTCTTATTGATGAAGAGTATATTAAAAATCTTAACTTTAATTGGAAAAATGCTTATGCTAATACATTACTTCCACTTAAAAAGGCTCTTGCTGTAACAACTGGAGGTATTCAATGGTTCATTGATTATCTTGCTCTTGGAACTTTATTAAATAGACTTCCATTTGAATTAAGAGCTAGGGCTAATAATTTAATTAATAAAGCAACAGCTACATTAATTGCAAAATCTAGTTTAAGTGCAACTGAAATTTGGAAATATTTTGCTGATGCTTTTGAAGATAGTCAGAGAAGATATTTATTAACTAGAAAACTTAGAATTGATAATAAGTGGGTTGAGTTAAAATGGAATGAAGTTTGGAATTCTAAAACAAAAAAGATAGAAGTAGTTGAAAATCCAGATAAGAAGTTTGTTCTTGAGGAAAAGTTTAGAAGTTTATTATTAGAACCAGGAGGAGCATCTTTAGATGATTGGAAAATCCTTTCTAAATATAATGTATATCCTTCTGATATTTATAAAGCTATACAGAAGTTATTAACAAGACTTTCAAGAGGAGATGAAGTTGCTAATTTATTAAAACAAAAAAGTGATTTAATTAATGATCTTATTAAAGTTCTTGATGTAAATAATTTAAATCTTGAAGGAAGACGAATTAGCTCTCATTTTAATGAAGATTGGAATAAATACTTAATAAAAAAGGGAATAACAAGTAGAAAAGTAAGAGAGGATATTGTACATGCTGCTAATGATTTTGGAAAAAAGATAGCTAATATTGATGATGAAAATTTAATATCTACTGCTAGAAATGAAATTAAACAAATTTATGGAGAATTCGTTTCTAAAGAAGCAGAAGCTGTTTGGAATATTTATAAAGAATATGTTAGTGATTTATTAGAGAAACAAAAAACACAAATAGATTCTGTTATTGTAGATCTTCCTGCTGGAGTTGATATTACATTTGAATCAGTTGAGAAAAAGTTAGGAAGATTAAATGAAATTGTTTTTCAAAAAAGAACCTTTGTAAATAGAGGAGGAGAACCAGTATATGTTTTTGAGCCTGGAGCTAAGAAAGCTGATATGATTGAAGCTATTGGAAGGTTATCTTATGAAGAAAAACTACTTCAAGTTAATGAGAAAATATTAGAAGGCTTTAATGTTGCAAAGATTATTGAAGATTTTTATGAAGATGCTTTTATTGGAAATAAAAAGACCTATAAGTTATATAAAGATTATTTAGCTGTAAATAAAAAGGCTGAATTACCAGATTTTATAGCTTGGGTTGATACTTATCAGTCTTTAAAGAGGAGTGATTTTAGTAGTTATAAATTATTAAAAGATACTATTAGTAAGCAAATAAAAGGATCATCTCCTTCTGATAAATTGAGACTTGAGTTAATGGAATTATTAGATTCAAAGTTTCCATTACTTCGTACTCATGATTATACTAAAACTGTAGATACTCTTTTAAATGCAAAGAGAATGTCAGATAAAGCTTTCAGTGATGCTGCTAAAGTTTTAGATCATTATCTAAATAAAAGGAGACATCCAGTAGTTTTAAGTAATAAGAAGTTTATGGTTATAGATACTGAAACTACTGGACTTAATGTTGCTAAAGATGATGCTTTTCAATTTTCTTGGAAGATAATTGATGGTGATGGAAAAGTTATAGATACTCATAATTATTATAGAGCTTTTGATAGTAAGTTTACTGAAGCTAAATTTTTAAGTGAAGATGCTTTAAAAGCACAAAAAGTTCATGGAATTACTATTGAGAAATTAAAAGAAAGTAATCCAAAAGATATTAAAGAAATTATAAATGCTTTTGCTGAAAGTATTAGTTCTGTAGATTCTATTATTGCTCATAATTCTGATTTTGATATTGAATTTATTAAGAAGGCAATAGAAGAAGCTGATGGATCTCCTGATGCTATTTTTAGAGGTATAGATATTATTGATACTAATAAAAGAAATGTTATAGATAAAGGATGGGAAGGAGGAAAGTTAGATGATTTGTATAGAAAGTATATGGGAGGAAGTTTAGTTGGTGCCCATAATGCTTTAAAAGATGTAGATGCTTTAATTGATATATATAAGAAAGCTCTTAGAGAAGGAAAACTTAATGAGCGAATCTTTAAATCTCAAGAGAAAAATATTTATAATAATTTAGTCAAGTTAAGAGATCAATTAGATGTTTTTCAAAAAAGAATAGAGCTTCCTGTTGGAATAGGAAAGCAATTTAATTTTGTAGCAACTAAAACTCTTACTCCTGAAAGAATAAAAGTAATTAGAGAAGAGGTTGCTAGAAATTTATTTAATCAAGAATCTGAAAGATTATTTAATTTATCTACAGAAGATATTGTTAAGGAGCTAAGTATTCCTGGAGCAATATCTAAAGCTATAAAAGATGGACAAGTAGCTCATTCTCCTCGTAAAAATATAATTGGAGATTTTAAAGATAAAAATATTAGAGATATTCTTTTCTTTAATCAAGATAAGTTTAAAGAAATAGATTCAAAAATTAAAAAGATTAATAAAGATCTTGAGAAAGGTAAACTTACTTCTGTAGAAAAGAAGAAACTTATTAAAGAGCTTGATACTCTTAACTTTGAAAAATCTCAATATGATCCTATAAAGAATAATCTTCCTGAGAATTCTGGAATAAGAGTTATTAGTGAAGATTATGTTCCAGATGAAAAAGAGTTAGCTGATTTAAAGAAGCTAATAGATGATGGTTGGAGATTTGTAGTTTATTCTAAGAGTAGAAGTCGTTTAAGTAATGATCCTCCTGCTGTTAAATTGCTTAGATCTTTAGGATTGGCAGAAGAATATCAAATGAAAAGTCCAGAAGCAGCTGGGAAACTTTTTGATTTTTATGTTTATAATACTAAATCAAATAAATTATTATCTAGAGATTTAGTTGGAATTACATCTGAGTATGTAGATGAATATACAACTGTTCCTGGAATTTTGGGTATTCTTTATAGAAGTACTGATAGTAAGGAATATATTGTCAGTTTATATAAAAAATTATCTAAAAAGCTTAAAACAGTTGATCCTGAAGAAGATATAACTAAGGTTATTAATTCTTCTTATTTCTTTGATACAATTTATAACTTTGTTATTAGGAATAAGAATATCTTTAAAGGGAAAGAGTTTGAAGAATTTCTTCCAAGATTTAGATTTCTAAAGAATTTAAGAAAAGCAAAAAGCTCTCCTGATGTTTCTATTCTTATGATTAATTCTATAGAGAATTTAAAGCTTAATAATGTAAATGTTGATGTTGTTCTTTTAGGAAAGCTTAATAAAGAACAATTAAAAGCTGTTAATCATTTCAATGATGTTATTGAAATGGAAGAATTAAATCTTAGTCCTAATATTAGATTAGAAGATAAGATTAATAAAACAAGAGAGATTAAAAAATATAATGATGAAATTTCAATTAAATTAGAAGCAGAAGATAAAGTTGCTTATCCTAAAATAGAATTAACAAATGAAGATCTTAATGCTGTTAAAAAGATTATTGATGATGTTTCTAGTAAAGTATTTGATGATTTAACTCTTTTGAAAAAGTTTGTAAAAAATCAAGATATTGATATAGAAAAATCTTTAATAGATGGAGAAAATATTAGTATTGAAAGTTATGTAAATAAACTTTTTAAAGAGACTGAAGAAGATTATAGAGCTCTTCGTTTTAGTGAATTTGAAATTACTAAGAAGGGATCTGAAGAAGAACCTTTAGCAGGTTCCTCTGGAGATCTTATAAAGCATACTTTTGATAGATGGATAGATGATCAATTAGATATTTTAAATATAGTTAGTTATGAGGATCTTGATACTATAAAAAGTTTAATGAAAAGTATTGGAGCGAAAGAACAAATTCGTGAGAATTTTCAAGGTAAAAAGGTTTCTGTTTATGAAATAAACTTAGATGATGCTTATTATTATAGAGTAAAGGGATTAGATCCTAATGCATTAATTCATAAACCTAAAGTAACAAAGAAAGAATATTTAAATGTTAAAACTTCTTATATTGTTCCTGGTGTTTATGGAGGAAAAACTGTTAACTTTGTTTTTGGAGATGGTAGTTTTATTATTAAAGGACATTATGGACATTTTAAAAATGTTGATAATAAAATAGTTTATTCAATAGATACTAGTCCTGAAAATATTAAGAAGCTTGACTTAAAAGATGGAGATATTATTTATACAAATACTACAATGGCAGAAAACTTTAAGAAGTTTAATGCTACTGATGCTATATTTCCTGTTAAAGTAAAAGAATATAATAGAGATTATTTAGATGAACCATCTAATATTGTTGATTTAACTAGAGG
>Ga0116156_10001213_pt1 | contig 25750 bp, 25 predicted proteins | sample AD_UKC045_MetaG_FD_89891 | JGI IMG/M metagenome (GOLD analysis project Ga0116156, IMG submission 89891) | Active sludge microbial communities of municipal wastewater-treating anaerobic digesters from USA - AD_UKC045_MetaG | ecosystem: Engineered > Bioreactor > Anaerobic > Digestate | place: USA... | reverse complement strand
TTCTAGTACAATTTGAAGTTTTTGTTGACTGGTCCATTTACGTTTTTGCATTGAATAAGCCTCCTTTTTATTGGAGCCTTATTCTACCTTAAAACCCTGATTCTGTTAATGGGGAGCAGTATATTTTTGATAGCGATGTCAAAGTGATTTTCGGCATTCCCTTAAGCGCCACATCCAAAAGCCCGTTTTTTGATAGGTAAAAGTCCCTGTACTACATCAGATGTGGTATGAAATTAAAATGCATGGAATGAAGTTAAGCGAGTTATTTCAGGAAATTGAAAAAGAATAGGAGGAAAAATGTTCACTAAAAAAGAACTTTTTATATTTGCAGTAAGTCTTGGATTTATTTTTGGAATTATTTTTATTCAAAATGGGATAGCGTTTTGGGGATCTGTCCTTATTTTTATTTGTGTAGCAATAATGATTAATGTTTCGCTTAATTGTCCTCGCTTCCTTCGAGAAAACAAGTTTCGATATAAATTAATGATTCGTATTACACCCAAGTGGGAAGAGCTTGTTCCCTATGTCCCAAAAGATTGTGAATATCCGGAAATATTTTGGGAAAAGATAATGAATGACAGAGAGTTGGTAGGCGATAAAGATAATGCATTGCTTGGTAAGATTTTTCAATATACAGCATTTGTTGATGAATCAACAGGACTGAAGCAAATCTATTCGAATCATGATAAATGCTTTGTTCAGGAAATTAAGGAAAGCGGATGGGTTTTAGGCTATTATAATGATATCAAGGAGATAGAGAAAAAATATGGGATTCCTAAAGAAATTTCGTTAAAAGAGCTTGAGATAACGCCTTATTACATAGGAAAATTGACGAGAGATGAAAATATAGGATATTTTTCTAATATTGAAGATGGAGATTTCTTGTCAAGAATTCCTACATCAAGCATTGTTTATCATCTTAAACGATTGGCTTCTGTTTGGGGAACGGCGATGGTTGGTATTCTTGAGTTCCCAAAAGAGTTAAAGAAAGAATTAGATGAACATAAGGTGAAATATTTAACTCGTAATTTTATAGATGCAAGATATGAATGGTCTGGTTGTCGGATAAGTAAAGAATTTCAAAAACACCCAAAGAAAGCAGGGTTTGTTTTATCAAACGACGAGATGTGGTGGCATACCTTTAGCACGAAATATATGGAAGTATCGTTGAATCTCAAGTTATTTCATGCGCATGATTATGAAGATTCATTTTCAGATTGTTAATTGAGATAGGATGAATATGAATAAGTCAGATGATAAGATCGTTAAATTAGGAAAAGAGCAGCGATGGGAAATGAGTCGTAGAGGAAGATTTTTTAGATGGGTTATGTTTAAGATTGGATTCTCGCAGTGCAGGCATTGCGCTTATCTTAATACTGAAGCGGGATCTTATAGGGGTATGAGAGAATCACTTTTAATTAACAAAGGACGCTGTAAATGGTCAATGGGAAGTTCTTCATCCGATTTAACTTATGAAGAAATTCGTCAATATCATAGATGTCCTGGTTTTTTGGCAATTTTATATAATTTTAAAGATTATGCCATTGATCCTATAGAGATTAAAAAAATTGCTGATAGACGGTGGAATGATTTTTTAATTTGGATGGGATGGATTGTTGCTATTTTAATAGCGATTTTTAAGAAATAAGCAAAAAAATCCCACCTCTGATGTGGTATTAGTGTCTTTTTATCCCAACCAATTCCTGTCTAAACTTCGGTATTGAATCGCTTCGGCTACGTGCTCGGGCAAAATATCTTTTTCTTTCTCTAAATCTGCAATTGTTCGTGCGACTTTGATGATCCGGTTATACGCCCGCGCGGATAATCCCAATTCCTCAATCGCCGAGCGTAATAATTGTTTACTCTCATCGGATAATGGACAGAATTCTTTCACCTGCCTGTGGTTCATATAAGCGTTGCAATTGATGGGTGTATTTTTAAAACGCATTCTTTGGATTTCCCGTGCCATCGTTGTTCTTTTTTTGATATCTTTTGAGCTTTCGCTTGGCGTTGTCGATAAAAGCGCGTGATGAGAAGCCGACGGAACTTCTAAATGAAGGTCAATGCGGTCTAAAAGTGGGCCGGATATTTTGGATAAATATTGTTGGATTTGTTTAGGCGAACAAGTGCAAGTTTTCTTTGGCGTCATAAACCATCCGCACGGGCAAGGGTTCATTGCCGCGATGAGTAAAAATTTACAGGGAAATTGTAAAGTTCTATTCGCGCGTGCGATGGTGACATAATGATCTTCTAAAGGTTGACGTAAAGATTCTAAGACATTTCGGTTAAATTCCGGCAGTTCATCTAAAAACAATACGCCGTTATGGCTTAAAGTGACTTCGCCGGGTTTGGGATACGAGCCGCCGCCAGCAATCGCGATGCTTGAAGTTGTATGATGAGGCGAACGAAACGGCCTTATGTTCATCACGCTTTGGTTTTGTTTCAATAATCCCATTGTTGAATGGATTTTGGTTGTTTCAAGGATTTCTTCAAAATTCATATCAGGTAAAATGGTTGGCAGGCGTTTAGCGAGCATGCTTTTTCCGCTTCCTGGAGGTCCAATCATAAGTGCATTGTGATTTCCAGCTGCAGCAATTTCAAGCCCGCGTTTAATATGAGTCTGGCCTTTAACTTCATTAAAATCAACATCATAAGCGCCTGTTTCAAAGATTTTTTCGCTAATTTCTTCTGTTTTATATGGCTCTATAATGTCTGGATTATTGATAAAATGAACCACTTCACTTATGTTTCTAACAGGAAATATGGGTTTCTTGCTCCCTATAGAACATTCTTTAGCGTTTTCATAGGGAATTAAGATTTTATCAAAATTACTGTCTTGTGCTGATAAAATAGCTGTAAGTGCGCCATTTATTGGTTTTATATTGCCTTCTAATGATATTTCTCCCAAAATAACATATTTTTCCAAGTTTTTTGCGCTTATTTGCCCAGAAGCGGCTAAATAAGCCAGAGAAATGGCCAGATCAAAAGAGGGGCCTTCTTTTTTGATATCCGCAGGTGAGAGGTTGATAATAACTCGTTTGGCAGGGAAATCAAAACCGCTATTTTTGACCGCCGCGCGCAGACGTTCTTTACTTTCTTTAATGGCATTGTCCGGTAATCCGACAATAATGGTTTGAGGCAGGCCTTGAGAAACATCAACTTCAATGGTGACCAAATAACCATCCAGGCCACAAATTCCATAGCTATACGTTTTGGCAAGCATAATAGATTTTAGGGGAGAAATATGAGTTTTGGGAAAATCGAGTGGGGATTTCAATTCTGAAAAGACCTTGCTTTTTCAAGGTCTAATATTATAATGTAACCTAACATAAAATTTAGCAGGCGTCAACACGCAAAAAAATTAAGGATATTCTAAAATATGAATAATAGTATTTTTGATAATAAAATTTTAATGATTACGCTTTTAGTGTGGGCTATCACGCAAAGTATAAAAGTTTCTATTTATGTGGTCCGCGAAAAAAAGTTTAATTTTAAATGGCTGATTGGAACCGGCGGTATGCCATCGAGCCATGCGGCAGGCGCGTCCGCATTAGCTATGACGTGCGGTCTTGAAACCGGATTTCATTCGATTTATTTTGCGTTAGCCGCGGTGTTTGCTCTTGTAACCATGTTTGACGCGCAAGGCGTTCGTCGTTCCGCCGGAGAACAGGCGAGGATTCTTAATCAAATTATTGATGATATGTATTGGAAAGGAAAAGTCGAAGGCAAAAAATTAATCGAACTTTTAGGACATTCGCCGTTACAGGTGCTTATCGGTTCTTTGTTAGGCATTGCATTATCTTATCTTTTTTATCAAGCGTGGTAATAAGACAAAAATCTTACAAGGAGGATTTTGCGTGAAAAAAAATAGTTTGATTATTATAGGGGTTATTGTTGCGATATTTATTTTTATTAGTTTTTTTAAGAAATCTCATATTCCGGTTGTTCATTCTTCGCCGTCGAAAGAAGCGCAACAGATTTTCAATCAAGCTGTTCAGATGGTTAAAAATGGGGATCTCGTTGAAGCGAAACAGTCTTTTCAGAAAATTCTTCTTGAGCATGCGGATTATGAGAATATGGCGGCGGTACAAAAGAATCTAAATGATATTAATACGCAGATTATTTTTTCAAATGTCGCGTCTGCGAGTGCGGTTATTCATGAAGTTCAGCCAGGGGATACTTTAGGCAAAATCGCGAAAAAATATAATACAACCATTGATCTGATTCAGATCAGAAATAATATTAAAGGCAATGTGATTCGTCCGGGACAAAAATTGTCTATCTGGACGGGAAATTTAAATATATTTGTCGATAAATCACAGAATATTTTGATGCTTAAAGACGGCGATGAAGTTTTAAAAATTTATACGGTTTCAACCGGCGCGAATAATAGCACGCCTGTCGGTGAATTTACGATAACGACAAAGTTGATTAATCCGGTATGGTTTAATAAAGGTATTGTGGTTCCGCCGGAAAGTCCGCAAAATGTTTTGGGAACGCGTTGGCTGGGCTTTGATCTTCAAGGATACGGGATTCATGGAACGGTTGAGCCAGAAACGATCGGCCAGCAAGTGACGGCGGGTTGTGTTCGTATGGTTAATGAGCAAGTGGAAGAGTTATATACGATTGTTCCTATTGGGACAAAAGTAAAAATCGTTGATTAGGAGAAGGGAAGAACTGATAGATTATGAATATTTTAAGTTTTGAAAAACCTCTGTATGATATCGAAGCGAAAATAGAAGAATTAAAAAATCTTGGCGCAGATCAGAAATTAGCTATCACGCCTGAAATAAAAAAACTCAATGAAAAGTTAGAGCAGATGAGAAAAGAGATTTACGGAAATCTCTCTTCTTGGCAACGCGTTCAAATTGCCCGCCATCCGGATCGTCCCTATTCAATGGATTATATAAAAATGATCTTAACAGATTTTACGGAGTTGCACGGCGATAGATTATTTGCTGATGATTCCGCGATTATCGGTGGATTTGCGAAATTGGAACAGCATAAAGTTATGGTTATCGGTCATCAAAAAGGTCGTGATACGAAAGAAAATATTATGCGTAATTTTGGTTGCGCACATCCCGAAGGCTATCGTAAGGCGATTCGCTTGATGGAATTGGCCGCGAAATTTCATTTGCCGGTTATCGTTTTTATTGATACGCCGGGCGCTTATCCAGGTCTCGGGGCTGAAGAGCGAGGACAAGCCCAGGCGATTGCGGAAAATTTAAAAAATATGTCGAGAGTCAAAACGCCTATTATCGCGACCGTCATCGGCGAAGGCGGAAGCGGCGGTGCCTTAGGCATTGGCGTTGCGGATAAAGTTCTTATTTTAGAACACGCGTATTATTCTGTTATTTCCCCCGAAGGTTGCGCGTCTATTTTGTGGCGTAATGCGGTCAAAGCACCGGAAGCCGCAGAAGTTTTAAAAATGACAGGAGAACATTTGATAAAATTTGGCGTTGTTGATGATATTATTCCTGAACCTTTAGGCGGCGCGCATAAGGATCCTGAAATTTGCGCGGCAAGTTTAAAAAAATCTCTTCTTAAAAATTTACAATCTTTATTATCTTTATCCCAAGAAGATTTGATAGATTCCCGCTATGAGAAGTTTCGTAAAATAGGAGTTTTTGCTAAAGCCGCCAATAGTTCGTCTTAAATGTCTTATGCAAAAAAACCATATTTTAGATTTATCTTATAAAGAGCTAGCAAGTCATTTAAGCTCTATGGGCGAAAAATCTTTCCGCGCGACACAAATTTTCGAAGCGATTTATCAAAATAATGTCCTTCATTTTAAAGATATAAGAAATCTCCCTGAAGTGCTTAAAAAACATTTAGAAGAAGAGTTTGTTTTTGATTGTCCGGATGTTTTGGGCATGCAAGTTTCTGTGGATAAGACGCAGAAAATATTGTTTGAGTTAAAAGATAAAGAAGCCATTGAAACGGTTATTATCCCGACGGAAAACCGTGTTACTTTGTGCGTTTCGACGCAAGCGGGCTGTAAACATGGGTGCCGGTTTTGCGCCAGTGGTTTAGGTGGATTTAAAAGAAACTTAACATGCGCTGAAATTATCGGGCAAATTCTTTATGTGAAAAATTTATTAAAAGGCAAACAGGATTTATCACACATTGTTTTTATGGGCGTGGGCGAGCCGTTAGATAATTATGATAATCTTCTTAAAAGTATCCGTATTATTAATGCGCCTCAAGGGCTTCATATTGGAGCTCGACGGATTACGATTTCGACCTGCGGGCTTGTGGATAAAATTGAACAATTGAGTAAAGAAAGTTTGCAGATGGAGCTATCGATTTCGCTTCATGCTTCGAATGATAGCGTTCGTCGGGAACTTATGCCTATTGCGCAAAAATATCCGTTATATCGGTTGATACGCGCCTGTCAGGATTATGTGAAAAAGACAAACCGCCAAATTACTTTCGAATATCTTTTGATAAGAAATAAGACGTGCACAGTACAAGCCGCGAAGGAATTAAAAGGTTTGTTAAAGGGGCTATTGTGTAAGATGAATTTGATTTTATATAATGAGGTCAAAGAATTTCCGTATCAGGTTCCGACGACAGAAGAAATCAATATGTTTAAAGATGTGTTGCTACGTTTTGGCATTCACGCGACGTTTCGTCGACCGCGAGGGCGTGATATCGCGGCGGCCTGTGGTCAGCTACGCTATCAAAAGAAAGAAAATTCTCGATGATAAAAGGAGAGCGGTATTTAAGTATTGATATCTTTAAGGCTTTGGGGATTATTTATCTTATCTTTTTGCATCAGACTATGTGGTTTTTTATTTTTGGCGATATCGGCGGGTTACGTTATGAAGAGGCGTTACCTTTTATTTCTTATTTTGCTAAGACATCAGGTTTGCATGTTTTAGGGCTTCAATTGCCTTTATTAGCAGGGATGACTTTTTATTTATGGGTTAGGACAAAAAAACCTTCTTGGGTTAGGCTTATTCAAAGGGCTTTTATATTAATGGGATTAGGTTTTTTAATGAATTTTTTAACATGGGGCTTGCCCAGCTTTTTTTCTTGGGATGTTTTGCCTTTTGTTGCGGTGTCGATGTTGATGACCTTTCTTTTTGTTCAGAAAGGAATTTATGGTCTTAATTTTTGTATATTAGCGGTGTTAGGAGTTGGAGCTTTTTTTTGTTCCGATTTATTTCCATTTTCTTTTCTCGAGAATCATTATTTTTATATCATTCTTTTTGGTGATCCAAGAGGGAATCATTATTGGCCTTTGTGTCCATGGATTTCTGTTTTTATATTGGGGATATTGATGGGAAAGACTTTCAAAGAAAATGATATTAAGAAAATTAAGTTGTTGCCTTGGTTGGGAATAATTTTTATGATGATGTCTTTTTTGTCGGGCCATTTTTATCCTGAAAGCACAATTGATCAGGTTTGGGGTTCTAAGCTTTTTAAACCTTCATCATTTTTTGTTCTTGGTGTTATGGGATTTAGTCTTTTTTCCATTTCTTTAACAGAAATATTGTTACGACGTTTTAGTTTCTTAAAGGAGTTAATAGGGCGGTCTGGTTTTATTTTTTATAGTTATGGGATTTTGTGGGCTTATTTGTTGACAACTATTATAGGCTATCATTTGACGACAAACGTTATTTTACGATTTTATCCGACGTTTTTCGAGGCAAAATTATTTTTAATAGCCGTTATTTTTATTCATTTGATTTATTCTTATTTTATAGGTCAATATCTTTATCGCTTGAAGGTCCATTCCCAATGAAAAAAATACCTATTCTTTATGGTCTTACATTTCTTTTGTCTTTTTGCAGTATTGTTTATGAACTTATTTTGGCCCAGACCTTATCTGCTTTTTTAGCGAATACCGTCTTGCGGTATAGCGTTACTATAGGGCTTTATTTGTTTTCTTTAGGAATGGGATCTTTATTGGCAGAAGGAAAATTTTTTGAAAAGCCAGGCCTTCATCTTATTTTTATTGAGATATTTTTAACTTTGCTCGGAGGATTTTCTGTTGTTTTTATGTTCTTATTGGATGGATCGCGCGCGTCTTTTTTTATTTTTAGTTTATTAGGACATTTGTTTGTGGTTGTGATTGGAGTTCTTTCAGGTTTTGAAGTGCCTTTATTGATAGTGTTTATCGGGCAACAGAGAGATAATAAAGAAAGTCTTATTTTAGGGTTTAATTATTTGGGAGCTTTTTGCGGGACAATTCTTTTTTCTTTTATTTTGTATCCTTATATAGGGCTTGTATCTGCTGGGTTTTTGGTTGGATTGTTAAACGCAGTTGCTGGAATTTTATTATTCTTTATATGTCCTCAATCATTATCGAGAAAAATTTTTTATCTTCAATGTTTTTTATGTTTTATTCTTATTCTTTGTCTGTGGCATAGCAATTTTTTAAATGAGCAATTATTAAGAATGTATTTGAGATAGTTATTTATGCTAAACAAAAAATCATTGCCTTTTATTTATATGATTACTGTCATTTTATCGATGTGCAGTATCTTATATGAGCTTTTAATCGCGCAAACCATTGTATCGTTAACAATGAATATGGTTGTTATTTATAGTTTGACTATAGGCCTGTATTTGATTTCTATGGGAGGGGGCGCTTTTTATTTTTATAAATTTTTGAATAATAAAAATCATTGGAAGAGTTTATTTTATACAGAAATTCTTTTGGCAATTTTCGGATGTTTTTCCGTTGTGGCGATTTATACGGGGCATATGTTTTGGGGATTTTTTAAAGCCCATTTTCATTTGTTGCCAGGATATTTTATCTTTTGGGGAATAGCGATTAGTATTATTTTATTAATTGGTTTTTTAACTGGAATAGAGGTCCCTTTACTATTGGACATTGGGAAAGAAAATTCTCAAGCATTAAGAGCGAATCGAATATTGGCATCTGATTATTTTGGGTCTTTGGTTGGAGGTGTCATATTTCCCTTATGGCTTTTACCCCATTTTGAATTGATTGAAATAGCGCTTATTGTTGGTTTTATGAATTTTTTAGTAGCTTGTTTTATTATTTTTTTATCTAAGGAAAAAATTCGTGTATTGTCTCGATTATTTTTATTAGGCATCTTTCTTTTTTTTATTGTTTCTTTCTTTTGCGCAGGGAGTTTGCAACAGTTTTTTCTGAAGAAATATTATTATGCCGATGCGTCAAACGGTTTTCTTTCTTTATTTCGAGCTGATAAGGATGCGCCGGCTGTTCAGCATTATAAAACGTCTTATCAAGATATTGATATTGTGAGTGTTTCGCCGATGCCGTCTCCTTATCGAGAGCTTTTGAGATTTTATAGTAGGAAATATAAATGGCATCCTGATTGGCCAGAAAACATTGTTTTGTATATGGACAGATTGTTTCAATTTTGGGCGGGGTTTGAAGAGCTTTATCACGAGTATTTTGCGCATATCCCTGTTATTTTGAATAATAAAATTCCGCAGGATGTTTTAGTTTTAGGCGCGGGAGATGGTTTGTTAATTAGAGAGCTGTTGCGATATCCTCAGATCAAAAACATTACCCATGTAGATATTGATCATAAAATTATTGAATTGGCGCAACAGCATCCTTTAATAAAAATATTGAATCAAAATGCTCTAAGAGATTCACGAGTGATGAGTATTGTTGCGGACGCGTATCCTTTTTTAAGGCATAATCAAAAGAAATATGATGCGATTTATATGGATTTCCCCATTCCTTTTGATTATAGCTTTAGTAAGCTTTATAGCCGGGAGTTTTATTGTTTTGTCTTGCGAAGCTTAAAAGAAGATGGCAATGCCGTATTAGATGCTCCTTATATGCACGATATGAAGACAGTAAAACAAGAGGATGCAAAGGACTATTTTTATACTTTAAAAGCGGCGGGATTTGAAACGATTTTTACTTTTTCTTCACGATTGGAGGATGATAATCCCCAAGCGCAGGATTTAATGTTAAAAGCTATTGGTACAAGAGATCGTTTGACTATTGTAGAGCAATTCGATAATTTTGATTTTCAAGAAAAGGAAATCATCGGACGTGAGAATATTATGCGAAAGTTTTTGTCAGATTTTGTGAATGATTATAAGGAAAAATTCATTTTTTTAAAAAAACAAAAGGGGAGTATCAATAAGGAATATCAGAATTTCGTTGAAGGGCTTTTTATTTTAAATAAAGAAAGATTTTATGGCGCGATTGGTGAGCCGCAAATAAAAGATACACCCATAGAGGGTTTTGCTGTTAATTCTATTTTTCAGCCGACTCTTCCGCGGATTTCTTATTGGTGGCGTGTCAAGCGGCCTTATTAAGATTATAGAAAAGCTCTGATATTGACAAGGATAAGGGCGAATGTTATATTGGACGGGCTTTTTTGAAAAGTATCATATTTTCTTAAAAGGGGCTGTAGCTCAGCTGGGAGAGCGCTTGAATGGCATTCAAGAGGCCAGGGGTTCGATCCCCCTCAGCTCCATAAGATAATTTAAGAAAAATTGAAGATTTTTTTGCTGGAGTGGCGGAATTGGCATACGCGTCGGTCTCAAAAACCGATGCCTTCACAGGCGTAAGGGTTCAACTCCCTTCTCCAGCATTTTTATAGCTCGTGTTTCTTCGTTTTATTAGCCTTCCTTTTGATAGCGCTTATTGTAAACCATAAGATTAAATAGAGGTTGACAATCAAAAACCTTCCTCGTAAGATTATTTTTATATGAATGACAAAATTATTTCTTTATTAAAATCAAAAAAAGAGTATGTCTCGGGAGAGGAAATTTCTCAGAAGTTTGGCATCAGCCGTGCGGCAATTTGGAAGCATATTAATGAATTAAGATTGTTGGGCTATAAAATTGACGCCGTATCTCATTGTGGTTATCGTTTAAAATCCTCTCCCGATAAACTTTTTCATTTCGAGGTCCTTAGAGATTTAAGGACTGAAATTATTGGCCAAAAAATGATTTATAAAGAGGAAGTTTCCTCCACCATGGATGAGGCGTTTCAATTGGCGCTTAATGGCGAAAAAGAAGGAACCGTGGTCTGCGCGGAACGGCAAACCAAAGGCCGTGGCCGTATGGGCCGAGTGTGGGTATCGCCGAAATTAAAAGGGATTTATTTATCTATTATCTTGCGCCCGTCTTTACCTCCGTCGAATATCGCGCGGTTGACATTATTAGTTGGCGTGGCTTTGTGTGAAGCGATCAATCGGATTAGTCCTGTGGGTGCGGAAATTAAATGGCCTAATGATGTTTTGATTAAGGGAAAGAAAGTAGCCGGTATTTTAACTGAAATTAACGCGGAAATGGATCGCGTGCGATTTTGTATTATCGGATTAGGCGTTAATGTTAATACCGCGTTACGGGTTTTGCCGTCAGGATCCACGTCTTTAAAGAATGAAACAGGTCGGTGCTATTCACGTGTTAAGGTAACACAAGAAATTTTAAAAAAATTAGATTTTTGGTATGGTCTTTTGAAAAAAGAAGGATTCGCCTCCATTATTGAAAGATGGAAAGAGCTATCATCGACGTTGGGTCGGCATATTATTATTAAAGATCAAGATCGATGTGTCGAAGGAAAAGCAATCGATCTTGATGAATACGGCGGGTTAGTCATTAAAACGCGTGATGGCCGTATAGTTAAAAGAATGTCCGGAGATGTTATTCAATGAACGAGAATTTTCGATTATTTCTCACTCAAGAATTAGAATCTTTAAATCAAAAAGGTTTAAAGCGTCAGATGCGGATTTTAGACGGCGCGCAAGACGCGCATGTTTATATCGACGGAAAAGAATATCTTAATTTTTGTTCTAATAATTATTTGGGGCTGGCGAATCACAAGCGTCTTAAGATGGCCGCGATAGAAGAGATTAAAGCAAATGGTGTGGGGGCTGGCGCTTCACGTCTGGTTTGCGGGACATTAAAAGTCCATCAGTTGCTCGAGGAAAAAATTGCGCAATTTAAAGGGGCAGAAAGTTGTCTTATTTTTAATACCGGCTATATGGCGAATGTGGGAATTATTTCAAGCCTGTTTGATACAAACGATATTATTTTTTGTGACAAGTTTAATCACGCATCCATTATCGACGGAATTATGTTAAGTGGCGCGAAATTAAAACGTTATCCCCATGGGGATATGAGCGCTTTAGAGGAAATGTTAAGAAAAGAAACTGGTTGTCGAAAGCGGGTAATTATCACTGATAGTGTTTTTAGTATGGACGGTGATATGGCGCCTTTAGATAAAATAGTTTTCTTAGCTAAGAAATATGATTGTCTTGTCATGATTGATGAGGCTCACGCGTTGGGGGTTTTGGGAAAAAATGGTAAAGGCGCGGCAGAATATTTTGGCGTTGAGAAAGATATCGATATTCAGATGGGAACATTATCGAAAGCCGTCGGATCTTTGGGCGCGTATGTCTGCGGCTCAAAGGATTTGATTTCATTTCTCATCAATCGCGCTAGAAGTTTTATTTATACAACAGCGCTTCCTACGTCGGTAATAGCGGCGGCCTCTGAGGGCTTAGACATTATTCAAACGGACAGTTTGTTGCGTAAGGAATTATGGAATAAGACGTTTTTTTTATATAACAATTTAAGAAAAATGGGATTTGATTTATTAAACACGCAAACACCGATTATCCCTATTTTAGTTAAGGATGCGGTTAAGGCTGTTAAATTTTCGCAGAGGCTTTTTGAAAAAGGAATTTTGATTTCCGCTATTCGTCCGCCGACAGTCCCGCCTCATACGGCACGGCTTCGATTAACTGTTATGGCGACGCACACACAACAAGAATTAGAAAAGTTGTTAGATGTTTTAGAAAGGATTGGCCAAGAGCTATGCCTGATTTGATAAAAGCAAAGAGTTCCATTAAATGGTATTACGATTTAATAGGCGAAGGAGAGATTTTATTGTTTCTTCATGGTTGGGGCGTGGATCACCGGATTTGGCGCCAGCAAATAAAGTATTTTTCTCGTTTTTATAAAATTTTATCTATTGATTTGCCGGGTCATGGGAATAGTTCTTGGGAAAGAATTTCTTTTGAGGAAATGGCCGAAGATATCGTTCTTATATTACAACAATTAAATATTGATAAGATTATCCTCGTTGGAAGTTCATTAGGAGGATTATTAGGATTAAAGATTTATGCTATCGTCCCGGAAAGGTTTAAGCAGCTTATTTTCGTCGGGTCTTTGCCTAAATTTTCTAAAGATTCGGATTATCCTTACGGATTAGATATTGATAAAATTCGAAAATTAAGTAGCCAATTAAATTCTGATTATCCGAGCATTATTAATATTTTCTTTCGTTCTTTATTTACGCATGAAGAACGACGGACTCGAAGGTTTCATTGGATCCAACGGTTCCGTCGCACAGAAGGATTTCCGACTAAACAAGCGTTAGTTGAATATTTAGATATTTTAGAAAATGAGGATTTGCGTTTCGTTTTAAGAAACGTGAGAATTCCAGTGTATTTTATCAATGGGAAAGAAGATACAATTTGCCCGATGGCCTCATCGATTGTTTTAAAAGAATTATGCCCACAGGCGCGATTTTCTTTTTTTGATCAATGTGGCCATTTCCCTTTTTTAAGTAAACCGTATGAATTTAATCAAGTCTTAGAGCAAGCCTTAAAGGAAAAAAATGATTTTAACAAAGATTCATATTGATAAAACAGCTCAGAGAAAATTTAGTCAAGCCGCTTTTCTTTATGAAGAGTTAAGTCCTTTGCATCAAACTATTGGAAAAGAATTGATCGATGGCGTCAATCGACTTGATAAGCCGATATATATTCTAGATATTGGCATGGGTACAGGATGGTTGACGGAGAAAATAAGCGAGACATTTCCTCAAAGCTATGTTGTTGGTATTGATTTTGCTGACGGTATGGTAGAAGCCGCTCGTCAAAGAAATAAAAAATTCTCTATTATTCAAGGATGCGCTGAAAAGTTGCCATTTCAAAAAGAATCTTTTGATCTTATTTTTTCTAATTTGGCGTATCAGTGGGTTCGTTCATTACCGCTGGCTTTTTCTTGTGCCAAAAATATTTTAAAGTCTCAAGGAAAAATGATTTTCACAATGTTTGGTTATCAGACCTTTGATGAATTATTTATGTCTTTTAATAATATTTTATCTGATCGAGAAAACTGTTTTTTTGAGCGTTTGCCCAAAGAAGAAGAGATAAAAAAAGCGCTTAACGAGGCACATTTTAAAAACATCAAAATGCGCACGGAACAAAGGCAAATGATTTTTCCTTGTATGATAGATCTTATCAAGTGGACGAAAAATATTGGAGCGAATGGGCTTCAAAGAAATTTTTATGTTGGAAAAAATTTATTAGATCGTGCGGGTGAATATTATAATAATCGTTTTAGAAATCATAAAGGTGTTTACGCGACCTTTGAAGTTATTTGGATAGAGGCCCAAAAATGAAACAAGCCTTTTTTATAACGGCAACAGACACCGGCGTTGGAAAAACCATTGTTACAAGCGTCTTAGGTGTTTTGGCGCAAGAGCATGGTTTACGCGTCGGCGTCATGAAACCTGTACAGTGTGGCGGCGATGACGCACAATTTCTTAAAAAAGTTCTTAGAGCGGATGATGATATAAAAAGAATTAATCCTTATTTCGTGAAAGATCCGTTGTCTCCGCATTTAGTGTTATCGCGTGCGAAAATAAAATTTGATATTAAAAAAGTAAAAAAAGAATTTAGTTATTTAAAAGAAAAATATGATGTTGTTTTTGTCGAAGGTGCGGGAGGATTTTTAGTGCCTATAACAGATAATTATTTTATGGCGGATTTAGTTAAAGATTTAGATTTGAAGGTGATCGTTGTTTCTCGATTAGGATTGGGCACGATTAATCATACGCTTTTAACGATTGAACAAATTCGACAAAAAGGATTGCATCTGACGGGTGTGATTTTTAATGAAACGAAAAAAGAAGCTAAAGGAATTCCGGAAAAAACCAATCCGTTCAGCATTCAACAATTAAGTGGAGTTTCTATTTTAGGGCAGATTCCTTTTTTAAAGAAACTTAATCGAAGGCATATTCAAGAAAAATGTTCAGGTCCTATTGATATAAAAAGAATTTTAAAGAGTTTTCCTATAAAGAAAACAGTGGAATTAGTCGATGATGATAAGAAATATGTTTGGCACCCATTTACCCAAATGAAAGATTGGACCAATGGTCAACCGCTTATTATCGATAAGGCTGAAGGTTCTTTTTTGATTGATTCCGACGGCAATAGTTATTTGGATGGCGTTTCGAGTTTATGGGTTAATGTGCATGGGCATAATCATCCAAGGATGAATCGTGGGATTATTGAACAATTAAACAAACTTGATCACTCAACACTTTTAGGGTTGGCGAACTCACCGTCGATTGAATTAGCTAAGAAGTTAGTGAAAATTGCGCCTAAGGGATTAGAAAAAGTTTTTTATTCTGATAACGGTTCAACATCTGTTGAGATTGCGATAAAAATGGCGTATCAATATTGGCAGAATATCGGTTGCACAAAGAAACGCAAATTGGTGCATTTAGCGAATTCGTATCATGGTGATACATTGGGAAGTGTGAGCGTCGGAGGCATTGATCTTTTTCATAAAGTTTATCGGGATCTTATTATCGAAACTGTTAAGGTGAATTTTCCAGATTGTTATCGCGCGCCTAAAGGGAAAAAATATCCTGATTACGCTTTTGAATGTTTAGATAAATTTGAAACGATTTTAAAAAGAGAATATCAAGATATTGCGGCTTTTATTGTCGAGCCGATTGTTCAGGGTGCCGCTGGCATGATCATCTGGCCGAAAGGAATTTTAAAGAGAATAGAAACGCTTTGTCGGAAATACGATATTATTTTTATTGTGGATGAAGTCGCGACGGGTTTCGGCCGAACAGGAAAAATGTTTGCGTGTGAACATGAAAAGGTCCATCCGGATATTTTGTGCCTTGCCAAAGGTTTAACGGGTGGCGTTTTGCCTCTTGCGGCTACATTGACGACTAAGAAGATTTTTGACGGATTTATTTTTGATTATGAAACGCAGAAAACATTTTTTCATGGGCATACATTTACCGGAAATCCGATTTGTTGTGCGGCGGCGCTTGCGAATTTGGAAATCTTCGGAAAAGAAAAAACATTAAAAAGCCTTCACCCTAAAATAAAGTTTTTGCAAAAAGAATTACAAAAATTTTATGATATTAAATGTGTTGGCGATGTGCGTCAAAAAGGTTTTATGGTTGGTATTGAGCTTGTTAAAAATCGATCTACAAAAGAAGCTTTTGATTGGAAAGAAAAAGCGGGTATTAAGGTTTGTGAAAAGGCGCGAGAGCGCGGTGTGATTTTGCGTCCATTAGGAAACGTGATTGTCCTTATGCCGCCGCTATCGATATCGCGTGAAGAATTAAAAATATTATGTGATGTAACTTATTGGGCGATTAAAGAGGTTCTTGAGGTCTAAAGAAATGGAAAATATAAAAAATAAAAAAGTTTTTGTCGCGATGAGCGGGGGCGTGGACTCATCGGTAGCCGCCGTGCTTTTAAAAGACGCTGGTTATGATGTGGCGGGGATTACAATGTGTTTTAGCCGAAGTGACGGAGAAAGAAAACAAGGCATTACGATTTCTGGAGCGACAAATCGTCCGTCGTGTTGTGGCATTGACGGCATTAATGATGCTAAACGTGTAGCGGGGATTTTAGGTATTCCTCATTATGTTTTAAATTTCGCTGAAGATATGGAACGCGATGTGCTGGATAATTTTATTTTGGAATATTTATCCGGTCGCACGCCTAATCCATGTGTTCGCTGTAATCAATTTTTGAAATTCGATGCTTTATTAAAGAAAGTCAAGTCTTTAGGCGCAGATTATTTAGCAACAGGTCATTATGCCATAATAGAGTTTAATAAGTGTAATAAAGATTATGCCCTAAAAAAAGCGGCCGATCGATCAAAAGATCAATCGTATTTTCTTTATGGCATAAAGAAAGAAAATTTGCCGCATATTTTATTTCCGTTGGGCGATAAGATTAAAAAAGATGTTCGAGAAATTGCTCGAAAATGGCATCTTAATGTCGCGGAAAAAAAAGAAAGCCAGGATATTTGCTTTGTGCCGGATAGGGATTATAAAAAATTTGTTGAGAATCGCGTTGGGGAAAAAATATTTAAGCCTGGAAATTTTATTAATCAAGAAGGAAAGACCGTTGGCCAGCATCAGGGCGTTGCGCATTACACGATTGGTCAGCGAGAAAAATTAGGTATTGCCTTGGGCACACCCGTTTATATTTATAAAATGGATCTTTTGACCAATACGATTTATGTTGGCCCTCAAGAATATCTTTTGGCACGGGGACTAATTGCTATCGGATTAAATTGGTTGGTGTCGGATTTTCCGAAAGAAAGTCTGGAGCTTAAAGCGCGTATTCGTTATAATGCTTGCGATGTGAAAGCCCAAGTGACAAAAATTCAGAATAATACAGTCAAAGTCGTTTTTGATGAGCCTCAAAAATCTGTCACACCGGGGCAATCTGTTGTTTTTTATGACGAAGATATTGTTTTAGGTGGTGGAATTATTGATGAGGCGATTTTATAACGAAAGGAAAATTATGAGTTTGATTTTAGACAGAGAATATTTAAAAGGATTTGTTGCCAACGAGGATATAAGAAATCTTCAGGCAAGAGTTGAGACGGCGCATAATGATCTTAATCATAAAACCGGTAAGGGAAATGATTTTTTAGGATGGACAGATTTACCGTCGAAAATACAAGATGGTTTTATTGTTGAATTGGAGCAATTGGGAAAGGATGTTCGCCAAAATTCTGATTGTGTTATTTCTATTGGTATAGGTGGTTCCTATTTAGGCATTCGCGCGACATTGGAGTTTTTACGAGGCAAAGATGGTTTTCCTATTTTTTATATCGGCCATAATATGAGCGTGGATTATCATTATCGGATTTTCGAACAGCTTAAAAATAAACGCGTGAGTGTTGTTGTTATTTCAAAATCCGGTACTACGACGGAACCGGCCTTGGGTTTTCGTTTGGTAAAACAATTCTTAAAAGAAAAATATTCTGAAGCGGAGCTCAAAAAAAGAATTATTTGCGTGACGGATGAAAAAAAAGGAGCGCTTCGTAAAATCGCGGATAAAAATGGTTATCGCTCTTTTGTGATTCCAGATGATGTGGGCGGGCGGTTTTCTGTTTTGACGCCGGTGGGATTAGTTCCTTTGGCGATTGCGGGCGTGGATATTTGTTCCCTGGTTAAAGGGGCGCGTGACGGACAGAAAGAATATTCGCTTATGGATTTAGATAAAAATATTTGTTATCAATATGCGGCCGCGCGGTACGCTCTTTATAAAAAAGGAAAAGTGATTGAGGTTACGTCTTCTTTTTATGACAATATGCAATATCTCACAGAATGGTGGAAACAGCTTTACGGCGAGAGCGAAGCCAAAGGAGGCGAAGGGATTTTTCCCGCTTCTTTGATTATGTCAACTGATTTACATTCTATGGGGCAGTTGATGCAAGATGGCATGCGCAATGTTTTTGAGACATTTTTGGATGTGGAACAATTAAGTCATTGTCTTGCGATTCCTCAAGAACAGGAAGATTTAGATGGCTTTAATATTGTTGCTGGGAAAGATTTGGATTATGTGAATAAACAAGCTTATAAAGCAACTGCCGCCGCGCATTTTGAAGGTGGCGTGCCGAATATGACGATTCGTATGGAAAAATGCGATGAATATCATTTAGGGAAATTGTATTATTTTTATGAACGCGCGGTTGGTATTTCCGGATATTTATTGGGAGTCAATCCCTTTGATCAACCCGGGGTTGAGGCCTATAAAAAGAAAATGTTCGCGTTATTAGGGAAGAAATAAAGACTAAAATATAATTTTTGTTATAAAATTCCAGAGTTTTAGCATCCAGGAACTTTACTAATAACCGTCGAATTGATTGACAATCTAAAAGGGTTGTGATAAAAAAGGCACGATGTCTAAAAGAAATGTTAAGAGAATAATTATTGGTCTTGTTTTGATTATCGGCGCTATTGGTGCCGCGCTTATGGCTTTTTATTATTTAGAGGTCAAGCCTACCATTGAACAAGAGTATCAAGAGCCGCCGCTGTCTTCCGTTATAACAGTTGCTCCGTCGGTGAAAGTTGAAGCCCCGCAACCTGCGCGCGTTGTTGAACCTTTAAAGCCTGCTGTTGTAAAACAATCTGCTGAAAAACCTGTTATAAAAACAGTTGAGAAATCCGTTGTTTCTCAAGGGAAAAAAGAGGGATTTTTGTGGGTCGATAAAAAGTCTTCAAAATTTGTTATTACTTTAGGTGCGTCCCAAGGCGTTGTGGCCGGCGAGCGATTGATTGTTTATAACAATAATAATCAAAAGATAGCAACGGTTGTTGTCAATGATGTTTATGACGCCATCGCGTATGTGACGCCTTTAGATACAACTTCTCAATCCTTTCCGCAGGATTATTATCGAGTCGTTAGAGAATAACGCTTGATATTTTTTTATTTCTTTTAAAGAAAGTGACTCATTCATAATGGATTTAAAGTTTAAAAAAATATTCCTTGAGATTTATGGCGTTTTACGCATGATTTTAGGGGTCGGGCAGATTGTGGGATTGTTCTCGGGTTATTTCTTGCTTGAGTGGGTTGCGCGTTATCCGTCGCAAGGTCTTTATGTCATTCATGAAGAAAGTCTAGCGTTAGTTTGTTTGATTGTTTTGTTAAAAGGTGTTTTTCATGTTGTGGCTGGGATCGGGATTGCGCGTTTTAAATTATGGGCGCGCGTTTGGATTTTTTATGGATGGATAGTGATGGCGTTTATGACTTATAGCGTTGTTTCTCATTTAGCGCAACATTGGATTGACGCGGGATTCATCAAACATGTTTCTCAAATTTTTCTCGCATCACGAATTATTATTTACTTGGCTTTTATTGTTTTTGATTGTGTCATTGTCGGTTCTTTTATTAAAGATGTCGATGGGAGTTTTGAGACATTAGAGCCAACAAACATGCGTTTGGATGGAAAAAAAATCAGCTCTTTGTTAATCATGGGAGCGATATTTTTTATGATTCTGTTGCTGTTCGGGCGTCCTATTCAAAAAGGATTTCATCAAGGTTATTATAAATTAAAAGAAGGCTCGACCCGAATAACAAAATCTTATCAGCCATCTTCGCGCGGCATAACCGCCGTTGTGAAAGAACAGAAATTGTCAGAACAGAAAGTTCCATTAGAAATGCTTGAAGCTCAACGTATTGCGATTGTGGTGGAAAGCCCAAAAGCAGAAAATAAAAAAGAGCCTTTAAAGACTGTTTTAGAGCCGATGAAAAAAGAGATTAGGAAGGAAATTCCTTATCGTAATGTTTTTGGAATTTTAGGCGGGTTTTTGATTTTTATGGGGTTATTATTTCAGGCGTTTCAGGAAAAGAAAGGCGATGAATCTTCAGCTATACCGATGGATTATATCTTGTTATCGATTGGGTTTTTACTTTGGGTGGTTTATGGGTTAAGTCTTAAACAGGCTGTTTTTGCCTTTATGAACGTTGTTATTTTTTTACTTTGCGTTATCGTTATCTTTTCTCAATTTAAACAGGAATAATTATTGAAGGAGGGATTTTTTATGGGACGTATTGGATTTATGGAAATTTTTTTTATTCTTTTGGTCATTGTTCTTTTGTTTGGGGCTAAGAAGCTTCCTGAAATAGGAAAGGCTTTAGCAGAAGCTATTCGGGAGTTTAGAAAAGCAAGTAAAGATATTGAAAAGGACGTGAAAGAATCTCTTGATGATAAAAAATCCTAACCCGGCAACAGATTTTTCATTTTGGGATCATCTGGAAGAATTACGATTTCGTCTTATAAAGATTGTTCTTGCCGTAGCGTTTTTTTCTTTTTTTTCTTATCCGTTCACCGACACCTTATTGTCTTATTTGACCCAACCTATTGGCAAATTGTTTTTTACTGCCTTGACCGAGGCCTTTGAGGTTAAGATTTTTTTAGCGCTTTGGAGCGGATTTTTTTTGTCTTTACCTTTTGTTTTTTATCAGGTATGGGAATTTATCGCGATGGGGCTACATCCTCAAGAGAAAAAAAATATTGTTATTTTGTCTTTCTTTTCTTTCGGTCTTTTTATCATCGGAGCCTTCTTCGCTTATGGCTTCCTGATTCCCTTTGGCGTCAAATTCTTTTTAAGTTTCTCTTCTGAATCGCTGGTGCCATTACTGACGATAAAACAGTATTTATCTTTTGTGGGAATGTTGGTCCTTACAGGCGGAATGATATTTCAATTACCGCTTGTTATTTTATTTCTAACAAAATACGGGATGGTTAATCCACAGTTTTTATCACAAAAACGGCGAGAAGCCGTGGTTATTTTTTTGATCTTAAGCGCTGTCATTACACCACAAACAGACGTTATAACACAAGTGCTCGTTTTTCTTCCATTGATGATTTTGTATGAAATAAGTGTTTTTATAAGTCGTGGAATTGTGCCGGATAAAGAAGCATAAAATTTTTATTGTATAAAAGAAATTTTTCATTATAATCACTTTCGCAAAGTTCGATTAACCGCATTATCTTAAGGAGGAGAAATGAAAATTAATGATTTAAGGTTATTACTCAAAGATAAACGCGTGATGGAAGAGATTAACAAGCATCTTTGGATTGAAAGTCAAAAGGCCGGTTATAATATTGGTTTAGAGAAAGCTACGGATGAGTGGCTTAATCTTTATGCTATGGAATGGATGAAATATAATATGCCGGAACAATATGCGAAAATAAAAAATCGTAAATAATCTTTAAAACGATTTTTTAAATAATATTTTTATAAAAAACCCTCTGATTGTTTCAGAGGGTTTTTTATTAGATCAAGCTAATCAAACAAGCGTTATTTCTTTTTTACAACTTTCTTTTTTGGTTTTTTGGAACTACAGCAGCATCCAGCCATAATGACCTCCTTCATTGTTAATAAATACTTGCAGCATTCTATTTCGCGCAAGGTTTCAACGGTTGTTTTTTTAATTAAAACCATCTTAACATAAAAATTTCCTGCGCAAAAAGAAAAATTTTTTTGTTCATTTTTTGCAGGAGAACTCTTAGAATGTTTTTAATGACGCTTTATATTCATATCCCTTTTTGCTATAAAAAATGCCGTTATTGTTCGTTCGCGGTTTTTGTCGCGCATCAGGATTATATTGAGGGGTATTTGGAATGTTTGTCAAAAGAATCGGCACGTTATCGCGGACAAAAAGTTAAAACGATTTATATCGGCGGCGGCACACCGAGTTATCTTTCCATAAAACAATTAGAAAAATTATTTTCGATCATTCGTGATAATTTTAAATTTGATAAATCTATTGAGTGGACGTTTGAAGCTAATCCGGAATCTCTCGATGAGAGAAAAGCCATATTTTTAAAAAATGTCGGCGTTAATCGTCTCAGTTTAGGCGTGCAGACTTTTCAGGATAAATATTTAAGATATTTGGGGAGAAATCATAGCGCAGGGCAATCCTATCAAGTTTATGAGATTTTAAGAGAAGCTGGATTTAAAAATATTAATTTAGATTTTATGTATTTATTTCCGGGACAAACATTCGATGAACTAAAAAAAGACTTAAAAGAAATCATAAATCTTCAAAGCGACCATTTATCTCTTTATACGCTGACAATTGAAAAAAACAGCCGTTTTTTTGTGGATAAGGAAAAATTGCCGAATGAAGATGTTCAAGCGAGATATTATCTTGATGTGAAAAAAGAATTAGAAAAAAAAGCTTTTAAGCAATATGAAATTAGTAATTTTGCTAAACGCGGAAAACAATCAGCGCATAATCTCAATTATTGGCAAGGCGGAAATTATATCGGGCTTGGTGTCGCCGCGCATTCGCATATCAGTGGAAAAAGATTCTGGAATCACGCGCATTTAGCGACATATATCAATATGATAAAAGAAAAAGGTAATGCGCAAGAAGGTTTCGAAGAATTGAGTGATTATAATCGTTTAAAAGAATCTTTGTTGTTTGGTTTGCGTATGAATAAAGGCATTAAAATAATTTTTTTAGAGAAATATTATAAGGCACGTTTAACGAATGAGGATTGGGCCATGATTCAACGGTTACAAAAAGAAAAATTTCTTATTTGTCATAGAGGTTTTTTAAAAATAACGCAAAAAGGCCAGCTTGTTTTAGATGAGCTTTGCGGTTATTTAGCGTAGAGTAATATGATTTTCTGTTGCGATGGCGTTTGTTTGTTTGAAGAATTCAAATGTAGCGTCTTTGATAAGCGTTAAATATTTTCTTTTCATAGAAAGTTGCGCGCTTATTTTAAGCGCTTGATTTATTCGCGATTGAACCGCTTTTAAGCTGTAAGCCAAACTTCCTGCGTCGATAAATAGCTTTTTGATACGTGCTAAATCTTCCAATTTTTTTGTTGGTTTATTAAAAATTGTTTTAAAAATTTTTAATTCTTTCGGATTTAAATTTTGATATGCGTGCGTCACAAGAATAGTTTTTTTATTTTCTTGCAGATCGCTAAGAATGGATTTTCCGATCATTTTTTCAGAGCCGAAAATCCCGATAATATCATCTTGTATTTGAAACGCTTCGCCGATAAGAATTCCGAATTGATACAGTTTTTTGATTTCTTCATTTTTTGCGCCTGCTAAAATCGCTCCAAGAACCAGCGGGCTGGCGAAGGTATAACGCGCGGTTTTTAAATTATAATTAATAAAAACATCTTTTTCGGCAACTTGCGAAAGATTTTTTAACCCGTTTATTGTATCCACATATTCGCCTAAAGCTGTAAAAGTCGTTGTTTGGATAAAATATTTTAAAGCCGCATCTTTATTTTTTTGCGGCGCTTTTATTGATGAAAAAGCTTCAAGTGCGAGTGCGTAAATAATATCGCCGGCAATAATAGCTAAATCGTTGCCCAGTTTTTGGGGATCATGAGAAACGATTGTTCGTGAAAGGATTTTATGAAGCGTTGGTTTGCCGCGACGTAAGTCAGAATTATCAATAATATCGTCGTGAATGAGCATAAAGTTATGCAAGAATTCAATGCCGATAGAAGCGTGATAGAGTGAATTTAAGTGGCGATTTCTTTTGGCGTAACCGAGATAGCTTAAAAGAAATAATGTTGGGCGGATACGTTTTCCTTCCCGCAAAGAATATTCTTTAAGCGCAAGATATAATTCCGGCGCGATTTTGGGGAATTGATAGGATAGAGAGACTTCTTTAAGGAAAGATGCTATACTTTTTTCGATATTATTCTTAATTTGTTTCAGCATGGGCTGTAGTGTAACACGGGAAAACAGAGACTTCAATTATTTTTGAACAAAGGACTTTTGATGCGCGTTCGGTTGCATTATAATAATATTAAAACAATTTTAAAGAAAAGGACCTAAATATGAAAAAAAGAATAATTGCTGTATTGGTTTTTTGTTTGTTCATTCCTTCATTAAGTTTTGCCGCGAAAGTGTATTTAAAGGATGGCAAAATGGTCGAAGGAAACATTTTAAGTAAAACTTCTTATTATGTGGTGATTCAAGTCGGGCCTATTCCGCAGAAATATTATCTCGCGCAAGTCGATCGTATAGAAGAAGATAAACCAGTTGAAAAACTAACCGATAAAATAGATACATCGGGATTGGGAAATATTTCAACGGAGAAAGCAAAGCTTATTTTAATGTTATTAGAAGCTAATGGAACAAAAGCAAGTTTAGATAAAAATATTGATCAGGCGCTTAAAACCGCGCCGGCACAGGCTAATCAATTGCGCCAATTGTTTAATGCCGAAGAAATTATGAAAGCATATGTTCCTATTTTTGCTAAATATTATTCTGAAGAAGATTTGAAAACCATTGTTCAATTTTATCAAAGTCCCGCAGGAAAACGTATGATTGAAGTAACGCCTTCCATTATTGAAGAAACGCTTAAGGTAAGCGTTGAATATTTCCAAAAGAAAGCCACTTCTTTAGATGGCCTTATGAAGTAATCATTTTAGGCCATTTGGATTAAAAAATTTTAAGCTGTAACCCATTCATATATATAAAGTTATATAATTTTATATATATTTCTTTTCTTTTTTCATTGACCTTAAAAATATTCTTTGTTATATTATGTGGGCTTTATCCCGCTTATTACTTAAATTATAAGCCAATTCGAAAATAAAATTTTATCAAATCAAAAAGGAGAAAGACACATGATTGATCGGTATACCTTATCTAAAATGGGGCATGTTTGGTCAGAGCAGCATAAAATGGAAATTATGCTTCAGATCGAAGTTTTAGCGTGCGAAGCCATGTGTAAGCTTGGGCAGATTCCTAAAAAAGCAATGGAGAAAATTAAAAAGACCGCGAAATTTGATATTGATGAGGTCAAAAAATTAGAAGAACGCACAAAGCATGATATTGTGGCTTTTATTAATAATGTGGGACAGTATTTAGGTCCAGAAGCGCGTTATCTTCATATGGGATTAACGTCATCAGACCTTTTAGACACATCATTATCCGTTCAATGTGTGGAATCCATTGATATTTTATTGGCGGATATTAAAAAAATGCTTCTTGTTTTAAAACAAAAAGCGAAAAAATATAAAGATACTCCGTGTATTGCCCGGACGCATGGCGTTCACGCTGAGCCGATGACGTTTGGTTTAAAAATAGCGGTTTGGTATGACGAAATGAAACGTAATTTGGAACGTATGGAACAAACGCGCGAAATGATGCGTTATGGGAAATTATCAGGGGCTGTTGGGACTTATGCAAATATCGATCCTTTTGTTGAAGAATTTG
>Ga0116156_10001211_pt1 | contig 25790 bp, 20 predicted proteins | sample AD_UKC045_MetaG_FD_89891 | JGI IMG/M metagenome (GOLD analysis project Ga0116156, IMG submission 89891) | Active sludge microbial communities of municipal wastewater-treating anaerobic digesters from USA - AD_UKC045_MetaG | ecosystem: Engineered > Bioreactor > Anaerobic > Digestate | place: USA... | reverse complement strand
TTCCACCCACGTTCATTATACCGACAAATACAAAACCTTTATAATCAATTTTCTCTTTGCTCAATCCGGAAATGGTTGGCTTCACCACCATGTCTTCAATTTTCTTCATGAAGACCGAATCTGCAAATACAACGGGTGAAACAGCTCCCATACCTCCTGTATTTGGACCAAGATCGCCATCGTGTATGCGCTTGTAATCTTTCGCTTCCGGGAGAATGACATAGTCTTTTCCATCAGTAAGGACAAAAACAGAAAGCTCTATTCCATTCAAAAACTCTTCAATCAAAACCTTGGCGCTGGCCTGCCCAAATTTTTTATTTACAAGCATGTCTTTTATCACTGCTTTGGCTTCTGCCTGACTTAGACTGATTATAACACCCTTACCCGCTGCCAAGCCATCCGCTTTCAAAACAATTGGCGGTTTGCACGTGGATATGTAGTCAAGTGCCTCATTGAGGTTGGATGCCGTAAAACTCTTGGCCTTGGCAGTTGGGATGCCATGGCGCAGCATAAATTGCTTGGAAAAGTCTTTACTACCTTCTAGTTGCGCTCCGTTTTTACCTGGCCCAACCATAAGGATTGAGTTAAGCGCAGGACTTTGTTCAAAAAAATCGCGGATACCCATTACCAAAGGCCCTTCAGGACCTACGAGAATCAATCCAATATCATTTGCTAAACAGAATTTCCCTAAACCTTCAAAATCATCGATTGCCAAATCCACATTCTGTGCAACAAGTGCTGTACCTGCGTTTCCGGGGGCAACATAGAGTTTATGGCAAAGCGCACTTTGCTTGATTTTCCAAGCCATTGCGTGCTCCCGTCCTCCATTACCTATAACCAGAATATTCATGTTGCCTTCGTTTTGGTCATTCTATTTGTTTCAATCTTCTCTTATGCGTTTTAAGCACTTGCTTCATCCATCAAAGCGTACGATCAGATTTCGATGAACTTCAAAGATAGGGGCGAAATCCATTAAATAAAATACATAAAAAAAGCGTTCAGGATCTTGCCCTGAACGCTTCCATATCTGGTTTTGATCGATTTAGTTGGCGTATTCCGACATGAATTTGATGCGCATTAACCGAATTTCTTCTTCTGAGTAATCAGCAATCGAATCGTCTGCCAAAGCCGTCTCCAGACTATCAGTCTCTGTATTCATAAAATAATCATGAATATCCTCCTGCTTGTGAGGATCGATAATCTGATCGATGTAATAGTTTAAATTAAGCTTGGTACCAGAATAGCAAATATTTTCTATCTCAGTCAGCATATCATCAAACGACATCTTGATAGTTTCTGCTATTTCCTCTAAATCAACTTTTCTATCTACCGCCTGAATGATGATAATCTTGGCTTTCGATTTATTGACTGAGTTTTTAACAATTACTTCATTCGCTGTTTCAATGTCATTCTCGTCAACATAGTTTTGGATTACCTCAATAAACTCCTTTCCAAACTTATTGACCTTACCCATACCCACGCCATTCACCTGGGCGAGGTCTTCTTTTGTGATGGGGTAAGTAGTCGCCATTTCTTCCAATGACGGATCCTGGAAGATTACATACGGTGGAAGATTCTTTTCTTTTGCAATCTTCTTGCGCAACGATTTTAATATTTCAAAAAGACGCGTGTCGTACGCTTTCGTATTTACGGGAACGCGTTCTGCTGATTCTTCTTCTTCATCAATCTCTGTTGTAAAGTCGTGGTCGCGGGCGAATTCAATTGGATGTGGTTTCTTTAAAAACTCTTCACCTTTCTTATTCATCTTCAACACGCCAATGTTATCGATGTCTTTATCGAGGTATTGATAAATCAATACCTGACGGATGACCGATTTCCAATAGTCAACATCTTCATCACCACCTTTTCCATACACTGCAAGGTCGAAGTGCCCGTAGCTTTTTACATACTCATCTTCAACGCCACGGATTACATTAACCAGGTGATTAAGACCAAAGCGCTCGTTGGTTTGCTTCACGGCTTGAAGTACGAGTTTTACAGAATCCATTCCGTTGAAACGCTCACGTGGATGAACACAGTTATCGCACATGCCGCAATTGTCTTGCTTATACTCTTCGCCAAAATAATGGAGCAGTTGTCTTCTGCGACAAACCGGAGACTCTGCATAATATTCCATTTCTTGTAATAAGACACGTGCGTTCTCACGTTCCTGTACAGGTTTATCTTTATTGAATTTCTCGAGCTTGCTCAGGTCGTTGTGACTATAGAACATAAGACAAACGCCTTCTAATCCATCACGACCACCACGGCCTGTTTCCTGATAGTATCCTTCTAAAGATTTAGGCACATCATAGTGGACCACAAACCGAACATCTGGCTTGTCGATACCCATACCAAAGGCAATGGTTGCTACGATAATATCCACTTCTTCATTCAGGAAGTCATCCTGATTCTTCATACGAACATCCGGATCAAGACCTGCGTGATATGGTGCAGCTTTAAATCCATTGACGTTGATAAGTTGTGCGATCTCTTCCACCTTCTTTCTACTCAAACAATAAATCACACCCGATTTACCTTTGTGTTCTTTCAGAAATTTGATGAGTTGCTTCTTCGTCTCTTTCTTAGGACGAACTTCATAGTAAAGATTTTTTCTATTAAAAGAAGAAACGAAAACATCCGCCTCCTCCATCTGTAAATTTTTCTGAATATCAAGTTGAACTTTAGGAGTAGCAGTTGCCGTAAGGGCAATCACAGGCATGTCTCCCAATGTTTGAATCATGGTTTTGATTCTTCTGTATTCTGGTCTGAAGTCGTGACCCCACTCTGAAATACAATGCGCTTCATCAATCGCTACAAATGATACATTGACTTTCTTTAAAAACTCGATGGTCTCTTCTTTATTTAATGATTCAGGTGCTACGTAAAGAAGTTTTACCATACCATTCATGCAATCTTTTTTCAGTCTGGTAATTTCGCCTTTGCTCAGGGTTGAATTAAGGAAGCGAGCGTTTACACCATACGCATTCATTTGATCAACCTGATTTTTCATTAAGGCTATAAGCGGTGAAATTACAATGGCCAATCCATCGCGCATCATGGCTGGCAATTGGTAGCACAGTGATTTACCTGCTCCAGTCGGCATGATCACGAAAGTATTTCTTCCACTCAGTAGGTTCCGAATGATTACTTCTTGTCCACCCCGGAATTGACTATATCCGAATACTTCTTTGAGTCTTTCTTTCAGCGCGTCTTTCTCGTCCACCAACATCGTATCGTCTTTATAAATTGTATCTTTGTCCATATTGACAAAGCTAACTTTGAAAAGGAATTGAATTTAGTAAAAAATATCAAAAAAATTGCATGCGAGGTATTAATAAATGAATCTCAGGCAATTCAGCAATTAGCTGATTATATTGATGACGACTTTGAGGCTTGCGTGAAAGAAATTTATTCTGCAAAAGGCCGCGTTGTCGTTACAGGCATTGGTAAAAGTGCTATTGTGGCCAATAAAATTGTTGCAACGCTCAACTCTACTGGCACACCCTCTATTTTCATGCATGCTGCTGATGCGATCCACGGAGATCTTGGCATGATACAGCAAAATGATATTGTGATTTGCCTTTCTAAAAGCGGAAATACTCCTGAGATAAAAGTATTAATACCGCTTCTAAAACGCAGAGGTTCAAAGCTTGTTGCTTTGGTGAGTAACATAAATTCATATTTAGCACAACAAGCCGATTTTGTATTGAATGCAACGATTGCACAAGAAGCTTGCCCTCATAATTTAGCGCCCACCACCAGCACAACAGCACACATGGCGATGGGAGATGCGCTGGCCGTTTGCCTGCTAGAACTTCGGGATTTTAGCACTCGCGATTTTGCAGAATACCACCCGGGAGGTTCGCTCGGAAAGCAACTTTATTTGAAGGTATCAGATGTTTATACAAACAATCAGTTGCCGAAAGTCGCTCCTGAAGCATCTTTAAAGGATGTGATCCTTGAAATTTCCTCCAAGCGACTGGGCTGTACTGCGGTAATTAGCCCTAAAAATGAGTTATTGGGAATAATAACAGATGGCGACCTTCGAAGAATGTTGGAAAAAGAGATCGACATCCGAAAGGTAGTGGCCGCTGATATTATGACACGCACACCAAAAAAAATCGAAAAAGATGAATATGCCGCCAAAGCCTTACATCAAATGCAAGAGGGTGGAATTACTCAATTGGTCGTGGTGGATGGAAATACAGTTGCCGGATTTATCCACCTTCATGATCTGCTTAAAGAAGGAATTGTGTAATCTTCATAAAACGAATGATCAAAAAGTATCTTTACAAAAGTTCTATTAAAAATTGGCTACTCCATTGTTCGTAAAACAATCTATAATTAACTAGTCGAAATACTTTTAAAGAATTCTGTGACTTACGTCTTTTGCAAACCGTCTTACTTCTAAAAATATCGATGAACAAAAATCTATATGTAGTGCTCATGGCTGGTGGCATCGGGGTTCGTTTTTGGCCCTATAGCCGAAACTCCAAGCCGAAACAATTTTTAGATGTACTGGGCACAGGTAAAACACTTCTTCAATCTACCTTTGAACGCTTTTTATCAATCTGCCCGGCTGAAAATATTTTTGTGGTAACGCACGAAGAACATTCTTCCCTCGTAAAAACACAGCTGCCGCAATTAGCGCCCGATCAAATATTAGAAGAACCGATGCGAAAAAATACAGCCGCTTGCATTGCCTATGCGAGCTACCGTATTGAGGCATTAAATAAAGAAGCCGTAATTGTTGTTGCGCCTTCCGATCATTTGATTTTAAATGAAATTGAATTTCAGGATGTAATTAAGAAGGCCAGCGTTCTCGCAAAAGATCAGGATAAATTGATAACACTGGGTATCCCGCCAACTCGACCAGAAACAGGCTATGGATATATTCAATATCATACTGAAAAGAATTTCGCGAAGAAGGTAAAGACCTTCACAGAGAAACCTGAGTTATCACTCGCTAAGAAATTTTTAGAGAGTGGTGATTTCGTCTGGAATGCAGGTATTTTTATTTGGGGTGTTCAAACCATTATTGATGCTATTCATCAGTATATACCTGAAATGGCCGAAGTCTTTGATGAGACTAAGTTAAAGTTAGGCACCGCGGAAGAAAAAGAGGCCATTGCCACAGCATATTCTCAATGCAAGAATATTTCCATCGATTATGGCGTCATGGAGAAAGCAAAGAATGTATATGTATGCCTCGGTGATTTCGCATGGTCTGATTTAGGTTCATGGAATTCCATCCATGAAATTTCAGAGAAGGATGAAAATAATAATGCACTGGGAGCTACTTCTATTTTATACGATACACGAAACTGCATTATCAAAGCTTCTCCCGATAAACTCATTGTAGCCCAAGGACTGAATGGTTATTTGATTGGTGAATTCGGTAATGTCATTATCGTCTGCGAGAAGGATAAAGAAGAACAATTCAGAAGATTTGTGAATGATGTAAAGGCGATGAACGGAACGGAGTTTTTGTAGGGCGAGCGTTCAAACCAACGCGTACGAACTTCAACTTGATTACTTATCGTGAAGATTCGAAGTTACCGGCAACTGGTCACCGGTAACTTGCTTCTAACTTCTCTGCCTAACCACTTCATAAATCGCAACACCTGCAGCTACTGAAACATTTAGCGATCCGATTTTTCCTCTCATGGGAATCTTTGCCAGTTCATCAGAAAGACGCAACAGCACATCTGAAATTCCGTCTTCTTCCGATCCCATCAACACGGCAATGGGTCCTGTTAAGTTAACCTGATGTAGACTCTGCTCTGACTTTTCGGTACAGGCAACAACGCGAATGCCACTATCATGAAGAAATTGAATTGTCTTTTTTAAATCGTCTCTGCAGATAGGTAAATGATTAAGTGCACCTGCTGATGTCTTCATGGCATCGGCTGTAATGAGTGCGCTACCTTTATCGGCTACTACGATGCAATCCATACCGGCACATTCTGCAGTACGAACAATCGCACCAAAATTCCGAACATCTGTAATGCGATCAAGCAATAAAATAAAGGGCTCTCTTCCTTCGCTGTACGCTTTATCAATAATATTATCCAACGAGGCATAGGTAACAGAGGAGAGTAAACAAATAACGCCCTGATGATTTTTAGCCGATAACCGTTTTAATTTTTCAAGTGGCACAAAACTTACGGGTACATTCTTCGTGCGCAATACACTCAACAATTCTTTAATAAGGTCGTTGACCAGTCCGGTTTGAACCATTACTTTTTCAATTTCCTTTCCAGCCAGAACGGCCTCCATTACAGCACGAGTGCCATAGATCATCTCTGTCTTTTCCATTGGGACGCAAATTCCTAAATAGTATTGATAATAGAGAATTTAGACTTTAGTATTTAGACTTTAGACAATACCTTATTAACCCTAAAGTTGAAACTTTGAATCTGGAACTTTGAACACTAGAATCGGGCGTTTCGCCAAAGATCAATCACTTCATACCAGGTTTCAGTGTACTTCTTGTCGCGGATAAGTACATAATTATCGGGATCGAATATGGTGCTGGATTTTGTAAAGTTGAAACTAATATCGAATTGCGTGTTGTACGTCCACACTTCACGATCGGTAAAGGCAAAAACCTGATCGGGTAAACCAAAAATAATGTAGATCATACCTCGATCTGTTTTCCATCCTTCTTTATATGAAGTAAAAAGTTGATTAGCTGTTTCTACCCGCTTAAAATAACTGCGCATAAATGTCTTTGCACGGTTAGCATCTCCTGTTATAGAAAGAACTACTTTATCAAATGCCCTTTTATCGCCTTTGGCATTCTTGACGCGATCGTATTCCTGTTTTGTGCAAACGTAAATCAACGGATCTGCAAGGCTTTCTACTTTTTCAAATCGAGGATAATCTTCCTCCACGCGAAAAGAAAAACCATGTGTTTCACTAGTATCCTTTTGGACAAGGTAAAGTCCCTTTAAGGTAAAATCAATTTCGGTGTTCGTTGGTAAACTATAGGTGGAATCATCATTCATCAATGGTGAAACCCGCGCCAACCCTTCAGAAAATCCCGGGGCAGCGGCCGGAAAATTGTCATTGTAATATGAAATTACCTTAGTAGAATCTGCACTTTGAATAATCGACTTGGTGCCTGTTTTAATGTAATTATCCAAAACGGATTTATACTGATTGATTATTATGCCATCAACAGGATAATTCGGATCCACTAATTGCCAAAATAACCAGGCACGTTTTGCCACGTTGTTTAATACTCTTACAACCACAATTTGAGTATCAGCACTTATATCTAAACCAACATTGCCTTCAATAGTAAAATTATCCATCGACTTAGCAATGCGTTCTGGCTTTATCAAAATACCTTCCTTATCACTAAGATCTTTTCGAACATCCCATCGAATAACAAACTCATCTGTATGCAAAATTGAAGTATCACGAAGTTGAAGACGGTAATGCATATTCCAACCTGTTGCAGATCGCTGCGGCTTCATAGCAAATGAGAAAGGCTCTGCCGGGTTATAGCGGTAACTATAATTAATTTCGCGAAGGCTTTGTGCCTGTGTAGAAACAGAAATAAAAAGCAAGAAGAGTTTTAGGTATCGCATCATAGGTTGAAAATTAAGGAAGAATTTCTGAATGGTTGGCATGGACGACATGAATTAGATAATTGAATTTCAGAGCATCATCTGTTAAATTCTTATTTTTGCCACTCTTATGGCAAAAATATACACAACCGAAATTACCAGCGAGGAGATTACCTCTGATAACCCCATTCATCAACGGCTTTTCAAGGCCTATGTTGTTGCCCGGGATTATGTTAAAGGTAATACTCTAGAAGTAGGCTGTGGTGAAGGTCGGGGTGTAAGTACATTAATGGAACTGGCTACTTCGTTCACTGCCGTGGATAAAATCGAAACAGTAATAGCCGATCTTCAACAAAAGCATCCTTCTGGAAAATTCATCAGCATGAATATTCCACCTCTCGGAGGACTTGAAGACAATACCTATGATAGTATTGTAAGCTTTCAGGTAATTGAACATATTGAAAATGATTCTCTCTATTTGAAGGAAATTCACCGGGTATTGAAACCAGGAGGTATTGCATTACTTACCACACCGAATAGAAAAATGTCTCTTTCACGGAATCCATGGCACATTCGTGAATACCTGGCTGATGAACTCACTGCACTTGCTGCAAAGATTTTCAAACAGGTGGAGATGAAAGGTATTACCGGAAACGAAAAGGTAATGGAGTATCATGAACAGAATAGAAAATCAGTGAATCGAATTACACGATTTGATATTTTCAATCTTCAATACAGACTGCCCGCTTCTATTCTTAGAATTCCGTACGAAATATTGAACCGCTATAATCGAAACAAACTTCAGTCTGGAAACACAGGATTGGTTTCAAATATTCACCATCAGGATTATGTTGTAACCGATGATGCAGCCAACGCGCTCGACTTGCTTTTAATTGTTCGCAAATAAAATGTGTTGTTAAATCCAATTCATTTAATTTACTTTCAACAAATACCTACTTATCAGCACATTAAAACTCTATATTTCTGAAAGCGATTTAGTCATTCGTCTCAAGGCGAAAGACAAGTCAGCTTTGGAGTATTTGTACGATAATTACTCGGGTGCTCTATACGGTGTTATCTTCCGAATCCTGAAAAAAGAAGAAATTGCAGAAGAAGTGCTTCAGGATGTATTCTTGAAAATCTGGGATCGATTTGAAAACTACGATGCTACGAAAGGGAAACTCTTTACTTGGCTGTTGAATGTGGCGCGCAATCAAGCCATTGATAAAACACGTTCAAAAGAAATAAGTAAGGATCAGAAAACCACTCCGATAGAAAAGGTCGTAAGTAGAATCGATAGCGAAGAATACATCGAACAGCGCATTGATGGGATTGGAGTGACCGAAGTATTAAAGGTTCTTTCAACCGATCAGCAGTTTGTGGTGGAACACCTTTATTTCAAAGGATACTCACAATCGGAGTTGTCGGAAGAATTTGACATCCCGCTAGGCACAGTAAAAACGCGCTTGCGGCTTGCCATGCAACAATTACGAATAACACTTGGCGTAACAACGTGAACGTAGCAGAATACATATCGTCCGGAATACTTGAAGCGTATGCACTCGGTGAGCTTACGGAGCAGGATCGTGTTGTGGTTGAAAACAACCTGGCTCAGTATCCTGAACTTCGCACAGAGCTTCTGCGCGTAGAAGAAGTTCAGGAAGCCTTGCTGATGCAAGCTGCTATTGCTCCACGAAAAGCATTAAAGGAAAATCTGTTTCAAAAAATTGAAGCGCAGAAACCAGAAACAAAAGTAGTTTCTCTGCAAGCCGATCAATCCAATTCAAATTTCTGGAGATTCGCGGTTGCTGCCTCTGTTACGATTGCTCTTATTGCCTCTTACCTGGCGTATGATTATCGCGACAAGTGGATGAATTCTGAAGGACAATTGACTCAGCTCATCGCACAAAATCAACGCGTGGCAGAAGATTATAATCAGGTAAATCAACGTCTTGATAAAATCGAAAGCGATCTAAAAGTTGTTGATAATCCTGATTTCAAACGCGTGGTGATGAAGGGCACAGAGGGCTCACCAGAATCAATGGCGTATGTGTATTGGAATGAATCCTCTAAGGAAGTATACCTTAGCATTCAAAACATGCGAGAACTTTCGAAAGAAAATCAGTATCAGCTTTGGGCCATCATTGATGGTAAGCCTGTCGATGCCGGAGTTTTCGACAATAATCTTGCTGGTCTGCTTAAAATGAAAGCGATTGGCAATGGTGCCGCAGCTTTTGCCGTAACTATCGAGCCTCGTGGAGGCAAAGCATCACCTACCTTAGAGACCATGCAAGTGGTGGGGAATGTGGTGAAAGGATAATTCTGTTTTTCCTTCCATTATCTTACCTAAAGTCACTACTAAGCTTGTTTTCCTGACACATTAAATCCCAATCAGATTTAATAACTTTACAACAGATCAATTTCATGTCATTATGAGAATAACGCTTTTGTTTGCTGCTGTCCTATTTTTTGCATCTCAGGCTTCTGCCCAGAAAGCAGACTCGCTCATGCAGGTGCAATGGGAATCGGCCCTGAAGAAATTAAAGGCGGGCGATTATAGCGATGCTTCCGTACAATTCAGTCAGCTCATTAATTCTGGCTTTACCAACAAAGAAGTATTTGTAAAACGGGGTGTCGCCTACTACGAACAAAAGGACTATGCAAAAGCAAAATCTGATTTTGATGAAGCGGTAAAAGCACGCATCAATACTGCCGAACTTTTTGAATATCGCGGCAACGCAAAATACAATCTGGATGATTATCAAAGTGCCGCAACTGATTTAGAAAAAGCTGTAGGTATGGGTGCGAATGGGTTTGAAACATACTCCAATCTCGGCAACGCAAAGTTCAGAATGGAGAATTACAAAGAAGCCATTACCTATTATGATAAAGCCATTGCCTCGGGGAAAGCTGATGCCGTGTTGTACAACAACCGCGGAAAAACAAATTACAATCTTCAGGATTTCAAGGGCTCTATCCCTGATTTTGATAAAGCACTTGAGCTGAAAAGTAATTACGATAAGGCATTAGAGAATCGTGCAGAAGCTAAATACAAAACACAAGATTGGAAAGGTAGTGTTGCTGACTTTGAAAAAATCATAGCAAGCGGAAGATCGGACGTAGAGATTTATCAAAAAGTAGGAACAGCAAAATATACTTTGAATGATTACAAAGGTGCTTCTGAAAGTTTAGACATTGTTGTGAAGAAAGGTGTTAAGGATAAAGAAGTTTTTAGAATGCATGGTTTGAGTCTTGCTCAACAAGGTAATTGCACAGAGGCCGCAAAAAGTTTATCGGCTGCGGTTTCCATGGGGCTCACTGACAAAGATGTGTTTACGCAATTGGGAACCTGCCAGTATACGAATAAAGAATATGCACCTGCTATTGAATCGTTCAGCAGGGCGATCAATGCCGGTGTTAACACAAAAGAAGTATTTCTTCAGAAAGGTAATGCTGAATTTATTCAGAAGGACAATGATAATGCATTGAAAGATTTGGAAAAGGCTGTATCGCTTGGTGCAAATGATGCTGAAGCTTTTAAAAATATGGGCGACATCAAATTCATCAAGAATGATTTTGCTGGTGCCCTCAAAAATTATGACAACGCTATCAAACTTGGGTTGAATGATCCAATTGTGTTTAACAATAGAGGTAAAGCGAAATTCAATACTCAGGATTTCAAAGGATCTATTCCCGATTTTGACAAAGCACTGGAATTAAAAAGCGATTACGACAAAGCTTTAGAAAATCGTGCAGAAGCAAAGTATAAATCACAGGATTGGAAAGGTAGCGTTACGGATTACGAAAAGATCTTAGCAAGCGGAAGATCGGATGTTGAGATTTATCAAAAGGTAGGTATTGCAAAGTATACACTCAACGACTATAAAGGAGCGTCAGAGACGCTTGACAAAGTTGTTCAGAAAGGTGTGAAGGATAAAGAGGTCTTCAGGATGCTGGGATTAAGTCTTGCGCAACAAGGTAATTGCACGGAGGCTGTAAAAAGTTTATCTGCTGCTGTTTCTCTGGGACTTACTGATAAAGATGTATTCACACAATTGGGAACGTGTCAGTACAAGAACAAAGAGTATGCGTCCTCCATTGAATCATTAAGCCGGGCAGTCAACGCAGGTGAAAATTCAAAAGAAGTATTTCTCTACAAAGGTAATGCTGAGTTTGCCCAAAAGGATTATGACAATTCGTTGAAAGATTTAGAGAAAGCGATATCACTGGGCGCCAATGATGCTGAAGCCTCTAAAAATATTGGCGATATAAAATTTATCAAGAACGATTTTGCAGGAGCGATCAAGAATTATGACAATGCCATTAAACTCGGAATGAACGATGCTGTTGTTTACAACAATCGTGGCAAGGCCAAGATGAATTCAACAGACATTGCGGGCTCCGTATCTGATTTTGATAAAGCCCTTCAACTCAATCCTGCTTATGGAAAAGCGTTTGTTAACCGCGGATCTGCAAAATATACTTTGAAAGATTATGAAGGTGCAGTAAGTGATTTAGAGAAAGCAAAATCAACAGAAGGCGAAACAAATGATTTAATGAAGATGCTGGGTATTGCGAATTACAATCTCGGCAAAAAAGAACAAGCCTTACCTTACTTAGAAAAGGCATTGAACGGTGGACTGAAAGACAGTAAGGTTTCGTTATATGCCGGCTATTTGAAATTTGACGCTAAAGATTATAAAGGCGCCATCGAAGCATTGACGACTGCAGAAATGGGTGGCGAAAAAGAAGATGACATTTACGCTAAACGAGGTGTCGCATTTTTTCAAATGCAGAATTATACCTCCGCCATTATTGACCTTGACAAATCGGTTCAGAAAGGAAAAGCAGATTTAGCAGCCTACGAAGCTATCGGGATGGCTTACGTACTATCTAAAAAAGAAAAAGAAGCGATTCCACATCTTGATAAAGCAGCATCGCTGGGCTCAAAGAATAAAGATGTTTATTATCAATTGGGTAATGCTCTTTTCAAGGAAAATAATTTCGCAGGAGCAATCGAAGCATACGACAAGGCGATTACGTTAGGGGCGAATGATGAAGTGATTTTTAACAATCGCGGAAAAGCTAAACTTAATGCTGGTCTCGCAAAAGAATCCATCGCAGATTTTGATCGTGCCCTCGGCTTGAAAAAAGATTACACGCAAGCGATGAAGAATCGTGCTGCAGCAAAATATCAATTGAAAGATTATCCTGGTGTCATTGCCGATCTGGCCATTGCTGTATCGCTCAACCAAGCCGGCTTAGAGGAATTTTCCATGTTGGGTATTTCAAAATACTCCATCAAAGATTATACAGGGGCAGTGGCCGATTTAACAAAGGCAATAGAATCAGGTAGTAAGGATATGAATGTTTTTGCAGCCCGAGGATATTCCTTGTTCGAAGCAAAACAATATGAAAAATCATTACCTGATTTCACCAAAGCCATTGAAGGTGGCTTAACCAATACTGAATTATTCTACAAAAGAGGTTCCACAAAATATTTTCTAAAAGATTACAAAGGCGCTTTGACCGATCTTGATAAAGCCATTACTTCCGGGACGACTGATGCTGCCGCGTTCGATATGCGCGGCCATTGCCGATACGATAGCAAGAAATATGATGAAGCCATTAGCGATTTTAATCAAGCCATCGAAAAAGATCCAAAGTTAGGCTCTGCGTTCTTCCATCGCGGAGATGCAAAGTTCAGTTTAAATAATTTCGCGGGCGCTGTTCAGGATTACACACAAGCTATGACTTTAGGCGTAACAGATCCTACCTTGTTCAACAACCGGGGTAAGGCCTATTTCAATCAGGAAAATTATCAGGCCGCCATTACTGATTACAATGCTGCACTTTCAAAGAAACCAGATTACCTAAAGGCTTTTGAAAATCGTGGTCAAGTGTATTACACCATTAAGAAATTTGAAGAAGCGTCTCGCGATTTTCGAGATGTGGAAAAACTCACCGAAAAACCAAGTCCTGAATTATTCCGCCTATTGGGAGATACCTATTACAGTATGGAAAAATTCACCGCTGCCCGTGAATATTATGATAAGGTAATTGCAGCAGGCGTAAAAGATAAGGACGTCTTTTTCAAACGTGGGATGATGCAATTAGAGGAAGGTGAATTTCAGGAATCACTGAAAGATTTTGACAACGCAAAATTAGCAGGAGAAAATTCTGTTACGTTATATGTTAATCGTGGACGAGCTTACCTTGGCTTGGAAGATACAAAATCAGCGGTACTTGAATTAAATAAAGCTCTGGATATTGACCCTAAAAATGTAGATGCTCACTTCAACCGCGGACTTATCAAAGAAAGTCTTGGTGATTTTGAAGGAGCCATTCTGGATTATAACCGCGTTCTTCAACTCAATAAAGATGATGGACTAGCATATTACAATCGCGCAACGTGCAAATCGGAATTAGATGATTACGGTGCGGGAGTTAGTGATATGGATGAAGCTATTCGGGTCGAACCGAAAAATGCAGCCTATTATAAGCAACGCGGAAATTTTCAATATCAATTAAATGATAAAGCAAAGGCATGCTTTGATTGGCGCAAGGCGGTTGAGTATGGCGATGCAAAAGCCCGCTTTCAGATCGATCAGTATTGTAAATAACATCACATCATTTTCTATCACATCCCATAAATGGGAAACGAAGCAATACCAAATCAGGTATTGCTTCATTTGTTTTATTCCAACTCAACAATTCTTGTTTTGGTAGAATTTTTGTGTGCGCTGTTCACTTCAGCATGTTGTGTAAGTTCCATCCAAAACTTACATGTGAAAGAGGGCTGGTAACAGCGCGCAGTATAAACCTCATTCTTTGAGCAGCTTTGAGTATCAAAATAAGATCGTCTCTATTATGAAAACGAAAATGTTAGGTACAATCACTGGTATATTGCTGATGGGCTCTGTTTGGGCTAATGATGGAGTTTCAGGAAAGGTAGTTTCAGTGATTGATGGAAATACAATTGAAGTAATTGGCGATGATAACGAAACTATAAAAATATCGCTGCTGGGTATTGATTGTCCTGAGTTGGGGCAGGATTATGGAGATAAGGCTAAGAAATTTATGGAGAAGCTTACTCTCGAAAAGAATGTGACTGTGAAACTTCAGGGCAAGGATCGTTGGGGAAATTACCTTGCCATTGTTACTGTGAATGACAAGATTGATCCGCGAGTTGAATTATTAAAAGAAGGCTTAGCATGGACGGCTGAAAAAAATCCACTGCCGGAGTTAGAAGAACATAAAGAAAAAGCCAAAGAAAAAAATAAAGGGCTTTGGAAACAAGAAAATCCTACCCCACCCTGGATCTATCGAAGAGAACAAACCATGCTTCAGCCTAAATCAAGTTGAGGTCATAAAAGAAAAGATTACGTGAGCCTGTATGTTTAAAATCAAATATTCCTTCATCTCTTTTGAAATGCATTGAACGGCTTTATTTGTTATTAACCGTTAAGCACAAAATTTTTAGGGCGATTAACAGTTAATCCTATCTTTACCATTGGTATGCGAATAACCCTGATTATCATAATTTCTTTAGTCGTTGCTAGTGCTCAGGCGCAGTTTCTAAAACGGAAAAAGAAAACTGTACCGGCAAGTGAGCAGGCCTCCGACCAACCCAATTCGCTAAATCCATCTGCTACACAAAAACAGTACGGCCCTAAAAAATCGAAGAAAGGAAAACTAGCAAAGCCTACTTATGGATCTGAAGAAGCATACTTCAAACGAATGGAGGAGCTTCAGAAAACGAAAAGGAAGAATGAAAAAATGATGGACAAACCTCAATACTCTGACCCATCGTATTTTGGTCATAAACGTCCGCCCAAAAAACGGCCACCGGGTAAAATGAAATATTGTAAGGAGTGTGGTTTAAAGCATTGAAATTTATTCTGTGCAATCGAACATCATTAACACAACAGAATTCCCTACATGTTGCGCAACCAAATTTGTGGGTCGAGTGGCGTTATATTTTTTAAAATCTGAAACTTCAGTTCTGTATTTCCATCGCTTGTAGAAAGTACTTTACCTATTTCCTGATTAATAGAAACCTTTTGTCCGGATTTAACTACAACCTCTTTCAAGCCCGCATATAAGGTGAAGTATTCTCCATGCTTTACAATAACGACACTTCCTAAAGTCGGAATGAAGGCAACGGTGCTTACCTCACCTTCAAAAATACATTTTACCTTTTCGTTTTCCTTTGTCTGAATATTCACACCATCATTCTGTAAAATGATTCCCTTTAGTACCGGATGGTTTTGCTTGCCAAATTTCTGAGACACAAATCCGCCTGAAACCGGCCATGGAAATTTATTCTTGTTTTCTGCGAAGGAAGAAGATAACGCAATTGTTGCTTCAGAGGATTTTGAGTTGGCTCTTGCTGCTCTCGCTGTCTCTTCCTTGATAATATCGCTGATCAATTTGTCGAGAAGTGCATTTGCTTTTTTAGTTGTTACCAAGTCCTTGCGCAATTTCTTCTCTTCCTTCTCTAATGATTTAACAACCGTACTTTGCTTCTTACGAAGCGAGGTAAGGTTGTCGTTCTCACGCAATTCTTCATTCAATAATTTACTTTTCTCCGTTCTACGGCCTTCAATTTCTTTTACTTGTCCGGAAAGTTGGTCTTGTACTTTCACAATTTCTTCAGCCTGAAGTTTTCGTGTGGCCGTGTACTGCTCCATATACCGCATGCGCATAATGAGCTGATCGAATGATTCTGCTGAGAAGAGAAACGTTAATCGGGTTGTACTGTTATTTGCCTTTTGAGCAGCATAGAGCATGGCAGCAAATTCCTTTTTCAGTTTGGAAAGATCTTCTTCCAATGCCTGAATGATGTCATTATTCTCTCCAATTTCTGAATCCAGAATGCGAACTTCTCCCTTAATCGAATTGATCAATTCTTCTTGTTGCTGAATGCGTTGCTTGATTGCATTTAATTCCCCGATGGTACTTTTTTTCTGCGCTGATGTTTCAGAAATAATTTTCTCTACCTCCTTGATGCGCTCAATGTTCTGTTGCTTTTCCTTTTGCAGTTGACCTTTCGTTTTTTGTGCAACAGCAGAAAAAGTAAAAAGAATACAACCTAAAAGAAATGCATACCTACCTGCGTGCATATTTCTTGGGAATGTTGAAAGGAAAATTTAGCTCACGTGTACCTACCTCAGCCTTGCTGTAATCAAAAATAATAGTAGTGTTTAATAGTCCTGATAACGTTTTATAGAAGAGGTTGATTGTTCCGTTATATGGAAATGTTTTATTCCCAACAGGCTGAAAATTGGAGTAATTCAGTACAAATGAGTTACTGGTATTTCCCTCTTTGAATTCCACCTTTTCAATTTTCATACTGGCAGCATTAACATAGTTCTGCACATCAATGGTACCGCTGTGCTGACTTAAAATAAAAAAAGATGGATCCTTTAGAATAACATCATCGTCTTTCGTGGGCATAATCAAATTGCCCAGCATAGCCGATTGGATTACATGGTAGTTGATTTCGAAATTATATCGCTTAGAGAGTTCGGCATAATCAAACACATAGTATTCTTTATCAACATTGCTCACAATTGTAATGGAATCCTTGTTAATAAGTGCCTTTCCTCCCTGCACACCAATAACTGAAAAAGTCATCCAGATAACACTATCCTTTCGCACGCGGATGTTGGCTTTTACTTCACGCTCTTTGCTCGCTTCACGTACAATCATGCGAGCCTTACCATGAAAATACTCAAAATCAATTTCTTCAATATTGAGCGACAGTTTAGGAGGTGTTGCAACAACTGCAGGCGCAATGATCTTTTTACTGCAGCTTGCTGAAAATAATACGATGCATATAAGTGCAACCCAAAGACGATTATTCATATATTTTTCGGTTCGCGATTTTCTTATTAAGTGATTCACTATTGGCATTTAAACCTCGTGCTTTTTCCCACTGCCGCACAGCGTTATCCACTTCACCCAGTTGATACAAAATATCTCCGTAGTGTTCAAAGTGTGCCGCATTTGCATTACCTGTGGCTATAGCCCTTTCCATTATTTTTTTTGCATCCTTATACTTCTCTCTTGTAAAGAGTACCCAGGCAAAGGTGTCCAGGTAGGTAGCATTTTCTGGATTATTTTTAGTGAGCAGTGCCGCCATCTTCTCTGCTTTTTCCAAATTGAATTTTCGTAAGGCAAGAAAGTAACTATAGTTATTCAATACCGCATCATAGTTCGGGCGTATCAGAAGAGCATCCTCATACGCTTTGTCTGATTTTTCATATTGCTTTGTGGCGTTATAAGCATCACCCAGCATGCTGTTCAACTCGCACACTAAATTGGGATTCGTGGCAGATAATTTTTTGGCCTGGTCAAGAGCAGTAACAGCCTCCTCATAATTATGTTTCCGTAAGTTCGAATATCCATTAAAGTAATACAGCATGCTTTGATTTGGGTACAACTCAAGGGCCTGCTCCGAATGTTTTATTGCCAGATCAAATTGATCGAGCTGAGTTTCCAGATAAAGTAAGTTTTGCCACACCTCAAAATTGACATCACCTGTTTCTACCGCCAACGAATACTCACGTTGTGCTTCACGTATCTTTCCAGTAGATAGGTAAATGTCTCCGCCAACAATGTGCACATTAGGATCTGACGGATTGCTCTTTTTTAGTTTTTCAAGCAAGCCAAAAACAAAATTTTCGGTATCGGCATCAATGATCTTCTTTGTTTTGTTTTGATTGAGCTGAACATTATACGTTCCCAGTATAATAAGTTTACTACCCAACTCGACAGAATTGTCATCGAACAATTTTTCCAATAACGGCCTTGCTTTTTGTTCTTGATTATTGTCTCGATAAATACCTGCCAGTAACATTTTTACATTTCCGGATTCAGGGTTTTCAGAACTGAATTTTTCAAGATATTGAATGGCTTCTTTTCGCAATCCCTTTTGAGAAAGTACTTCTGCAAAGCCCATGATGTATCGCTCTTCATCCGGAAAAACATGAATCAGCTTCTCACCTTCCGCAATACCTTCAGCAGTTTTCCCTTGCTCTAAATAAAGACGCTGTTTTTGGATTGATGAAACTTCATTGATACCAAATATTTGTTCAGCGCGATTGTAGGTCTTGATGGCTTCGTCTGGCTTATTTCCATATTGATAGATTGCTGCCAGATCATAGAGATGATCTTCTGTTCCTTTTACAGCACTTATTAGTGTTTCATAAACCTGAGCTGCTTTATCAAACTTGGCGAGACTGGTGTAAATAGAACCTGCCATCAAATAAAAATACTTATTCCCCTTCTCCAGCTTCAATGCCATTTCAATACTGGCTGCTGCACGCATATGATCTTCTGTTTTGCTACTGCGCGAGAGTACCTCTGCTATTTTATAATGAACCGTTGCGTTTTCAGGATTAATTTCAAGAGTACGTTGGTAGTACAGAAGCGCCTTTGCGTAATCTTCCAGGATAAAAAATTTCTCACCTTCGGTAAAATAGAATTCAGCTTCACGAAGTCTTAATGCAGAAGCCTGAAGCTGATCGGAGGGTTTCTTCTTTTTCTGGCCTGAAACCGGAATAGATAGAAGAATAACCAGCACACCAACTAAACTGCAAAAACCACAAATTTTACGAAGGAATACGTTCACGATAGTAAGTTACACTTGCCAGAGCTTAATTCTTTTGGCAAGCCTCAAAATTAACGAAAATCCTCAACAATCTGGCCCTGAAAACTTAGCTAAAAGGCGTTTCTGGTTATTTTCTGAAAGGAAGTAAGTTTAGTTCTTTGCGCTCCAACAGATAGGCAAACAAAACAAAGCTTGCTAAAATTACGATGTGAAAGCCCGTTGCCAGCCATTGGTTTTCGAGGATAATCTGGTTGGTAGCATATACCAAAAATGAAGCGATTAAAATGTAGCCCGCATCTTTTACAATCCGATATGGGATGGGGTAATATTTTTGTCCAAGAAAGTAACAAACAACAGTCATGCTGAAATAACAAATGAAAGTTGCCCAACTGCTACCGATATATCCAAAATAAGGTATGAGCATGTAGTTCGCCAGAAATGTGATGATGGCACCACCAACGGTAATAATGGTTCCGTAATACGTTTTGTCGATCAGTTTAAACCATACCGACATGTTATAATATATACCAAGGAATAAGTAGCCAAGCAATAAGATTGGCACAATACCTAAGCCTTCCCAATACTCTGGTCTTCTTAATATATGTTTAAGTAAATCCAGATTTGTGCTAACGCCTAAAAGAATTACACAACACACAATAACAAAGTAGTGATTTACCTTAGCGAAAAGCTGAGGCGAATTTTTATCAGCCGCATTAGCAAAGAAAAAAGGTTCGGCAGCATATCGAAACGCCTGAATCACCAAACTCATGATCACTGAAAATTTATAGCACGCGCCAAAAATTCCCAATGCATATTCTGAAGTTTTACCTTCATAGAAATTTTCGGGAAGCCACCATTGGAGTGTGAGTCTGGAGAATGTTTCATTTGTCATTCCGGCTAATCCTGTAACCATAATCGGATAAGCATAACTAAACATGGCAGAAGAGGTTTCCTTCTCATAAGCCGGACGCCACTGAATTAATGTTTTAGAAAAAAAGAACAGGTAAAAAACATTGGCGGTGAGATTGGCGATAAAAACATACGCTACACCAATAGATTGATCGTAGGCATATATCAGGAAGTAAACATTAAGGCCAACCAGAATCAGAATGTTTAAAATTCTTCCGAACGCAAATTTCAATGGACGGTTTTGGAGGCGGAGGCGAGCGAAGGGAATAGCCACAACTGAATCAATAAATAAAATAGCGACAATCCAGATAACATAATTCGACTGACTTTCTATATCCAGTTGAATTGCTATGGGTTGTGCAAAACCAATAATAATTAACGAGAGAATTAAACTTATACTAACTACGACAGTTTGGGTAAGATTGAAAATTTTCTTCTCATCGGCTCCTGGCTTAGAAGCAAAACGAAAATATGCAGTTTCCATTCCAAACGTAAAGAGCACATTGATAAAGGTAACATAGGCATACAGATTGGTTATAATACCATACTCAGCCGGAAGAAAAACATCCGTGTGTAAAAGAACCAGTAAGAAGTTGAGAAACTTAGGTAAGATAGAACCAAGTCCATAAAGGACTGTATCGCCTGCAAGCCGCTTGAGTTTACCCATTGTTCGGTAATCAGTTATCAGTTAAGGGTGATTTGGTATTTCGTAATCATTCAGTAAAGAATCAAATCAAAAATCATCAGTCGCTAATCACTCATCACTAATTACTATTCGTATTAAATATTACACTCCTTTAAAATTAGCTTTTCGTTTCTCCACAAACGCAGCCGTACCTTCTTTAAAATCTTCAGATGCTGCACAAGCCGCAAAACTTTCAGCTTCGGTTTGGTACCCGATCTCATCACCATTAAAACCAGCATTTACCGATTTGATGACTTGCGAAATGGCAACAGGCGATTTCGAAAGAATTTTAGTCATCATCTTTGTGGCAAGATCCATAAGTTCGTCACGGTTTTCTACTACGTGATTCACCAATCCAATTGCTTTTGCTTCTTGTGCTGAAATGAAATCAGCAGTCATGATCAGTTCAAGAGCCTTACCTCTACCTACTAATTGCGTTAATCGCTGTGTTCCTCCATAACCCGGTATAATTCCCAGATTTACTTCCGGTTGTCCAAATTTGGCATTTTCTGTTGCAATACGAATGTGGCATGCCATAGCCAACTCACATCCACCTCCCAAAGCAAAACCATTTACTGCTGCAATAATTGGTTTGGGAAAATCTTCAATCTGCTTAAACAATAATTGGCCTTTTCGTGCCATTGCAAACGCTTGTTCTTTGTTGAGAGATGAAAGCTCTTTTATATCCGCTCCTGCAACAAAAGCCTTTTCTCCCTCCCCTGTTAAGATTATTCCTTTCACATTGCTGTTTTGGTAAGCTTCTTGTATAATTTTGTGCAGCCCATCCAGTACATCAACATTTAATGCATTCAATGCTTCTCCTCGTGAAATGGTCACGATCAGAATGGAGGAGGTATTATGTGTTTTGATTACAGACATGGGGATCTATTTAGTAATGCAACTTATCCAGCTTTTGGAAGGACTCAAAATAATTATGAAAAAGACCTCTGCGATTGAAATGAATTTTATGATTTCTCAATTCTCTAAAATAGCACTCTTTTGTTTACTTCTCGTGATGGGTTTTCATTCTGCTTCGGCACGAAAGATTTATTCTAAAGCCCCTGGAGGTAATTGGACTAGTGCCGGAAGTTGGACTGCCGGAATTGTACCTGCCGCTAATGATACTGTATACATTCAAGGAGGACATACCATTTCAATTTCTAGTAATGAGGGTAGCAATTCTACCTATATGTTTGTGATTGTTGTTGGAACTCTTGACATGACCAATAACGGTAAGTTAAGCTTGAGTGGTTCCTCTTATGTCATCGTTGAGAATAGTGGTAGCATTTTAGGAAATGGCAATAGTGATACAATATCAATTGGTACAGGGGGTGCAGAGTATTCTGGAGGTCAAGGAAACGTAACAGGACCAAGCTATGTTGGAAATGGTCATACTCCTGCATCTGGTGAGGGCACAAATGGATGTGGATGTTACAATTCTGTAAGTTCTTGCGCGATTACATCAAGTGCCGGTTATACTGTTTACGTAACGGTTACTGCCAAAAGCTTAGTAAAGCCAGCGACTTGTCCTTTTGGTTATAACTATAATGTTACGCTTGACTACAATATAAGTATGTCTGGAAATCTTGCCGCTGTAAATATTTATACCCTTCAAGGAAATATCACTTGCGGGACTCAGTCACTCTTTTTTGACTTACCCAATGGTGCTGGAACTGGAACTGTAACTACAGTCTCTAACCCATACAGGTCAAATACCGATTGTGCCACAGCAACGGTTGCTTCACTTGGCTGTACCAGTGCTGTTATTGACATCCAGGGTGATGGTATTGCAACACAAACCTGTTCAAAATCAACCTTACCTGTAAAGCTGATCAGCTTTACAGGTAAATCAACCGAAGATGGTATTGAGCTGAAATGGAAAACCTCCATGGAAGAAGATTTTGATTATTTCCTATTAGAACGAAGCGGTACAGATCTTCATTTTCAACCTATCGCCACGATATATGGTCAAGGTGGATTAGATATTGTCGCTGCCTATAATCATATTGATCGTTCACCCTTAAGTGGTAAAAATTACTACCGTCTAAAAAGTGTGGATCTCGACAGACATTATGAATATTCAAATGTTATTTATGCTGAATGGGATGATAGCTTTGAAAAAGCTGAAGTAACTCTCTATCCAAATCCAATTGCAGATCACTCTTTTACCCTTGAAATCAATCATGAAATTAACTCAAGCACAAACATGATTCTACTAAATAGTTTAGGTAAGGAAATTCAACAACAACAGATTCAAAGCAGCATTGAGGCAATTACCTTGCGAGATGATTTAAAGCCGGGTATCTACTTCGTAAAAGTTTCCGGAACTGATTTTAGTAAAACGATTAAGGTATTTATCCAATAGTCTTTAACAATGACGGAAGATGATTCAGAATCTCTTCTGTCATTTCTTCCAAACCAAAAGCAGGTTCCCATCCCCAATCAATACGGGCAACTGAATCATTGATTGATTTTGGCCACGAGTCAGCAATGGCTTGTCTGAAGTCTTCTTTGTAGGTAATCTCAAAATCAGGGATGTGCTTCTTTATTTCAGCTGCAATCTCTGAAGGACAAAAACTCATTCCAGAAACATTGTAGCTTGATCTGATTTTAATTTTTTCAGGTGATGCTTCCATCAAATCCAATGTGGCTTTCACGGCATCATCCATGTACATCATTGGAAGGTAAGTATCAGGTTTTAAAAAACATTCAAACTTTTTATGCGTTAACGCCTTGAAGAAAATATCAACTGCATAATCGGTAGTACCTCCACCCGGTTTTGTTTTGTATCCAATCAAACCCGGATAGCGAAGACTACGAACATCCAATCCTTTGTTTTTAAAATACCAATCACACCAACGTTCACCCGCTTGCTTGCTGATGCCATAAATCGTGGTTGGATCCATCACGGTATCTTGAGGTGTTTTTATTTTCGGAGTTGTTGGACCGAAGACAGCAATAGAACTTGGCCAATATACTTTACTGATTTTATTTTCAACCGCAGCGTCAAGCACTGAGATCAATCCATCCATGTTTAATTGCCACGCGAGCTTAGGATTTTTTTCACCAGTAGCCGACAGCACCGCAGCGAGGTGATAGATTTGGGTGAACTTATTCTTCTTGATGAAGTCAATAAAATGATCCTGCTTCAATACATCCAGAATGGCAAAGTTTCCGGTAGCTAAAATTCCTTGCGCATCTTTAATGTCGGTGGCCGTTACATTGTCTTTTCCGTGCAAATTCCACAAGCCTTGTGTTAATTCCGAACCCAACTGCCCACCTGCTCCAATCACTAGGATCTTTTCACTCATACTTTGCCTGGTTTAACCAAAGGTTTTGATTGTACTTATCTACCGCGACTTGCTTAAAATCGTGGGGCGAAATTACCAAAAATTACTATTCTCCTACCATGCGTTAGGAGTCATTTTGATTACCTTAGCGCCCGTGAATTTTGAAGACTATTTAATATCGAAAAAGATTGATTCGGTTGCCTTTCGTTTGGCAGAATCGACTGTTTGGGAAAGTTGGAGAATAGAATTCGAACAGATGCATCCCAATAGTTTTACAGCTCAGAAACTTTATTTAATCAACCCGATTAGAAGAAAGTATATTTTGAAAATAGAGCCTGTTAAGGCACAGGTTGAAAACGCATCAACAGCGAGTGAAAATTCTTCCACACCAAAACCAGAAGTAGCTTCTAAACCCGCTGCACCGAAACCTGTGTTTAGGCCCAAACCAAAAATGAACTAATATGTATACGAAGTTAAAACCTGTTCTGGAAAAAGAACTCGCGTCAATTCAAGAAGCGGGTCTCTTCAAAAAAGAGAGAATCATTACTACACCTCAGGGTGCTGATATAAAAACAAGTGAAGGCAAAGCGGTAATTAATTTCTGCGCAAATAATTATTTAGGCCTATCATCACATCCGCGCGTTATTGAAGCCGCAAAGCGTGCCATCGATACACATGGCTTCGGCATGTCATCGGTTCGGTTTATTTGTGGCACACAAGACATTCATAAAGAATTAGAAAAAAAGATCTCTGATTTTCTCGGCACAGAAGATACTATACTTTACGCTGCGGCTTTTGATGCAAATGGTGGTGTGTTTGAACCGTTGTTTGGAAGTGAAGATGCCATCATCTCTGACGAATTAAATCACGCCTCCATTATTGATGGAGTGCGCTTATGTAAAGCCATGCGTTATCGCTACAAGCATAACGATATGGACGATTTGAAAAAACAACTTGAGGATGCAAAACAAGCTGGAGCAAAACAAATTATTGTGGTTACCGATGGCGCGTTTTCTATGGACGGAACCATCGCCCAGCTTGATAAAATCTGTGACCTTGCCGATCAGTTCGAAGCTTTAGTAATGACAGACGAATGTCACTCTTCCGGATTTATAGGTAAGACCGGACGTGGTGTACCTGAGCATTGTGGTGTGATCGGTAGAGTGGATATTATCACCGGCACATTAGGTAAAGCATTGGGTGGTGCTTCTGGAGGATTTACTTCAGGAAGAAAAGAGATTATCGAATTGCTTCGTCAGCGATCAAGACCATACTTATTCTCGAATACGTTAGCACCTTCCATTACCGGTGCATCCATTGAAGTTTTCAACATGCTTGCCGAGACAACAGACTTGCGTGATAAGCTGGAAGCAAACACCACTTACTTTCGCAATGCCATGACGAAAGCAGGCTTTGATATAAAGCCCGGCATACATCCTATCGTTCCAATCATGTTATACGAAGCAACACTTGCGCAACAATTTGCAGAACGCTTATTGGAAAAAGGAATTTATGTAATCGGATTTTTCTTTCCAGTGGTGGCGAAAGGAAAAGCAAGAATACGGGTGCAAATTTCTGCTGCGCATGATAGACATCATTTAGACAAAGCCATAGCTGCCTTTACTGAAGTTGGAAAAGAGTTAGGGGTGTTGAAGTAGAATATAGAATCGGTACTTACTTCAATATCCCTTGTCCAACCTCTTAAACAT
>Ga0116156_10001207_pt1 | contig 25823 bp, 24 predicted proteins | sample AD_UKC045_MetaG_FD_89891 | JGI IMG/M metagenome (GOLD analysis project Ga0116156, IMG submission 89891) | Active sludge microbial communities of municipal wastewater-treating anaerobic digesters from USA - AD_UKC045_MetaG | ecosystem: Engineered > Bioreactor > Anaerobic > Digestate | place: USA... | reverse complement strand
TGTCATCGCGCGCCCCAACTCCCTGTTCGGGAGGGACGACACCACGCATCCCGGACAGCGAAAGCTGGTCCCAACGACCAATCGCGCCACGACGGCACGTAGGGTGCATCTTGATGCACCGCGACGGAGGGGAATTGCCTCCACCGCGTGAAACGCGGGGGAGGTGGATCGCCGCTACTTCGCGGCGAGACGGAGGGGGCGGCGCAACGCGCGCGACCGCCCACCGTGACAATCCCCGCCACCCCCACTATCTCTGCGGCCAACAAAGGACGCGACACCCATGGCCACATGCGCATTTCTCGGACTCGGCGTCATGGGCGGCCCCATGGCGCGTCACCTCTCGCAAAAGAGCCACGACGTCACCGTCTGGAACCGCTCGCCGGAGAAAGCCGCCGCATGGGCAGAGAAGGGCGGCAAGGGCGCAACGGCCACGTCGCCTGAGCAAGCAACAGCCAGCGCTGACTTCATCCTGATGTGCCTCGGCGACGACCCGGACGTCGAGGCCGTGTTCGATCGCATAGAGCCGACACTCAAAGCCGGCCAGATCATCATCGACCACACCACCGGCTCAGCCGGCCTCGCCCGCCGCCTCGAAACGCGCGCGAAAGCCAAAGGCGCGGGCTATCTCGACGCCCCCGTCTCCGGCGGACAGGCAGGCGCGGAGAACGGCCAGCTCACCGTCATGGTCGGCGGCTCCCCCGAGACATTCGCAAAAGCCGAGCCCGTCATGCGCGCCTTCTCGAAACAGATCACGCTTATTGGCGACAGCGGCGCAGGCCAGCTCGCCAAGTCGGTCAACCAGATCTGCATCGCAGGCGTGGTGCAGGGCGTCGCCGAAGGTCTGCACTTCGCCCGCGCCAACGGTCTCGACGAAGCGAAGGTCATCGAAGCCATCTCCGCAGGCGCCGCCCAAAGCTGGCAGATGCAGAACCGCTGGAAGACCATGGTCGACGGCAAGTTCGACTTCGGCTTCGCGGTCGACTGGATGCGCAAGGATCTCCGCATCGCGCTCGACGCCGCCCGCACCTCCGGCGCTTCCACCCCGCTCACCGCGCTCATCGACCAGTTCTACGCCGACATCCAGGCCGACGGTCACGGCCGCTGGGACACCTCCAGCCTCATCTCGCGCCTCAACAGGAAGTGACAGTGAAAGTCTTCCTGCATCAATTCGAGCACGAGCTGGAGGAGAAGTTCGTCACCGCCGGAGGCCCCGGCGGGCAGAACGTCAACAAGGTCGCTTCCGCCGTCCAGATCCGCTGGAACGTCAAGAAAAGCCACGCCTTCGACGACGAACAGAAATGGATGATCCGTCGCGCGCTTGCCAACCGGATCAATGACGAGGGCGAACTCGTCCTCTTCATCCAGACCCACCGTTCGCAAGTCCGCAACCGGGAGGAAGCGCGCGAACGCCTGGTCGAGCTGATCGAGAAATCGCTCGTGAAGCAGAAGAAGCGCGTCGCTACCAAGCCGAGCAAGGCGCAGAAACAACGCCGCCTCGAAGGCAAGGCAATCCGTTCCAAAGTGAAAGCCAATCGCGGCCGCATCAGCGACGACTGATCCGGCGACGATTCTTTGCACCCTCAAGGGGATACCCTGAGCGACCCCGCCGATTGCCCTGATACACAACCATAGGTTGTTGATACCGGGAGGGGTTGGGGTGGCGGATATTCCGAAGACGAGAACCTGTGTCTCAAACGAAGAGGCCGAACGCCTCCGCAATTTCGTCAGGCAAGCCGAGCTCATGAACGGCCGCATCGCCGGCGCACGCATCGCCCGCCCAGAAGACGCCGAAGCGCTCGCCGGCCTGCTCGCCCACGAAACCATCGGCCCACGCATCTACACCATGCCCAACCCGATCAACGCTGCAACGATGCAGCCCTTCATCACCGATCACCTGATGCAACGCGCCCGAGGCGACGGCGTCCTGTTCGTCTCGTTCAACGGGCAGGGCGAATGCACCGCCTATTTCGATGTCGAACTCTGGCCGCAATGGTCCATCGCCAAGTTCGGCGGCGCTGTAAAAGCCGAACGCCAGGGCAGAGGCTTCGGCGGTTTGTGCGGTCTCGCAGCCGTCGAATGGTGCTTCGACCAGCTCGGCGTCGCCCGCATCTGTGAAACCACCGCCCGCGACAACGACCGCTCCATTCGCCTGCTGTCCCGCCTCGGCTTCGTCCAGCACGGCGAAGTCACATCGGTAAAGCCCGACGGCACAACCCGACCATCGCTCTACTGGGAACTCGAGCGCGACGCATGGGACGCCCACAAATCCCTGCGCAGAACCGGCTAGCGGCATGGCTAACGCGACCCGACAAATTCCCCCGCGCCCGTTGCCGTGAATCTTAAACCGTAAGCGGCACGTTGTTTACGGGGATAAGGATCGGGGCGTCATGTCAGCTATATCAACCCAGCCGCAAGGCTTGGCTCCCAAACCTGTGACCAAAGCCAAGGCCGGCGCATCCGGCCAGGCCAAGGACAAGAAGGCAAAACCCAAGCGCTCGATTGGCGCTGAGGTCCGCCGTGACATCCTGATTTTCACAGGCTTCATCGCTGCTGGCTTCATCCTGTCGGTAAACCTCGACGTCGTCGGCTTGCTCTACACGCTTGGCGCTCAGCACATCGACATGCAGCTCTCCAAGCTGTTCGGCACGATCATATTCGCCTGCGTTGGCCTCACGCTCTACGTCATCACCCGCTACGGCGAACACATCCGCGAACTCCGCACCCGCCTGCAGACGGAAGAACGCGCCCGCCGCGTCGCCATGCACGATCCACTCACCGGCCTGCCGAACCGCCGCCACCTCAAGGGCGTCCTCAACTGGCTGCTCAGCAACAACGACAACGCCCGCAAACTCGGCGTCGTCGTGCTTGATGTCGACCGCTTCCGCGCGTTCAATGATGCCAATGGCCGTGTCATGGGCGACGAAGTCCTGATGACCATCGGCAAGGTGCTCAATATGCGCGCCGGTGTTTCGGGCTTCGTCGCGCGGCTTGAGATGGACGAGTTCGTCATTCTCCTCCCGGATCATGGCGAGGACGAGCTGATGGATTGGCTCTCCGCCACGCTCACCGCCATCGAAGCGCCGATGACCATCGGCAAGACCAGCGTCACGGTCAGCGCCACCGCAGGCGCGGCCATCGGCCTTGCAGATGGCCGTGACGCCGAAACGCTGCTCCACCGCGCCAGCCTCGCCCTGCGCCGTGCAAAGGACACCAGCCGCGGCTGGTTCGCCTTCTTCAAGACCGGCATGGACGAACTCGTCCGCCAGCGCGCCCTGTTCGAGAACGACCTGTGGAATGCCGTCCGCAATGACGAGATCGCGCCTTACTATCAGCCGCTCGTCTCCCTATCTGATGGCAAGCCCTACGGTTACGAGGTGCTGGCCCGCTGGAATCACGCCACCCGTGGCCCCATCCCGCCGGATCAGTTCATCCCGGCAGCTGAAGCCAGCGGCGCGATCGCGGAGTTGACCTTCAATCTTCTTCGCAGGGCCTGCCGCGAGGCGGTGAATGCGGAAGGCGCGCCGCGGCTCTCGCTGAATCTATCGCCGGTTCACCTGAGCGATGAAGGTCTCGCGACCAAACTCCTCAAGGTTCTTGAGGAAGCCGGGTTCGAGCCTTCGCGCCTTGAAGTCGAACTTACCGAAGCGGCCCTGATCACGGATCTGGACGCAGCCCGCGACATCCTCCACGCACTGCGCGAGCGCGGAGTCACCATTGCACTCGACAATTTCGGCAAGGGCCACGCCAGCCTGCTGCAGCTCCGCCAGTTACCGTTCGACAAGCTGAAGATCGACCGCTCCTTCGTCCGCCGCATGGTCAACGATGCGGAGTCAGCGACACTGGTGCGCACGATTATCGCCATGGCCAAGAGCCTCGGCCTCACCGTCGTCGCTGAAGGCGTCGAAACGGCCGAACAGGGCAAGGCGCTGATGAGCATGGGCTGCGATATGGGGCAGGGCTACCTTTACGGTCGCGCCTCGCAGGCGATCATCGTCCGCCCCGGCGAACCGCGCACACGCCGCGTGGCCGTTTTGAAATCCGCCGACGACATCGTCCTGATCGACTAGGCAGTTCGCTGGTTGCGCGTACGCACGCTGTCAGCTCATCCACAGCGGTATGGCCGGGCCGCAGACGAACGCTGCCGCCATCGACGAGCCGCTACACGGCAGCATCACATCCGCAGGCCGATTTCCCGCAGGCGGATTTCCAGGAAGTCCTGCGACTTCAGCGGTTCGGGATACTTGTTCGGTAGCTCCGGCGTGATGCACGAGGCCAGCGTCTTGATCTCGTAGTCCGGATTGAAGTGCAGGAAGAAGGGTGTCGAATAGCGTGGAAAACGCGAACGCTCCGGCTTCGGGTTCACGACCCGATGGGTCGTTGACGGCAGCACATGATTGGTCAGGCGCTGCAGCATATCACCGACGTTCACGACAAGAGATCCCGCCGGCGGGTTCACGGCCAGCCACGAACCATTGCGGTGAAGCACTTCCAGCCCGCCTTCCTCGGCGCCGAGAAGCAGGGTGATGACGTTGATATCCTCATGCGCGCCCGCCCGAACCGAACCCTCTGGAGGCGGCTCGGTCTGCGGCGGATAATGCAGCAGGCGCAGGATCGAGTTTCCGTCCTGTACCGCGTCGTCGAAGAAGCGCGGATCAAGCTTCAGGTGCATCGCGATGGCCGACAGGATGTCTAGACCGAAATCATCCAGCGCCTTGTACATGGCGTTGGTGGAGTCCTTCCAACCTGGAACTTCGGATACGTACAGGTTCTCGCCCATGACGTCGGCATACTTGTGGCCAGCCGGAAGCTCGCGTGCGACGTGCCAGAACTCCTTCTGGTCCTTCGCCTTGGCGCCTTTGGCGACTTCGGTGGCGAACGGCGTATAGGCGCGCTGTCCGCCGCCGCCCGGGATGAAGTAGCCACGCTTGGTTTCATCGGGCAGGGCGAAGAACTGCTTGCCGGCATTCACGCCGCGATCGATCACGCTCTGGTCAATCGGGTGGTCAGTGATGACGGCAAAGCCGGTATCGCGGAAACTGGCGCCGAGCTTCTCGGCGAACGCCTTGGGATCGCGCTTCCACAACGTATAGGAAATCGGCTCGAACAAGCTGGTCGTGGTGGTCATCCTGACCTCGTCGGATACTGTGCTACACCCCTAGTATATAGCGCAGGGAACGGAAGCCCATGACCGCAGCCCTACATATAAGTGGAAAGGCCGTGGGGTCGGCGGACGGACGGAAACCTGCACGGACGACAGTAAAACGGGCCGTTTGCGGCGGTTTGACCCGCATCAAGGCCGGCGCCTGATGGCAAAGCACTATGTGCTGCGCATGCGGCGCGAACTGTCGGAACCGATAGAAGTCCCCGTCTGGCCCGCTGACGTGACTTTCCAGACCTTGGGGGCCAAGCCCGACAAGAAGCACGCCAAGGCAGCCCATTCCGTTCTGGAATCCGGCTTCTGGGAGGGCGGCGGCGGCGCGCCCATCTTCCCACGCTGGTGGAAAGCCTTGCGGAAGGATTCAGAATTTGACCCCGCGCTGGTGTTCCTGGCTTTCGAGGGCAATGAAGTCATCGGCATGGCGCAATGCTGGACCAGCGCCTTTGTAAAGGACCTCGCAATCCATCCCCGCGCCCGCAAACGCGGCATCGGCCGCGCACTGATGCTGACGGCGTTCGATGCATTTGCAAAACGCGGCGCCGCTTACGTCGATCTGAAAGTGCGTGAAGAAAACGAAACTGCGCAGCGGCTCTATACATCGCTCCGTATGCGGATCGTCTCGCGCGACGCCGAGTAGAGTCGTCAACGCGCGTTTATCTTCGTGTGTTTTCGATTCAGACTGATGAATCAAAGTATACTCAAATAATTCGTCCGAATACTGTCGAAAATTTCCAGTATTAACTACGCCGCAAGTCTTCTCCGCTTGAATGGTCCTCAAGCCGCAGATGCGGCGGTGGGTTGGAAGTGAGCCGAGGTCCGAAGAGGCCGACGCAAGTTTCCTTAGGTTCAAAGGGACTGCCAGAATGGCATACGCAGATATTCGGATCGAAGCGCCCGAAGCGTTTCTCACGAAGACAGCTTCGGCCGACGAACTCTATCGTATCGGTCTGATCTACTCGGAAGGTCTCGACGTCGCCGTCGACCTCGTGCAGGCGCACAAATGGTTCAACCTCGCGGCAACGCGCGGTCACCGCGATGCGAAACTCTGCCGCCAGGAAATGGCCGAGATGATGTCGCAACCGGAAGTGCTCAAGGCGCAGCGCGCTGCCCGTGAGTGGATGAAGAAAGCCAACTAGGCTTTTCTTTACTCGCGCCGATCACTTCAGTTCGGCGCCGGCGAACACGATCGTCCTTTCCACCAGGACGTCCGTCGAGTTGACGAGTTCGCCGTCGATGTCATCCGCCGTCAGCACGATCGGAACCTCCGTGCAGCCGGCGATGATCACTTCCGCGCCTTGCGCCTCAAGCTTCCGGGCGAGCGTCGCCATCGAACGCCTCACGGTGTCGCCCGTGTCGCCGCTCTTGATCCGGTAGATCAGTTCCATGAACGTCCGCTGCGAGTCCGCGCTCAGCAGCACGGGCTTCACGCCACGTTTCGTCAACGCATCCTGATAAAGGCTTGACGACAGGCTCGCGTCCGCCGCGAGCACGCCCACGCTGTCGGGCCTTAAGTCCACGACAACCTTCGTTGTCTCCTCGATAATGCTGATGAACGGCACGTTGATGGCCGCGCGGATCTCCGCTTCCCACTCATGCGTACTGTTGCACGCCATCACGATGAATTCCGCACCCGCAATTTCAAGCGCAAGCGCCGCACTCGCGAGCGCTGGGCCGGGCGATGGACCTTCGCCACGCTTGTAGGCGTTGCGATCGGGAATTTTCGTGTTGTTGTCGATGATGAGACGTAGATGATCTTGTTCGCGTACAGCGCTGGTTCTTCTCAAGATTCGCTCAAAAAAATCCAGCGTCGCCATCGGTCCAAGCCCGCCGATAACGCCAACAGTCTTGGTCTCGCTCATGACTGCAACACGCCCTGATATGCGAAGAGAGAAGGCGCGCCGCCCGTGTGTACGAACAGGATCTTCGAGTCCTGCTTGAAGTGTTCGCGGCGGATCAGGCCGATCAACCCTGCCGCGGCTTTGCCGGTGTAGACCGGATCAAGCAGGACGCCTTCAAATCGCGCAAACAGCTTCACGGCTTCGATCATTTCGTCCGTAGGCAGAGAATAGCCCGGTCCAACCCATTCATCGAGCGCGACAACGCTCTCGCGCGACGGAGCCGGCAATCCCGCGAACGCCGCCGCTTCAACCGCAAGCTTGTGCACATTGCCTTCCTGCTCAGCGCGCGGCCGGCGCACGTTGATGCCGGTCAGCGGAACGCCGGTGTTTGCGGCGTTGAACCCAACCAGCAGGCCGCTGTGTGTGCCGGCGCTGCCGGATGCAACCACGAACTCGTCGAACGCCAGCCCCATATCCAGCGACTGCGCGAGAATCTCGCGCGCGCAGACAACGTATCCCATCGCACCCAGTGCATTCGATCCGCCGCCGGGAATGACATAGCCCTTGCGACCCTCAGCTGTCAGCTTCTCGGCTTCTGCGTTCATCGCAGCGGCAAGGTCGGTTCCGGCATCGACAACGGTGATCGATTCCGCACCAAGAAGATCGAACAGGAAGTTGTTTCCACTCGCTTCTTTGCGATAGCTGCCCGCCACGCGTTGTTCCAGAACCAGTCGGCATTTCAGCCCCTCATGCGCCGCCGCGGCGAGCGTCAGGCGGCAATGGTTCGACTGCACCGCGCCGACCGTGATCAGCGTGTCCGCGCCCTGGCGCAGCGCTTCAGCGACCAGAAACTCCAGCTTGCGCGTCTTGTTACCGCCGCCCGCCAGACCCGTCAGATCGTCGCGCTTGATCCATATTTCGGGCCCGCCGAGATGCTTCGACAGCTTCTCAAGTCGTTGGATCGGCGTTGGATTTGGCGTGTAACGGCGGCGGGGAAGGGCTTCGATTTTCATACCCCAGCCATAGGCCGGGCAGGATCGCCAGAAAACCCCTGATCAGAAGCGCCCGCGTCATGAAACCAAGAACGAAAAGGCACGGCGCGACATGATCAACGCGGGCCGGGAATGGCTAACCGGTTCTTAAGCGGCTCGGGAGAAGGCTGGTCCGTTAACAATGGGATACCTGTCGCCTTGAGCGCCGAGATAAGGACCGGGCAGAACTCCGCCGGCGCGCCTGCGCCGCGCACGCAATCGCGTGTCGCACGCCTGCGCCCGAAGCTCGGCGCTGCCGATCTGTTACTTCAACTTTGGCGGGCCAAGTGGTTGATGTTATTGGTGTTCGTGTCGATCCTTCTGATCGGCGTCGCCATCACCCTGATCGCGCCGACCAAGTATGCCGCAAGCACGCGACTGTTGGTTCGCCTTGGCCAGGAATACGTATTCGATCCGGTGATTGGGGATGCCGGGAAGGGCGCATTCCTGCAGCAGGAAGAACGCATGCAAGCCGAAGCCGAGCTTGTGCGTTCGCCTGTGATCGCAGAGCGGGTCATTGTGGGCATCGGTCTCGGTCGACTTTATCCGAACTTCGCCGAGGCCAAGCTGCGCGCCCGCGATCGCGACGTTTACATCATTGATCAGAAAGCACTCGACGTTTTCGCGGCCGATCTGGATGTGGTCTCAGCGCCCAAATCCGCGATCCTGCACATGACATATGCGCACGAAGATCCGGCGCTTGCCGCCGCCACGCTGAACCGCTTCGTCACGGAATATCTCAAATACCGCCAAGAGGTTCTGTCCAGCAAAGGCGTTGCAGGGCTGACTGAACAGCGCGGCGTTATTGAGGGCAGGTTGGCCGACGCCGACAAGGCGCTGCGCGACTTTCTCGACAAGAACAGCCTCAGCGATTTCGATGCCGAAAGCGCTGCCGCGAAGAAGCGGTTCGCAGACATATCCGACGAGCTAACCAAGGTGCAGGCGTCTCTGCACGAAGCAGAAGCCAAGTCAGCCAGCCTTGGCCGCCAGCTCGAAGCCCTTCTGAAATCCACCTCCGCTCAGGGCCTGCGCCGTAACAGCCCTGGCGCCGTCCGCCAGGCACTCGAAGCCGAGCGCGCCGTGCAAACCGCCAATATCAGCGCCCTCACGGTTCGTACCTCGGCGCTCGCTACGCAGAAGCGCGAGGCCGAAACCCGCATTGCCCACCTCGCGGCGCTTGAGCCCGACTATCTCCGCCTCCAACGCGACCGTAGCGCGCTTGAAGCCTCTGCCGGAGCCCTCGCCACGCGCGAGCAGGCCGAACGCGCCCGTAACGAGCTCGCCGCTCGTGGCGCGGACAATATCTCCGTCTACGAAGCCGCCCGTCCGCCGACACAGGGCGATGCCACCAAACGCGTGATCGCCATCACCGCCGCCATTCTCGGCCTGATCGCAGCTGTCATTGTCGGTCTGCTGCGTGTCTGGTCGGTCACGGGCTTCGCCTCTGCAAGTTCTGTCGAGCGTACGCTCGGCCTCCGCGTCCTCGCCACCGCGAAGGACCGGACCACGTGAAAGACCTGCGCGCCGACCTGAAAGATCTCTACCGTTCGCTCTCACAGACGTCCTCGACGGACGGCGGCCGCACCGTGATGTTCATCGCCGCCCGATCAGGCGAAGGCACGTCCAGCGTCGCCACAGCCTTCTCGCTGCTCGCCGCAGAACAGGCGCGCCGCCCGGTCTGGCTCATCGACCTCGACCTCAAGCGTAACCATCTGTTCAATTCCTTCGCCGTCGGCGCATTCGCGGAAGCATTCGGCGGCGTTGGCCCGCCATACTCTGCAGCGCTCAAGACGCAACCGTTCTTCTCTGTCGAACCAGCGCCTCAGGAAGCGGCTCAAAGCCTCGGCCTGTTCACAGCCCACCGAGTCGGCGAAACGCGCCTGATGGTCACGCAGTTCGACGCAACGCGCCTTTCCGCTGGCCAGGGCATCCGCATCAAGACGCAGCCGACTTACTGGCAAGCCGTTCGCGCCACCACCGACTGGGCTGTCGTCGATGCACCCGCGCTCGAACTGGCAACCGCTGGCCTCGCCATCGCTTCGCAGATGGACAAGACCGTCATAGTCGTGAACGCCGACGATACCACTCCTAATGACGTGGAAACGGTGCGCCGCGAGATCGAAGCCCATGGCGGTCAGGTCGCAGGCGTCGTGCTCAACCGCGAAAAGTCAGACGCACGGTTCGCCGATCGCATCTCGAGATAGTTGCCACTGGCCTGTCATCCGCATCGACCTGATCGCAGCCGGACAAGCTGCGCGGGATGTGATGTTCCGCTCGCCACGGCTTGTTTCACAAGAACTTCTTGCAATGACATTGGGTGATCAGCGTCTTCGTTACGGCGAAACTCGCGACGGATTCGAAGGCCCGTAGTCCAGCCAGGCTAGTCAATCACGCCAGACAGCACAGCGCCCAGTGTCGGCGCAGCCAGCACGGCGCCAGCCTCGACTGCGCGTTGCGCGAGTTCTTCCATCAGGTCCGCGGGTGCGCCGTATTCGGTCGGTGATGCGCTGACGTCATGCGTGAAGAAGAACAGCCACGCCTTTGCGTCGATTGCAGTTTTCAGAGCGGCGAGGGCGCGTCTGCGATGCATCGCAGAGCCGCCAAGTTCGACAGCGCGCAGCTGGCTGCGATCGCATTCGCCAACATTGATACCGGGAAGGATTCCACGACCCGTCACGAAAACGTCGCCGACCCAGCGCTTGGCGGAGTAGGTGGTCTCGCCATGCGGGAAAGCAAACGACGACACGGTCTCGACGTGACCAGCTTCCTGAAGGGCGACAAGGTTCTCGCCGATGTCACGCTCAACCTTGCTCAGCGACGAGCGGGCGCAATCGAGATGGCTGTGCGTATGTGCGCCGATCTCGTGACTACGCGCGCACAGCTCGGCCAGCGTTGCCGCATCGAACATCTCGCCCATGACCGGGCTACGCTGGTTCATCAGCGTCGTGCAGGCATAGAACCCCGCGCGGCCGCCATGCTTCTCGATGATATCGGCGCCGTTGATGGCGGATTTCGGGAAATGGTCGAACGTGAAGGTGACGACAGGGCGATCCGGCGCCACTTCGGCCTGACAGGCCGTACGCCACTGCACCACGCGGCGTTGCATCCTGGCAGGCGGCGACTGCGAGGGAGAGTAGGTCCACTCAACCATCACAAGGCGTCCGAGTAGACGAGCGCGCACCACGCCAGAAGACATTGTCGTAGATCGTTGCGATCTCGCGCTCGTCGCCTGCCACTTTCAGGACGTGATGAGCGGCGCGCATGGCTCAGCGCGCCTTCTGCCGGTCGCCGAGCAGGCACGGCACGGTGATCAGCACAATCCAAGCATCCAGCCAGATCGTCGCTCGTTTCACATAATCCATATCCAGCCGGACGCGCTCGCGCACTTCCTCTGGCGTATGGCAGGGCCCCCGCGAACCGTTGACTTGCGCCCAGCCCGTCATGCCGGGCTTCATGCGATGGCGGTGCGCGTAGTCGCCAACCGTGCGCGTCACTTCGATTGAACCTGCCGTCATGCCAACAGCATGGGGGCGCGGACCCACGATCGACATCTCGCCCTTGATGACGTTGAACAGCTGCGGCAACTCGTCGAGGCTCGTCCGGCGCAGGAAGCCGCCAAGCTTTGTCACGCGCGGATCGCCGATCTGCGTCTGGCGGATGATGCCTTCCTCGGCGGTCTTGTCCGGCCGCATCGTGCGGAACTTCCACACGCGGATGATCTCGTTGTTGAAGCCGTGGCGCTTCTGACGGAAGAACACTGGCCCCTTGCTGTCCATTTTGATCAGGAGGGCGATCAGCGCCATCGGAATGGCAAGTACGATCAGCGCGCTGGCTGACACGGTCACATCAAACACCTGTTTCACCGCCGCCCGACGCACATCGCGCGGCGCACCGGAGATATAGGCGGCCGGGGCATCCACGACGCGCGCAAGTGAGGTCTGTTCCGGGTTGAAGCCGTCCAGGTCGAGGACGAGGATGATCTCCTGCGGCAGGTTGCGGATCTTGTCGATCAGCTCGCGCACGCGCGCTTGAGCCGTCGACGTCACCGTCACCACGATCCGGTCAACCTTCGGCAGGCCTTCCCAGGTTAGCAGGTCCTCGACCTTGCCAAGGAAAGGCGTGTCACCCATCAGCGTCGCCGCCGAACGTCCGGCCCGGTCGTCGAAGAAGCCGACAATGTTGAGCTCGCGCTCCTTCACGTTCCGCGAAACGATCCGCGCCGCAGCCTGTGTTGCGCCCACGATCACCACGTTGTCGGAGAGCTGGCCCTTGCGTGTCGCCGCGCGGACCATGCCGAGATAGTTGGCATGCAGCGCAAACACCGTCAGCGCGTTCACGGCGCAGAGCTGCGCGAACAAGCTTGTCCTGGCTGGGTCGATGATCGCCATCACGACGAACATCACGCCCATTGCGATTGCGACGCCGAACGCGACGCGAGACACGTGGCTGATCACCGAGCCCGCATACCGGAAGCGATAGCCGCCGGAAGACCAGACGCCCAGGACGCACATGGCCGGCATCATCAGATACGGAAGCGCTGCGGCAAGCGGAATAGCCAGCACATCGACGCCTTCCGATGCGCACAGCGCCAGTGTCACCAGCGCGACTGCAAGCGCGTCTACAACGCGCGTGGCGACGCGAATGCCGCTACGATGGAGGAAGCGTTTGCGACGCGACGGTTGGACAATAGGCGTGGCCTTGTCGCTTTCGCGCCGGCCTTCGGCTGTTGCTTTGGGTTTGTCGGTCCAAGCCAGTCTTTCAGCACGCATCGTTCGCCCGCAACACCCGAGGACACTCTCGATTAGATGCGCAAGCTATCGGAACAGGGTCAAAATCGACTTCAGACGATCGATGAAATTCAATCGATCAGGTTCTACGGCGGGCCGAAGTAAGTGGCAAAACAGCAATAGTCCCACAAAGGCGAGGGTGATCGCCTTGAGGCAATCACGGAACGCCAACCCGCTCTTTCTATCCTCTGAGCCAGCCCCCATCGCCCCCACGGCCTACCCGCTGGATTCATTAATGAGGGGTTGCAGCGCGTCAGCGCATGAAACACCGGGCTCCAGGAACAGCGCCGACAGGATTGTCGCCCCAAGTGCGCCGCCTGTCTGATTGAGAAAGCTAGCGGCATGCGTTGCCGAGGCGAGCACGTCCCCAGCCTGAGGCAGAGCATTCGCATTCGATCCGATGACGTTTCCCATAATGAAGACAGCCATCGCGGCGGCAAACGCGTCAGCATGCCGAACGAGGCGACGGCCCGTGTGCGACGTCCCATGTGTTGAGCTGTACGGGTTGAGCAGCATGAGGTCGTCGTTGATGTGAGGAATGCGGTGGCGAGCCAATCCGCTCCACGCGTCCGTCGCACGCGGCAGACGACAGACCCCAAAAGCAAAACGGGCCGCCTCTTGGGAGGCGGCCCGCTCTGTTGAAATCCGAAAAGCGCTTAGTGGCCGCGCTTGTCGTACGAGATGATGCAGCCATCCGTCATGTGATAGCTCGGCGTCACGGTTTTGCCGGCCAGGATCGCATCAAGCGTCGTGGAGGCATAATCATTGTCCGGCTTGGCGCGGGCGCGGCCGAAGGTGACGCGATCATTGATCGGGCCCTGATAGAGGATTTTCCAGGTCTTCGGTTCGACGATCAGCGTCTCGGTTGCGCGCTCGACGCCCCACGGTTCGGTCACGGATTGATCCTTGTCCTTCAGGATCTGCATGGTGATGTCGAAGTCCTTGGCTTCTTTGCCAATCATCTCCGGCGTGTCGTGCGTGTTCGGGTTGATCAGGATAAATTTCACGCCCTTGGCTTCGTACTTCGACTGAAGCGTGTGGAAGTCCGGATTGAGTTGCTGGCCGATCGGGCAGCCCCTGGTGTGCATCGAGATCACGATCGCTTTCGCGTCGGTGTTTTTATAGAGCTCGAAATCCTTGCCCGTGATGTCCTTGAGCTTGAAGTTGGCCATCTTGGCCAGCGGCAGGGTCATCTTCACCGCGCTGGCGGTGTCCGTGATCGCTGCCTCTTGCGCGACCGGCGGCGAGCAGGCAGCGGCAAGGCCGAGCGCCAGAGTGGCGGCTGCGGTGGTGGTGAAAATCCGGCTGAGCATGGGGGGATGCCTTCCTGATCGTGCTTGCGGCCCGTTTCGACCGCTATGTGAAGTTGCACCAAGTATCCGGCAAACACCTGACAGCGTCAAACCCTGACCTATCAACGCACCGCAATGTGTACGGTTTTGACCGTTCGCGACCGCCATTTCCGCCTGAAAACCCCACCACAAACGAAAACAGGCGGCCCAAAGGCCGCCTGCTCCCTATGCGCATCGCTAGATAGTTTAGAACGTTTTCTTGATACCCACTTCAAACGTACGACCGAGCGGGCTGCCCAGCCGCGGGTCATAACCCAGTTCTTCCTGGGCCGGCGGCGGGTCCTGATCGAACACGTTCGTCACGGCGGCCGTGAAGAGCATGTTCGAAGGCAAGGTCAGCGCGTAGACCAGATCAGCCGTGAGCACTTCCTTGCCGTTTTCACCATATTGGACGCCCGCCCGTTCATCCCGAACAGCGCTGACATAGTTGGCCTGCGCGCGGATGTTGTGGTCGCCGATATTGTAGTTGACGAAGAAGTTGGCGCGCCATTCCGGGGCCGCAGAAGCGACCGTCGAGAAGTTAAGCGTGCCGAGACGGTCGTCGCCATTCGTGACTTGGAAGCCATCGAGCGAGGCGGGGCCTGTTTCAAGTTCCAGAACGCGCGTGGCGGTCAGGTCGAAAGTGAGATCGCCTCCCGCGAACGGCATCAGGTACTTGGCCTGAATGTCGATGCCGTTCGTCTTCTGGCCGGGGCCATTTCCAAAGATCGTCGAAATGGACGAGAAGTTGTCAGACGATGTCACGCCCTGCACGCAGACGCTTCCCGGCGACTGAGCCGTGTCGTTGAACGTCACGCGCCCGACGAGCGGATGGCTGCAGTTAGCCAGCGCTTGTCCAGCTGCGTTGTTGCCAAAGCCGGAGAACACGGTGTTGGCGATCTGGTTATGTGTAGCGACCTCGCCGATCTCGTTCTCGGTTTCAATGTTGAAGTAGTCGATGATGATCGAGAGGTCGTGATCCGCAGAGAAGCCCTCCGATTTCCAGATGGCGCCGACATTCCACGAAGTTGCTTCCGACGGTTCAACGCTGTTTGAGGTGATGTTGGTGCCGCCCCGCCAGTTGCTGCCTGCAATCGCATAGCTGCGGTTGACTGCCGTGACCTGGCCCGGAATGAGACCCACTGGCGGCGCCTGGAAGTTGGTGCCGTAGGAAGCGCGCAGCGAGAACGGACCGACGACGTCCCACTTGCCGGATACCTTGTAGACCGTGGATTCCATGTCGCCCGAGAACGTCTCGTTACGAGCGGCGACCTGGAAGTTCAGGTTGTCGAGGACTGGCAGGCTGACTTCGCCGAAGAACGAGTATTGTTGCATGTCACGGTAGTTCGGCCGGTTCGTGTCGAAGAACACGAATGGACCCGGTTCGAACTCGGAACATCCGGTATACAGCGGGTCGTTGGCGCTACGGGGCGTTTGCGTGACTGGAACACCGCCAACGTTGGTTGTGCTGTTCGGCCAGTCGCATGGCGTATTGCCGTTGTAGAAATCACCCGTGGACTGCTCGCGAACTTCAACCTGCCGCCACTGCGTGCCGGCGGCCCAGCCGATCGTTCCGCCCGGAAGCTGAACGCCGCTGTCTCCGCTGAACACCAGGTCCATTGTCAGGCTGCTGGTGGTGGTTTCGAGTGCGCGATCGTCAAACAGCCAGCGAATGAGCTCGTTGGAGTTTTCCGAACCGCTTTTGTAGGTCGGGTTGGCCAGCCCGCGTTGCGGCTGGTTGGCGAAGTTGGTGGCGAAGGGGTTCCACCACATGCACCCGTTCTGTCCCGCAGCGGCCGCGTTTTGCGTGCCGAAGCGCAGCGGGTCGAGATCGGCTGCTTTGCAGGAAGGACCGCCGAAGCCATTGATCGCCTCTTGGAGGCGATAGCCCAGGATATCAGGGTTGGTCTGGTAGAGCGTGCTCTGGTTGTAGGTGACCCCGAAATCATAGTTGATATCGGACAATCCACCAGCCCAATCACCCAGTCGGCCGTCCAGTCCGGCAGAGATACGCCAGATCTGGTTGTCGATCTTGGATGGCGTGCCAAAGCCGTTGCCTTCACCCAGTGCGGGGTTCCCGCCATGCGCCATGGCGCGATAGGTGATGGGCGTTACGCTCGTCACAAGCGGATAAGCGGCGATCGAAGACAGGCCCGAGCGTTGTGCGAACTCGGCGAAGTACGGGTTCGAACGGGGAACGTAGAACTGGTAGGTCAGGCCCGCAGACCGCGCAGGACCACGCGTGACCGGTTGAGCCGGTGAACCAAAGACTTGCGGCGAAACCACCTGTCCATACGACACGTCCGCATGGAAGTTCATGTCATCCGAGACGGTCGCGTTCACTTGCCCGTATATACGGTAGATGTCGCTTTCTTCGACCAGATTATAGTACGAGATATAGTTGTACGCGCAGGTGTAGGAGTTGATGTAGGTGCCGCCGACCGCGTCGCAGCTTGCGGGCGTGAAATCCGAAAACACGGTTGCGCTCAGCGGATTGCCCAGTTCGCCGTTGACTGTGTTGTTAGGCGTGGTTGGAGCGCCACGGGCAAGATAACCGCCGAGGTTGGTCAACGTGGACCACGGGGCCGGGTTCGTTGTGTAGGGTTGTTGCGACCAGGAGCGTTCCGTCGAGTTGAGGCGGGAGCGGTGTTCCCACTCTGCAGACCAGAGGAAGTTGACGTCGCCTTCGCCGACGCCGCCAAGAAGGCTGACGCCATAATCGCCGTCAGATCCGTCGATATATTTATACTGAGCCTTGGCTTCGAGGCCGGTGAAGCTATCGCGGGTGATGAAGTTGACGACGCCGCCCACGGCGTCCGCGCCGTAAATTGTGGCCGCGCCATCCTTCAGTACTTCGACACGGGCGATTGCCGCAGACGGCATGTTGGCCGTGTTCTGGCTCATCCGTTTGCCATTAAGAAGGGTAAGTGTTTTGTCAGCGCCGATACCGCGCAGGTTGAAAGACACAGACCCTGTGAGCGCCGCGCCGCCGAAATAATAGGCCTCGCCCGTGGTTGGGCCAGAGATCGTCAGGCTCTTGGCGAATTCGAGCGCTGTCGGGGAGCCCTGCTGCTCAAGGTCCGCCATCGTGAAGACTTCAACCGGGAGGGCTGCGTCTTCTGGGCTGGATTTGATGAGCGAGCCGGTGACGACCACGCGGTCGCGTGCAGGTGAATCTGCTTCGACGGCGGCAGGGGTCTGGTCGACAGGCGGTTGATCGCTGGCTTGTTGGGCCCAGGCAGGCATAGCACCCGCAACGCCGAACAGCAGCGCAGCGCGAGACGCGCTGCGGAATATGGACTTCATACTTGTACCTCCCCGAGTTGAGTCTGTTTGCGACTCTCGATGCCGAGATTGTTGGCCGACGCATCACGGGGCGTCAACGACGCAAGATCGTGAACACGCGTCCTCGCAAGCGCAGCAACCTAATCGTTGATCAAAAGAGCGTCGTCTCGCTGCGGCGATCGTGAAACGTCGCACGCATCAGGAGGTATTTTCTGCGCGCAGTCAGAGCCGCAGCGGCATTTGATGCCTTACGTTGCGCAAAAGCCGCAGAGGAAGCGAAACAAAGTTTTTTGCGATTGTGCGGATGCGAAATTCTAGGCGCCGTAACGGATGCCGTTACGGCATGCTTGCTCTCGCGCGCATCACCTATCGAGCGCTAACCAAATCTATCGCCGATCGGCCACGCGCGATCGTCGCTCGGCCATCGCGCGGCGACGTATAGGAAGATGGGGCGGTTTGACGGAATCTCTTTTGGCGGCGTAACTCAATCTGCAGGGGCTTTTGGATTTCGGTCGATGTTGGAGTTGAGCGGCGTCAGCCGGCGCGTTGATGGCGCAGCCCATCTGACTGACATCTCGTTGCGACTTGAACGCGGTTCCCTCAACGTCCTGCTTGGCCCGACGTTGGCGGGCAAAACCAGTCTCATGCGGATCATGGCCGGGCTCGATAAGCCCAGCGCTGGCGAGGTTTGGTTTGACGGACACAACGTAACCGGCAAGCCAGTCGCCAAGCGCAATGTCGCAATGGTCTACCAGCAGTTCATCAACTACCCCGGCTGGACCGTGCGCGAGAACATCGCCTCGCCCCTTAAGGTGAAGCGCACGCCCAAGGCCGAGATCGCCCGTGAAGTTGAACGCGCCGCCGAGTTGCTTCGCCTCGGTCCATATCTCGATCGCAAACCCCTTGAGCTCTCAGGTGGTCAGCAACAGCGCGTCGCGCTCGCGCGCGCGATCGTGAAGAAAGCCGGCCTGGTGCTGCTCGACGAGCCACTGGCCAACCTCGACTACAAGCTACGCGAGGAGCTCCGCGCCGAACTGCCAAAGCTGTTTGCGGATTCCGCTGCCGTCGTTGTCTACGCCACCACCGAACCCACCGAGGCTCTGCTGCTTGGCGGCTCGACTGCAACGCTGAGTGAGGGGCGCATCACGCAATTCGGCCCAACGCTCAGTGTCTATCGTCAGCCCAATTCGCTCATTACAGCGCGGACGTTCTCCGACCCGCCGCTCAACATTCTGCCAATCGAGCAGACCTCCGACCCGCAACGCTATCCCGGCGCACGCACGCTGGCCTTCCGCGCGCATCATCTACGCCTGCAGCGTAAATCTCCCGCTGCGCACGCCTACACGCTGAAGGTCATCTCGACCGAACTCACCGGCTCGGAAACCTACATCCACCTCGACTTCGGCGGACAGAACTGGGTGATGCTCGCGCACGGCGTCCATGCCTTCACGCCGGGCGAGATGCTGACTGTCTATCTGGAACCTGCAGACATCCTGATGTTCGACACGAACGGGGCCGCGCTCAAGCTCGCGGCAGAGGCTGCCTGAACCATGGCGCGCATCAACCTCGACAAGATCCGCCACGCCTACGGTCCAAACCCGAAGTCCGATGCCGACTACGCGTTGCGCCAGGTCGATCAGGTCTTCGACGATGGCGGCGCCTACGCGCTGCTGGGACCATCGGGCTGCGGCAAGACTAGCCTGCTCAACATCATCTCGGGCCTCGTCACGCCAACGCAGGGCCGGGTGCTGTTCAACGGCGACGACGTCACCAACCTGCCGACCGAGAAGCGCAACATTGCGCAGGTGTTCCAGTTCCCGGTCATCTATGACTCAATGACCGTCCGCGAGAACCTGGCCTTCCCGCTGCGCAACCGCGGCGTGAAACCCGCCGAAGCCAATGCACGCGTCGATGACGTGCTAGGCATGATCGGCCTCAAGAGCATTGCCGATCGCAAGGCGCGAGGCCTCACAGCAGACGATAAGCAGAAGATATCCCTCGGCCGCGGCCTCGTGCGCTCGGACGTCAACGCAATCCTATTCGACGAACCGCTGACCGTCATCGACCCGCAGATGAAGTGGCAACTGCGAGCCCAGCTCCGCGAGCTGCACAAGCGCTTCGGCTACACCATGATCTACGTCACTCACGACCAGACCGAGGCGCTGACCTTCGCCAACAAGGTCGTCGTGATGTACGAGGGCGAGATCGTCCAGATCGGCTCACCCGAAGAACTGTTCGAGAAGCCCAGCCACACCTTCGTTGGTTACTTCATCGGCTCGCCCGGCATGAATGTCATCCCGACCACGCTCGACGGCGCGAATGCCAGGCTGGGGCAGTATTCGACCCCCTTGCCCGCCGCGCCGCGCCTTACGGGGCGGTCCAGGCTCGAACTCGGCGTCCGTCCCGAATATGTGCGCCTCACAGACGCCGGCATTCCGGCAACCGTCACGCGCGTGGAAGATGCGGGCCGATACCGGATCTTGAGGGCAACGGTGCAGGGTCATCCGATCACCGCCATCCTCAAGGAAGGCGACGAGCTGCCGTCCAATCCGCACATCTCGTTCGATCCCAAAGGCGTGCACCTCTACGCCGATAGCTGGCGGGTGGACCTTGGCGCAGGAGCTGCGTCATGAAGCCGGTCAATCAGAAAGCCTGGTTCCTCGTCCTGCCAGTACTCATCCTCGTCGCCATCTCGGCAATTATCCCGCTGATGATGGTCGTCAACTTCTCGGTGCAGGAGAAGGCCTCCAACGGCCAGTTCTTCTGGATGGGCACGAAGTGGTACGAGACCGTGCTGCACGACGAGAAGTTCTGGGGCGCGCTAGCGCGCAGCCTGTCCTTCTCCGCGATAATTCTCATAATACAGGTGCCGCTCGGCATCTTCATCGCGCTGAACATGCCGCGAAAGGGCTGGGGCGTTCCCGCCAGCCTCGTGCTGATCGCGCTGCCATTGCTGATCCCGTGGTACGTCGTGGGTATGATCTGGCAGATGTTCGGCCGGGTCGACATCGGCCTCATGGGCGTGATGTTGAAGGACTTCGGCTACAACTATGTCGGCGATCCCGTGGATGCATGGGGCACGCTGATCCTCATGGACGTCTGGCACTAGACCAGCCTCGTCGCGCTCCTGTGCTACGCGGGCCTCGTCTCGATCCCGGATGTCTACTATCAGGCCGCGCGCATAGATGGCGCGTCGAAGTGGGCGGTGTTCCGCTACATCCAGTTGCCCAAGCTAGGCCGCGTGCTCACCATCGCGATCCTGTTGCGCTTCATGGACTCGCTCATGATCTTCGCCGAGCCGTTCCGCGTCACGGGCGGCGATCCGGCCTTCCTGTCGATCGAGCTTGAGCAGAAGGCGGAAGAGCTCGGCTGGGCATCCGCCATGTCGATCATCTTCTTCCTGATCATCCTGGCGATCAGCTGGGTCTTCTACGCGGTCATGACACGCGACGACGCACACGCCGCCGTCAAAGCGGAGGATGCCAAATGAGGCAGCACAAGCTCTCCGCCGTCGTGATGGTGGTCTTTATCCTGTTCCTGCTGACGCCGATGTACTGGCTGGTCAGCATGAGCTTCAAGACCAACGCCGAGATCACGGGCGGCTTCACGCTGTTCCCGCAACAGTTCACCTTCGAGAACTACGCCAAGGTGTTCGGCGATCCGAAATGGCGCTCGGTGTTCTTCAACTCGATCTTCTATGTCTTCCTGAACACCATCATCTCGGTCGCCGTGGCGCTGCCGGCAGCCTACGCCTTTTCGCGCTACAAGTTCTTCGGCGACAAGCACCTGTTCTTCTGGCTGCTCACCAACCGCATGGCCCCGGCCGCCGTCTTCGCGCTGCCGTTCTTCCAGCTCTATTACAAGATCGGGATCTTCGACACGCACCTGGCCGTAGCTTTGGCACACTGCCTGTTCAACGTGCCGCTGGCGGTCTGGATTCTCGAAGGCTTCATGAGCGGCGTGCCGCGCGAGATAGATGAAACCGCCTATGTCGACGGCCATTCCTTCCCGAGCTTCTTCGTGAAGATCTTCCTGCCGCTGATTGCCTCCGGCATCGGTGTCGCGGCGTTCTTCTGCTTCATGTTCTCGTGGGTGGAATATCTCATCGCCGATACGCTGACCCGATCCGCCGCCACGCCCATCACCAGCCAGATGCGCGCCGTGTTCGAGCGACAGGGCGGCACCGACTGGGGCGTCCTTTCCGCAGCCGGCACACTCACCTTGATCCCGGGCGCGATCGTGATCTGGTTCGTCCGCAACTACATCGCCAAAGGCTTCGCGCTCGGAAGGGTTTAGACGTGGCCACACTGGCCGATATCCGAAGCGTCGTGCTCAGCCTGCCGGGTACGCAGGAATTGAATGACCATGGCGGCAACTGGTTCAACGTCGGCACGAAGACATTCGTGCTCTACGGATTTCCCTCGCAACGCTGGCTCTTCAAACTACCCAAACCGCGCCAGGAACTCCTGTTCGAGGCCCGCCCGGATGTGTTCCAGCCTTACCGCGCCGGCGCCATGCGCTGGAGCTATGTCGACATCGAGCCGTTGACCCACGCTGAAATCGACAGCCTGGTCACCGACTGCTGGACCACCATCGTCCCGAAGAAGGTCGCAGAGGCACATCTTGGCTCAAAAGCCTGATGCCGCAGCGCAGCAGGGCTTTTTGTGACGGGGTATGACGCGTTCCCAAATCTGCTATCCTGACTCCGTCACCACCCCGACGGCACAAGGGGCGGGACAGATACGAGTTGAAACGCAGCATACAGAGCCAGGAGAAAAACATGGCCAATGCATACACCCCTCCCGAAGGCGCCCGCGCGCGCCTGCGCGCCGAAGGTCAGAAGCTGACCCTCTGGGGCGCTATCCTCGCCGGTGGCGGCATCGCCGGCATCATCGTCTCTACGGTTCTCAAGGCCGTCTTCCTCGGCATCCTCGGTGGTCCGATCGCCTCCTTGTCCTGGCTCGCGCTGTTCGTGGGCGCCGGCTTGTTCTTCTGGGGCTTCAACAAGATCAAAGAAGCGCGTAGCGCCTGATCATGACGCCAACGCCAGATCTCTCCGAAGCCCAGAAAAAGGGACAGAAGCTGTTCATGACCGGCATGGGCCTGGTCATGGGCGGCCTCATCTTCGGCGGAGGTCTGGCGATGGTCTTCTACTTCCTCAACGTTAGAATGGGGTCTTACGTCTCCATCACGATCGGGGTCGTCGCCATCCTCGCGGGCATCTGGCTCCAGATGCGCGGCGCAAAGCTCCTCAGGAGCAAGCCCTCCGTGAAGGTGGGCCAATGAACCAGAACTGGATGGGCTGGACGCTGCCGACAGCGCTGTTCTTCATCGCCATCGCGCTGATCCTCACGGCCATGGGCGTCATGGCCAAACTCGCCCCACGCAACCAGCCACGCGTCGGCGTCCTTGGCATCGCCACCCAGCGGGGCGACCGCCTGTTCCTCAGCCTCCTCGGCTCGGCCTTCATTCACCTCGCCTGGATAGGGCTTATGCCCGCAGACCTGCCCCTGTGGTTCGCCACCCTTGCGTCGCTGGTTTACGCGGGCCTCGTTTTCCGGTTTGTTTGATCCCTGAAAGATTCCGGGGCCGTGAGAGCTCCCGGCAGGGAGGTTTCCATGCGGACGAAGATGCGCCCTCGCGCGCTTATGCTGGCGGTTGCGTCAGCCATGGCTCTGGGGTTGGCCGCTTGCGGACCCGAGCAGGCTGCCAACAAGGCGCCCAATCCGAACGCCGCCGCCGAGATCGCGAAATTCCTCGACGCCGAGATCAAGGACCAGTCCGTTCTCGATCGCGCCGCCCAGGAAGCCGAACTCAACTGGTTCGCCACGGCCGCCGCGCCTTTCCAGGGCATGGAGATCAACGTCGTCTCCGAGTCGATCGCCACGCACGAGTATGAATCGAAAGTCCTCGCGCCCGCGTTCACTGCCATCACAGGTATCAAGATCACGCACACGTTGATGGGCGAAGGCGACGTCGTCGACCGCCTGCAGCGCCAGATGCAGTCCGGCGAGAACATGTTCGACGCCTACGTGAACGACTCGGACCTCATCGGCACCCACTGGCGCTACAAGCAGGTCCGCGACCTCACCGACTGGATGGCCAACGAAGGCAAGGACGTCACCTCGCCCACGCTCGATCTCAACGACTTCATCGGCATCAGCTTCACCACCGGTCCCGACAAGAAGCTCTACCAGCTTCCCGACCAGCAATTCGCGAACCTCTACTGGTTCCGCTACGACTGGTTCACCGATCCCAAGAACAAGGCCGACTTCAAGGCCAAGTACGGCTACGACCTCGGCGTCCCCGTGAACTGGACCGCCTATCAGCAGATCGCCGAGTTCTTCACCGGTCGCGACATCGGGGGCAAGAAAGTCTACGGCCACATGGACTACGGCAAGAAGGACCCGTCGCTCGGCTGGCGCTTCACCGACGCATGGCTGTCGATGGCCGGCAATGGCGACAAGACCAATGGCGGCCCCAACGGCCTGCCGGTCGATGAATGGGGCATCCGCGTCAACGAGAAGTCGCAACCCGTCGGCTCATGCGTCGCGCGTGGCGGCGACACCAACGGTCCCGCCGCCGTCTACGCCATCACCAAGTATCTCGACTGGATGAAGAAGTACGCGCCGCCCGCCGCCCAGGGCATGACGTTCTCCGAATCCGGCCCGATCCCGTCGCAGGGCGAGATCGCACAGCAGATGTTCTGGTACACCACCTTCACCGCCGATATGGTCAAACCCGGCCTGCCGGTCGTGAACGAGGACGGCGCGCCGAAATGGCGCGTCGCGCCGTCGCCGCACGGCGCCTATTGGGAAGAAGGCCAGAAGCTCGGCTACCAGGACGCTGGCTCGTGGACGCTCATGTCCAACACACCGGCTGATCGCGCCAAGGCGGCCTGGCTCTACGCCCAGTTCGTCACGTCCAAGACGGTCGACGTGAAGAAGAGCCACACTGGCCTCACCTTCATCCGCGAAAGCACGATCCAGCATCCGTCCTTCACGGAGCGCGCACCCAAGCTCGGCGGCCTCGTCGAGTTCTACCGCTCGCCCGCGCGCACCCAATGGTCGCCCACCGGCACCAACGTGCCGGATTACCCCAAGCTGTCCGCGCTCTGGTGGCAGAACATCGGCGATGCCGCCGCGGGTTCCAAAACCCCGCAGCAGGCGATGGATGCGCTCTGCAAGGCACAGGAAGACGTGCTGGCCCGCCTCGAAGAGCAAGGCGTGCAAGGCGACATCGGTCCCAAGCTGAACCCGGAAGAACCCGCGCAAGTCTGGTTCGATCGTCCCGGCGCGCCCAAGCCGAAGTTGGCGAACGAAGATCCGGCGCCGGAAACTGTCGACTACGACACGCTCATCAAAAGCTGGCAGCACTAGAAACAAGTGGGCCCCGCAGCGAAAACCGCGGGGCCTGAGTTACCGGGTAGAAATCAGTCAAATTCGAACCGGTGCGCAATCGCCCTCGGGGTGGCGACAACGGTCCGAAAACTCTGGCGGCTAGCCCATGATCCATCAATACCGGCTGGCCGAATTGTTATTGCAAGATCGAGATGCCGTGCAGTGCAAGCCAACGAGATCGTGAGCAATCATCATCGCGATAGAGCGACGGAGGCGATGCTGGGATAGTCGATGCGATTCAAGGCGCTGATACCTCGCCTGCTGACAAGCGCAGCTTCATGACGTTTCGTCACCCGCACCGTTGCAGCCATCGCCGCTCACGCATGTCGCGGAGCCGATCACGCAATCGCCACCCAACTGCGTGTTTGGCGGCGCAGCCCACGCGATGCGCCGTGAAGATCTCGGCCCGCAGGGTTACGTCAAGGAAGAGTTCTTCGTCTCCGGGATTTCGCCAACGTCCATGACTGGCCAGCCACCAGCGCCGTCTGTCGCAACGATGGCATGGGTGGATCATGTCGTCCCCAACTGCCCTCGCAGAATATCGAGGTGGCCGGCGGCAAAGGGGACCTCGATCTGGAACGGCAACTCCACGGCGGCCGTCCTGCCGCGCCGCCGGTCACAAAATCCCGCTGCCGCCGGATCGGCTCGCCAGTCTCCATCCTAGCCGGCAAGCCTGCGAGCAGTCGGTGCGCCAGAATGTCGACGATCTGGTCAAAGCCCGCTTCATGACACCCGAAAACGCGTGGATTCTGCAGGCCAGGGAAGGTGAAACCCGGGTCAGGTGGGGGCTGGGCAGGGCGCAAAGCCTCTGTTTTAGCGGCTTTTTGGCCCGCTTTCCGTTCAGACTTGCGCCTGCCCCAAATCCCGCTAGGAAAGCCCCTCGCTTGACTGACAAGCCAAGCGGAGAGGTGGCCGAGTGGTCGAAGGCGCGCCCCTGCTAAGGGCGTATAGGGGAAACCTTATCGTGGGTTCGAATCCCATCCTCTCCGCCAG
>Ga0116156_10001204_pt1 | contig 25867 bp, 20 predicted proteins | sample AD_UKC045_MetaG_FD_89891 | JGI IMG/M metagenome (GOLD analysis project Ga0116156, IMG submission 89891) | Active sludge microbial communities of municipal wastewater-treating anaerobic digesters from USA - AD_UKC045_MetaG | ecosystem: Engineered > Bioreactor > Anaerobic > Digestate | place: USA... | reverse complement strand
CTTTGGCTACCGTACCGGTTAATGGCCGTAGAATGCCGGGCAAGGTCTACGTTGAGGGGCAGGAGGTCGGTTTTTAGCTTGGTTGTCATAAATCAAGGCAGGTGTCATTATATGTGGTATATGACAAGCAAACTCTATTTATCAGCCGCCTTTTGTTTTTTAGCGGTTTTTGTGTTTTTTGGATCAGGCTGCAGTGACGGAGCGGGCGATTATTCGGCCGTGATCAAGGAAGGGGAAAATTCCAACCCCGGTCAATTAGTGAACGAAGATTTGGTCGTTTTGCGCGAACTGTTTTTTGAAAATAAAGAAACCAACACCACTCTGACCATGACGGTCGGGACGGATAGAGAGAGCGGCAAGCCGGTTTTGACCAGTCCTTTTGTGTTGAGCGGTTTGACTTTTGTTTTTGAGAACAGTTTTCTGTGGCGTGTTAAAGACGGTAATGGAGACATGGTGGCCGGAGGCATGGCTCAAGCTGATAGCCCGGATATTGGCATACCCGGTCCTTATAAGATTAAAGGCTTTTTTGATATCTTGCCTCAAACCAAAGATGGTTTGCTGGAGATTTACTACGGATCATTTAAAGATGGTTCGGATGTCATCCTGCTCTCCGTGCCTGTAGTTTTTGGACAGATGCAAACCAAAGAGGTTGAAGTATTTTTCAGCAACGTGAAAAAAGATCCTGATATGCTGGACTGTTCCAAGGTGTATGCGGTTAAACGTACGGCCGTGGTCACTGATCCGATTCAGGCCGTTGCCATGCACGAGCTGTTGCTTGGGCCGACAGTGGCTGAAAAAGACGCGGGCTATGTCACCAGCTTGCCGGATTATGTTAATCAGCCTGAAGTTTATTGGCAGGGTGAGGGTTTGTTTATGAATTTTGATGAAACATTACAATCCGGGGTAGCCGGTTCGTGCCGCGTGGCGGCTATCAGGGCTCAAATCGAAAATACCATGGGTGATGTTTGTACTGATCTGGGCGCTTGTTACATCATGGTCAACGGTAGCTCAGAAGAAGTTTTGCAGCCATGAAAAATCATTGGTTATTAATGACGGCCTTGGGGGGCGGTCTGTTGTGCGGGTTGGGTGCCGGTTTTTTATGGATGTCTTTGATTTTCAACGCCCCTTCTGATCAGCTGGCGATCATGGCTGGTCAGGATGAGCCGGGAACAGATAATCAACCCAAGGTCCAAGCATCTGTTAAACCGGTGATTAAGGATTACACCCATCTTTTGGGTGACAGTCTTTCGCCTTCTCTTCTGGAGAGTGCCGTTCAAGCCAAGCATGACTGGCGGGTGGCTCCGGGCACGCGTATTATTTTAGTCCCGCATCATCTGGTTGCGGCTCGAGAAATAGTTTCTTTGATATCGGCCGTGCCTCAACCCAAAAGAGTTTATCTGACGGTACCCGATCATTTTGGAGCTTGCCGATATAAAATTTGCTCACCCATGGATTTGACGGTTGATGGTCAAGAGCCGTGGCCGCAAAATCAAACCGAATATCAGAAGGAACTGGCTTTATCGGCTCTGGCGCCCATTATCCGGCATGTTTGGGGGGAAGAAGTGGAAATAGTGCCGATCATGGTTTGGCCGGAGGCCGGAGAAGAGGTTACGCGATCTTTGTCTGATTTATTGTCCGCCAGATTAAGGCTTGAGCCCGAGTCTGTGTTGATTGGCAGTATAGATGCCTCGCATTATTTGCCGGCCGAGGCGGCTGATTTTCATGACAGATTGACGGTTGATGTGATTAAGGCTTTGGCGTACAAGGAGGTTGAAAGTACGGAGATAGATGCTCCGTCTGTTTTGCGGATTGTTTTACAAGCGGCGCGTGATTTGGAGTTGGGCCGGGTTACCGTGCACGCTCAAACCAATTCTTTGCGGTTGATGCAAGCCGAGTTGAGTCAGGATTCTACCAGTCATATTTCAGCTTCCTTTTCACCCGGAGCTGTTCAAGATCAGCAAAATATCACCCTGCTGTTGGTGGGCGATATGATGTTTGACCGCAATGTGGCGGATCGCAGTGCGCGTGCCGGAAGTATGGATTATCCTTTGGAGCGTATCCGCGGAGCGGAAGATAGATTTTTCAAAGGACAGGATTTGGTGATTGGTAATTTAGAGGGCCCGGTAACAACCAAGAGAGGTGCTCCGGATAAAGGCGAAGTGGATTTCATGTTTGACCCTAAGGTCTTAGAGGTTTTGAAGCAGGTTGGTTTTGATGCTTTGTCTCAAGCTAATAATCACACTTACGACCAAGGTAAGGTTGAAGCACAGAGTTCTCGTCTGGCCATAGCCGAAGCCGGCATCAAGGTTTTTGGAGATCAGGTTTTGGATGATGCAGAAAATGCCATGACCATGGTGGAAAGGCGTGGTCGTAAAATCGCTTTGTTGGCTTTTAATACCACGGACAATCCTTTGGATAAACAGGCTGCCGAACAAGCTGTAAAATCAGCCTTAGAACAAGCTGATTACGCGGTGGTGTATATCCATTGGGGCAATGAATATCAGGCCAAGCCGCATGTGAGCCAGGTGGATTTGGCTCATTGGCTGATTGATTTGGGAGTGGATGCGGTTATTGGTTCGCATCCGCATTGGATGCAGTCCGTGGAGGTTTATAAAGAGCGTCCCATTGCTTATTCATTAGGAAATTTTATCTTTGATCAAGATTGGTCCAAAGAGACTAATTTGGGTTTAGTCGTGGGCTTAGTGCTGGCAGGTGAGGCCTGGGAGATGCATCTTTTCCCCATACAAATAGACAAGAGCCAGCCCTTGTTATTGACCGGTGATGCCAGACGGCTGCGTTTGGAGTATCTGGCTTCCATTTCCCACGAAAATCTGTCATTTCAGATAAAAAACGGGGTTATTAGATCAATTAAATAATTATTATTGTCATTTTTTTGATTCATATGTCTGATAGACTAACCAAATTAAAAGAAGTGTTCATGTCCAAGCCTGTGCCCGTCTGGGGTATAGTGGCGGTTTTTGCCGTGGGTTTGCTGTTGGGTTTGGGAGCTTTTGTTTTTTTAACAGATCAGAAACAAGAATCCATTGGGACTGTTCAGTCTCCGGCGGTCACGGATGAATTGGAAGTGGTTAAAGCTGAAGATTCTGAAAGTCTATCCGAGACGGATACCGGGAACGGACAACCGGCGGATTATAATCCCGAAGAAGTGTACATTAAGGAATTCAAAGAATCATTTGTGACTGAGGCTGTGGCCGGGACTGAAGTTTTGGAGGTTGAGTGGCAAAAGATCAGACGGTTGAACTGGCCGGAAGCTGATAAATTATTACGTTCATCCTTTGAGGCGGCGGCCAATACTTCCACAGCCGCGGTTGAGGAGCTTTTGAAAAACTCTTTGGGCATGTCAACTGTGTGGCAGACCGGGGTGGTGCGGGGAGGAGCCTATGACGGATCAGCGGTTTATCTTTGGAAACAAGATCCGCCGATTTATGATTTGGGCAGTCCCGGACCGTCATATCATCGTTTGGTTATGCCCAAAGGAGACAGCAAGCCTTTGTTGCTGACAGCGCACGCGGTGGGTGATTATTGGTATACTGATTTTTCAAAATATTTGAGGCCGGCCAATGATATGCGGATAAAGGATTTGGATTCCATGCCCCAAGTTTTGATCTTGGAAAACAATAAGCGTCTTATTCGGTCCGATGTCAGAGGTCCTTATATCAAGACGGATTTGTTTTTACATGAATATCCCAATGATGAATCGGCCGTTATATTGATAGGCGAAACCCGGGACGGTAGAAAAGTGTACGCCAGGTCGCAAAAAAGTTATGCCAAGACCGAGGGTTGTGTGTATGTTTATGGACCGGATGGCTTGGCTTATGCTTTTTCCTCGGTGATTGATGAGGGTCAGGTTAACGGCTCTGAAGATATCGTGTGGCAGGACGGCCGGTTTGGAGGGGCTTATGATCCTTACATGCTTAATGGTTGCGGCGGACATGATTGTACGGATATCGTAGAGGTCAATTCAATCAGGGCGGATGACTTGGTGGAGGCCGGCCAGACCAAGCAGGGCGAGCCTGTGTATGTCTTAAAAAATCCCTTGGATGATGAAGGTTTTCGTTTGGCTTATGATGCTTGGTATGTTCCGGAAGGCAAGCCTAGCATTGAACAATTGGTTCAAAGTAAAAAAGTGCCCATGTTTTTTTGGGAGGATGCTTTTGGCCGGTGGGTAAGATATACGGATAAGGACTTACAGCCTTTGGGTGAGTGCGGTAAGCCGGTCATCTATCTTTATCCCGAACAGAGTGCTGAAGTATCGGTCAGACTGCCAAGATTTATTGAAGTGACAGTCAGTGAGCCGGCCTATCCGGCCACGGGTTGGCGGGTGATGGCTCATCCGGATGGTCGCTTGGACTACTCGGACGGCAAGACTTACGGCTCGTTATACTGGGAGGGTTTGGGCGTGGGTTATCAAACTCCCAAACAAGGCTTTGTGGTCAAAGATGGAGAACAGGCTGAATTTTTAGAAGATATTTTACCGAAATATGGTCTGAATGAGGTTGAAGCGCGTGAGTTTATGGAATTTTGGTTGCCTGAAATGCAGGGCGCCCCATATTACAGGCTTTCCTTTTTGACCGATGAATGGAACAAAGCCGCTCCGCTCTATGTGACTCCCACACCGGATATGAGTATTCGCATTTTTATGGACTGGCAAAAATTGTCCGCTCCTATATCTTTGGAGGCGCCTGAGATTGTTACGCCTGAAAGAAAAGGTTTTACCTTGGTTGAATGGGGCGGTCTTCTTTACTAAACAGATGGGTCTAAAAAAATCAAAGACAGACGCTTCGGCGTCTGTCTTTGATATGGACAAGATCAGCAAGATGTGTTAGTTTTGGCGCGTTGATTTTTACCAGGAGGACGAAGGTGAAGGATAGATGCGTCAGACGCAGAATCTGTGCCATGAGCATGGCGGACCGGTCTCACACCTCTAGCTCGTAAAGCGGAGGCGGTACATGAACCATCCATCCATTCTGTTCATCTGCAGTCAGTGCCAAAAGCACGTGCCTCGCGAGAAATACTGCTTTGCCTGCGAACTTTGTTTGATTTGTTGTTGGCATGGATGGAAGAACCGGGTAGATCAGGGTTTGGAGGTCTTTGAGGGAGTTGAGGTGGTTCATCATCCTTGTCCGGCCTGCGGCTGGGTTTATCGGGCCTATGAGATGTGCGTCTCGTGCGGCCGCTGCCCGGTTTGCTGTGAAGGTTGTGCTTTGGGTTAGCTCATTCTTGGCTCGCGTTTGATCGGCGTGGGCTTTTTTATTTGCTTAGGTTTTGTGCGCGTGGCATCCTATCAACATGACGGTTTTCAGTGTCAGTGATTTTATCGCACATGTAAACGATGTTTTGGATCGTTCATGGGACGCGCAGGAGCTGTGCGTGGAAGGTGAAGTATCAAGCTTTAGAATCTCTCAAGGTCAATGGGTTAATTTTGATTTGAAAGACGAACAGGGTCTGGTTAATGTTTTTATGACCGTTTGGCAGCTGCGCGTACCGGTTGAAGACGGCATGAAGGTCAGGGTTTATGGCTCTCCGCGCATATACGCCAAATTCGGCAAATTTTCGTTAACCGCCTCCAAGGTGGAATTGACGGGCGAGGGAGCTTTGAAAAAAGCTTTGGCCGCGCTTAGAGCACGTTTGGAAGCCGAGGGTCTTTTTGATGTTTCGCGCAAACGGACTTTGCCGGTTTTTCCAAACCGGATTGCGCTGATCGCCTCACGCGAAAGCGCGGCTTATGGGGATTTTGTCAGGGTTTTGAAAGAAAGATGGAGCGGTTTGGAGATTGATTTGTATCACGTAAAAGTGCAGGGCCTGGGCGCGCCCGAAGATCTAATCAAGGCTATTACTTTGGCAAATAAATTTTCGGATAAATATGATGTTTTGGTAATGACCAGGGGAGGAGGTTCGCTCGAAGAATTGATGGCTTTCAACGACGAGTTTGTGGTGCGCGCGGTGTATGCCTCCAAAATTCCAACCTTGATCGGCATCGGTCATGAAAGGGATTTGTCTTTGGTGGAATTGGCGGCTGATGAGCGGGCTTCCACGCCCACGGATTGCGCCAGGAGAGTAGTGCTTGATAAAAAAGATGTTTTAAGAGACTTGGCTTATCGGACAGGGGATATAGAAAAAAGAGTTAAAGACCTGATAGCCTCCCGTCAGGATTTGTTGTCGCGTTCCTTGAGCTTGCCCGCCGTTTGGTTAACCAATCAAAAGGCACTGCTTAATCAGCTGTCGTTTTTGTGCGGTTCCAACGCGAAACAGTGGCTGGACAGTGTCCGGGAAAGATTACAGTCCAGTCTGCGTTTATTGCGATCTTTGGATCCTAAGAATGTTTTGTTGCGCGGATACGCCATTTTAACCGATGAGCAGGGCCGGGCCGTTGCTTCTATCAAGTCCGTATCCAGAGGAAGTGTGGTTGGTTTCACTCTGCAAGACGGATCGGGCACCGCGCAGATTAAAGACTTGGAATTGCATAAACAGTTAAAACAGTCTAAATTATTTTAATATGACCGAAAAAAAGCATAAAAAGGAAAAGTTGGATGTGAGCCAGGCTTTTGCCGAGCTTGAAGCCATCACCGCTTGGTTTGAGAAGGGAGAAACGGATTTGGAGCTGGGTTTGAAAAAATACGAACAAGCCATGGAACTGGCCAAGGCTTTGCAATTGAAGCTGGAACAGGCTGAAAATAAAATCAATGAAATACAAAATCTGAATAAATAACCAATCATTTAATAACCAATAACCAATAATCAAATGATCAATCACTTAATAACCAATATTCAATAATTAATAAACAATAAATGGCGATGCCTTAATTGGTGATTGGGATTTGGTTATTGGTCATTAATTCATAATTTATATTTGTATGTTAATAGTCAGATGGGTAGTTAATACTTTAGCTGTTATGCTGGCCGCTTATTTGGTGCCCGGCGTATATGTACAGAATTTTTGGTCGGCTTTGATTACGGCCTTGGTCATGGGCTTGATCAATGCCATTATTCGTCCTTTGGTGGTTTTGCTGACCCTGCCGGTAAATATTGTAACCTTGGGCTTATTCACTTTGGTCATCAATGCTCTGATGTTCTGGCTGGCCGCCTACTTGGTGCCGGGCTTTGATGTGCATGGTTTTTGGGCCGCGTTTGGCGGTGCTTTGATTTTTTGGGCCGTGTCTTGGGTGTCCAACACTTTACTAAGAGAAGAGAAAAAATAAAACATGAAAAAAGGCGATTTATTTGTCATATCTCTGGGCGGATCCATTTTGGTGCCCAATGGTGGCGTAGATCTGGATTTTTTAAAAGGCTTTGCTCGTTTAATCAAATCGCGTATTACGAAAGGAGACAGATTCGTGATAGTGGTCGGCGGCGGTTCGACGGCCCGTTTTTATCAGCGTGCCGCCCGGGCGGTTGGCCGGCTGGCTGACGAAGACGTGGATTGGCTGGGCATCCATGCCACCAGATTAAACGCTCATTTATTGCGCTCTGTTTTTAGGGAGCAGGCTTTGCACCGGGTTATCAAAGATCCGCGTGAACCGCTTAATTGGAACAAGTCTTTACTGATCGCGGCCGGCTGGAAACCGGGTTGGAGTACGGACTACGTGGCTGTGAGATTGGCCAAGAGGTTCGCGGCCCGGCAGGTGATTAATTTGAGCAACGTATCCGTGGTGTACGATAAAGATCCGAACGCGCATGCGGATGCCAGGCCCATCAATCAGATTAAATGGACGGAATTTTGTAGATTGGTGGGTTCTAAATGGATACCGGGTATGAACGTGCCGTTTGATCCCATTGCCTCAAAAGCCGCTTCCAAATGGCGAATGCAAGCTGTGATTGCCAATGGCCGGGATCTGAAGAATTTGCAAAAAATTTTTAACGGCCAAAAATTTGTGGGCACGGTTATTTCTTAAACACCAAATCCAAAACCGGCAGACAAGCGGCCAAGGGGATTTTTAAAGTCTTTAACAGCAGTTCACTTAATTTAAGAACAGGGGAGAGAGCGGCTCTGTTGGGTTTTAAGGATATTTTCCAACGAGCGTCACCGCCTTGCAGGTTGAGGCAAACCGCTTCGGGCAGGGCTTTTTTGATTTGCCAAAAAGAACTGCCGACTATGCCTTCGGCGATGTATTGTTCTTTGGTTAAGCCGCGCGGTGAATTGCGCGAATATTTTTTAGCCAAACTTACGGCCCAGTTGAGCGGGAGCCAGGGCAGGAAAGGCAGATGAGTCGTGTGCCCGTCGTAGGGGAAGATTTTGTTGGGGGTTTCTGTGATTACCAGCAAGCCGCCTGGTTTTAAACAACGCCAAGCCTCTTGGAGGATAGCCGGTCTTTTTTGAGGTTCGATGTGTTCGAGAACGGCATTAAAAGTTATGAGGTCGAATTTATGATTATCAAACGGCAAGTTGGAGGTATCGGTTATTTGAACGAAGTTGGTTTTATCCGCCAAATTTTCTTCTTGGGCGCGTTGATTGGCCAGCGCCACAAAATCAGGGTTTGGTTCCACGCCGTGCACGGATTGAGCTCCGCTGTCCAACATAACCAAGGCTGAAGATCCGCTGCCCGAGCCAATATCCAGTACTTTGGCGCCTGACAGATCTCCAAAACGTTTTATTAAACCTTCCAGCCTTTGGCGTATGTACTTGGGGTTGCTGCGTCTTTCGAGTTCGTCCAGCCACCAGTCGCCTTTGAGTTTGACCAGCAGGCGCAGGGTTGCCAGCGTATATGGAGTGTCAATGGTTTCAATGGCCGAGGTTTTTTGGCCGTTATGCACAGCTGTTCCTTTAACGAATATGCGGCGCAGCGCTCCCAGATCCAATACGCGCAATTCCGCGGAAGGAGCTTGAATGAATTGAGTTTCCATATTGTGAGTTTAAGTATCTCATGCTTGGGATGGGTTTAACAATGTTCAAGATCTTGACAGGCTCTCCGGGTCGGCCTATACTTTGGCTCAACACAAGCATCCATAGACAGTAGGGCTCCGCCAAAAAAGGAGTTAAACGCCCAGGCAAGCAGGTCTTGACCGAGGGACACCCTACCGAGGACATAAATTTCGCTTATTAGAGCGGATATTTAACCCCCACAGGATGCTGTGGGTATTTTATAATCAATTTCAACTGCCAATATTGGTTATTGGATAGATTGGACATTGGTTATTCGCGCCAAAGGTCGAATCAATTAATGAATTTGAAGTAAATAATTATGGCAAAAACCAAGCAACAAAAGTCAGACGCGAAAGATAAATTGGTCCGGCTGTTTAAAGACAGTCAGGCGGTAGTGTTTGCGGACTATCAGGGCTTGAATGTGTCCAAGGCCGATGTTCTGCGCAAAAAGATGTTTGAGCAGAATCTGAATTATGTGGTGGCTAAAAAGAGCATCATTAATTTGGCGGCTAAAGAAGCGGGTCTTGAGTTGGATGCCAAGGCTTTGCCCGGCATGATCGGAGTGGCTTTCAGCAGTGAAGATGAGGTGGCGCCGGCTAAGATTTTGGGCGATATGTCCAAAGAATCAACCCTTAAATTGGTTGGCGGAATTTACGGCAAACAAGCGGTTGATCAGGCTTATGTGGTTAATTTATCCACCTTGCCGTCCAAGCAACAGTTGTATGGCATGTTTGTGGGCGTGATCAACGGTCCGGTCTCCGGTTTTGTCAGAGCGCTGGATGCTATCCGTCAACAAAAAGAAGCGGTTGAGACTGCCGCCTAAATCAGTTCTTATTAATTCGTGATTTAATTTGTATTGCATACATATGTCAGACGAACAAAAAGTCGTGGAGGTGCCGGAGAAGTTCAAGGCCCTCGTGGAACAAGTTGAAAAATTATCGGTTTTGGATCTGTCCGAGCTGGTTAAAGTTTTGGAAGAAAAATTCGGAGTCAGTGCCGCGGCCCCGGTGATGGCCATGGCCGCTCCCGGAGCCGCCGGCGCGGCCGCTGAAGAGAAATCTGATTTTAACGTTGAGTTGACAGAGGCCGGCTCCAACAAGATCGGAGTTATCAAAGTGGTGCGCGAGGTGACCGGTTTGGGCTTGAAAGAAGCCAAGGATATGGTTGACGGCGCTCCCAAGGTTATCAAAGAAGCTGCTCCCAAAGCCGAAGCTGAAGAGATTAAAAAGAAAATTGAAGAGGCCGGCGGTAAAGCCACTCTTAAATAAATCAAGATGGTTTAAAAAATCCGTACCCCGGGGTACGGATTTTTTTATGGCAGAGGCACGATGAGCAGCCGGTTGCCGCTGACCACCAGGGCTCTTTTTTCGCCCAAGCGCCCGGTAACATCCCGCAAAGCTGTGAATTCAGGGGAGGAAAGCTGGGCTGATAATAAACCGTTTTTATCGAATATCAATAGTCTTTTTTCGGCCGGATCGGTCGCCAGCAAACGGCTGTCGTCCGTTTCTGTCCAGATGGCGGATAGTGATTTGAGGGGCGGATCCACGGTTCCGAGCGAGAAGGGTTCTTGTTTGCCGGATAATAATTTGACCACGGTGCCGTCGCTTTTACCCACATAAACATTACTGTCTATGGCCAGGCTGACGCCGTTCACGGCCGAGTTCTCACCCGCCGCCGTGTAGTTGGCGGGAGATCCAAAGCCGGCGCCGGTTTTTGATAATCTGTGAATTTGTCCTTGGACGCCATCCAAGATGTAGGCTCTTTGATTATAGATGGCCAGGTCTTGGGTGGAGGTGGTTTTGTTGAATTGGTTGAGGGCTTGAATGGCGTCCGTCTCCAGGTTCAGGGCTATAAATTGCCCGCTGTCATCCAAGAAGACCAAGGATTTGTCGCCAATAGCGCCGCTGACTATTTTGGTTGCTTTTTCGGGCAGGGCTATGTTTAGGGCGGCTCGGCTGTTCAGGTCGATTTTAACGATCAGCCGGTTGGTGTTGTCCGCGATATAGGCTGATTTTTCCGTCAAAACAGGAGCTGATAATTGGCCGTCAGGCGCGGTCGCCGGCAAAGAGTAAAGCTCTATAATGCCCGAAGCCGTGTAAGCTTTGCGCAGTTTCTCTTTGATTTGATCCAATTCGCTCTGGAGCTTCGCCGTTCTTTCCTGCCTGTCCGGCGTAGACAGATCCAGCCCGGCGATTATTTCTTCGCTGGATTTAATTTCTGATTTGGTCTGGCTGTCTCGCGCGTACATCAGAGAACTTTCCGCCCGGTTGCGGAAATCCGCGGCTTGGTTGAAAGCCTCTTCCCATTGGGTTTGTTCGGCAGCCACTTCTTTATTATGTTTGACCGTGGAGTAGGTGATGACTGAAACCGCCATTAAAATTGCCAGGGCGCCGATGGCGATTTTGCGGCCCGTGGTAAACAGGTTTTTGTGGCCCGCGTCCAATCCGCGCATGGTTGTTTCAGCGGCCGGTGTGAGGGGCGGAGTTTTAGCTTTTTTAATTTTTTTGAGTTTACCCAGCCAAATCCATAACCAAGAATTTCCGGAGCCGTTTTTTGCGGGGGGAACGGAGGCGGGTGCCGGCGCAAGGGATGAGGGCTTGTTGTTTTTTACGGGGTTTAACAGGGGCGCCAAGGTTTGACTGGTGTTAAGCTCGTTATCAATCAGCTGCCGCATTGATTCTTGCGCCTGATTTTTTTTGGGTTGTTCGGCCGGCTGACTTTTGCCCGCTTGATTGGCCGCGTGGCAAGAAATGATAATGCCCGCGAAATCATCCGGTATGCCGGCTTTTTCCAGACCTTGCTTGATTTCCATGGCCGCGGAAATGGGCGGCTCGGTCATCAGTTTTTGTTTGATGCTCAATTCTTCTTTCAGGCGGTCAAAATTGGATGAGCCCAAAAAGAACAAGTCGCCCGGTTTCATGTCCCCGCACAAAACCGAAGAAAATATTTTTTTGGAGTCTGCGGCGGCCGGCTGTTCCAATGAACCGCAAAGATCAAAAGCTTGATAAGTTTTGTCTTCTTTATGCTGCAAATAGATGTTCATCAATGAACCATGTCCGCTGACGCAGAGCTGGCCCTGTGAACATTCGACGATCATGATATTGACCCGGCTCCAGTTGATGGGTGTGGGTTCTTTTTCTTCAAAACTTTGGACGGCTTCGTTGATGCGCTGAATGAGTTTTTCAAATCGGGCGAAAGCATCGATGGTCATGCCGGACGTTAAAGCGCGGGATTGGTCCACGGTGGTGCTGATCAGATCCAGCAGACGCTCGTAGGCGTAGAGAGTTGAAAAGACTTCGGCCACCACAATGTGCTGGGGCCCTTGTTTGTTATTCTGCTGTTCGAAGCGAAATACGCCCACGATTTTTTCATCGGCCGGACTGTTGCCGTATTCTATTTCGGCAAAGCGGAAGTGCGTGTCAGTCATGTTGAGCGTTTTAACAAGTATACGCAAAAAGCCATGGTTTCGTCTATATTCTTAGCATATTTTCGGTACGCCCGGCGGGTCTTGTCAAGAGTGGGTAAAAAGGGCAGGATATAGTTGTCCTTATGCTTGAACACCTTTTTGGGTCAAAGACGCGAGTCAAGCTCATGATGTTATTCCTCAATCAACCGGAAGAGGCTTTTTTTATCAGAGAATTGACACGCAGGATCAATACGCAAATCAACGCGGTCAGACGGGAGATAGAAAACCTGTCCCGTTTTGGTTTGATTACGGAAATGGAAGAAGCTGACAGCGGCCAGGCCAAGCGCCCGGGGTTGAAGCGTAAATACTATAAGATCAATCCTAATTTTCCCTTGCTGCTCGAAATCAAATCTTTGATGATCAAGTCCCATTTATTAATGGATAAGACCTTGCATCGCGAAATCGCCTCCATTGGCAACGTGGAATATTTGGCTTTTATGGGCACGTTTTTGGGGCAAAAAGATCCGGTGGATTTGTTTATCGTGGGCACGCTGGACGGGGACAAGATGCAACAGTTGATCAACAAAGCTGAAAGAGACATGAACGCCCAGATTAATTTTACATGTCTGTCCCCTCAGGAGTTTGCTTACCGGCGCGAAATTACGGATCGTTTTTTGATTTCCGTTCTTAACGGCAATAAATGCGTGGCCATCGATAAATTGAATTTGGAAAAAGAAAAGAAAGAGACGCTGTTATGAAGTCTTGGCTGTATATAGATACGCGGACACGCGCTTCCGCCGAATTCGGTTGGATAAGTCCGGCGGGGCATATCAAATTATGGAAGGTTAAGCCCGGTGCTCCGGGCCTGATGTCGTCTTTGGCCGCCAAAATCAAGCTTCATGATTTGCGCGGCGCCCTGGGTATTTGTTTGGTGAGCGGTCCGGGATCTTTTTCCAGTGTCAGAATGGGGGCTTTGGCGGCTAATCTTTTGGCCGATTTCGGTTCTTTGCCTCTGTACGCCTTGACGGCTCAAGAAAAGTTTCAGGTCTCTCAAGTGCCGGTTTTAATTTCAGGTCTTAAGCCGGTCGCCTATGCGCCTCCGATTTATGATCAAGAGCCCAACATAACCATTAAATGATCGTATGAATTTGCTTAGGCTGGAAAAAAGAATCTACGAAATTATACCGGGCGCTCTGGTTTGGACGACCATCATATTGAGTTTGATTTTGTCTTATCATCGTCCGCTGTGGATGGTTTATTTCATTATTGTCTACGATTTATACTGGCTGTTCAGGGTGGCTTATTTTTTGCCTTTTTCCATCATTTCTTGGTTCAAGTACAAGACGCATATCAAAAAAGATTGGCTGGCCATGGCGCGCGCGCAAACCGGCTTTGAAGAGGTTTATCATGTGATTTTATTGCCCACGGTCAAAGAAGATATCGTGGTATTGAGAGACTGTTTGAATTCTTTGCTGGCGTCAGCCTATCCCAAGGAGAAGATGATAGTGGTGCTGGGCGGCGAAGAAAGGGCGCGCGAGGCCTTTGAGCCCAAGGCCGAGATTATCAGGCATGAATACGCGGATAAGTTTTTCGGTTTTCTGACCACCCTGCATCCCAAGGATTTACCCGGTGAAATCGTGGGCAAAGGTTCCAATGTAAATTGGATGGGGCACCGGGTTTTGGATGAAGTGCAAAGATTGGGTTTGGATATCGATAAAATAATCGTTTCCTCTTTTGACGTGGACACGGTCACGCATCCGCAGTATTTCGCCTGCGTCACTTATAATTTTCTGACCATTGAAGATCCGCACAGAAGTTCTTATCAGCCCGTGGTTTTATATAACAATAATCTGTGGGAATCGCCGGCGCCCGTGCGCGTGGCCATGTTCGGCACCACTTTTTGGCTGATGACCGAGCTGGCCAGGCCCGAAGGCATGATGACTTTTTCTTCGCACTCCATGAGCATGCGCATGCTGGTGGACGTGGATTTTTGGCAAAAAGATATTGTGAGCGAAGATTCGCGTATTTTTCTGCAGGGCTTGATGCGCTATCATGGAGATTATCGGGTGACACCCATTTATTTGCCGGTATCCATGGACACGGTCATGTCAGGTTCGTATACACGGGCTTTATCGGCTTTGTATAAACAATTGAGAAGGTGGGCCTGGGGCGTGGAGAACTTTCCTTTTATGGCCATGGCTTTCGCCAGAGACCGCAAAATGCCTGTTTTGACCAAAGTCAGTTTTTTATGGAAGCAATTGGAGGGTATGTACACTTGGGCTACGGTCCCGATTTTAGTCTTTTTATTGGGACGTCTGCCTTTTTGGCTGGCTCCGGAAACTTTTCGGAGTTACGCCGTGTTTCAAAATACGCCTTTTACTCTGGAATGGCTGATGCGTTTCGCCATGATCGGCGTTTTCGTGTCCGCCACTTTATCCGCCACGCTATTGCCCCGCAGGCCTTCTCATGTGTCCCGCTGGCAAACCTTGGTGGTGACGGTTTTTCAGTGGATTCTTTTGCCCGTTACTTTTGTGTTGTTTGGCGCCATCCCGGCCATCGACGCGCAAACCCGTTTAATGCTGGGCAAAGGGCGTTTGGGTTTTAATGTTTCGCCCAAACGCGTATCCGGCCAAGAAATACCAAATAAATAATATGGAAAATAATCCCGAGGCCGTGGTGGCCGTCAATATCGTGGCCTGGAATTCCATGAATTATCTGCCCGCGTTATTTAACTCTTTGGACGATCAAGATATGCCTTTGCGCGTAACCGTGGTGGACAATGCTTCCACTGACGGCTGCGGTCAGTGGCTCGGCGGAGAATATCCTTTTGTGGGCGTTCTGCGCAACATGCGTAATTACGGTTTTGCCAGAGCGCATAATCAGGCGATACTCTTGGCTTTATCGTGGTGGAAAGAAGCGGATTTGAGCAAAAGATATATTTTGGTTTGCAATCCTGACGTTGAACTGGCGCCTGACTGTTTGCGTCATATGTATGATTATCTGGAAAGCCATCCGGAAATTCAAGCCTGCAACCCCAAGCTATGGCGTGCCCATCTCAAGTATAATGACAGTGATCAAAAAGAAACCGTCAAAACCAAGGTGATTGATGCCATGGGTTTGTTTTTAAGCCGATCTTTGCGCCCATATGACCGCGGAGCCGAAGAGGAAGATCACGGACAGTACGATGAAAAAACCGATATTTTCGGCTGTACGGGCGCGTGTGCTTTGTATCGCGCGTCCGCTGTGCTGGCGGCCAGTGAAGATCAGCAATTTTTTGATGAAGATTTTTTTGCCTATCAGGAAGATGTGGACGTGGCCTGGCGTATGCGTCATTTGGGCATGCGGGCCGCTTTGGTGCCCCGGGCCGTGGCTTGGCATCACCGGGGCGCTCCTTCGAGCGGCAAGAGCGGCTGGCTGTCCGCTTGGATCAGGAGGCGCAACAAACCGGCTTTTATCAATTTTCTATCCACCAGGAATCATGTTTGGGTTTTGGTCAAAAATTTAACGGGCCGGGAATTTTGGCATTGTCTGTTGTGGCTGATGCCTTATGAACTGGCAAAATTAGCGGCCGCTTTATTTTCTTGGGCCGCGCTTAAGGGCTACTGGACGGCTCTGGCAGGCTTGCCAAAAATGCTAAAAAAGCGTAAGAAGTGGCTGTCTGTAATGCATACAACCTATAAAAATCAATCTCCTTGGTTTACTTAGGTTGGCTTCGGATATGATATGCCGGAAAGACCCAGCAACATCAGTCAGCCGCTTGGACCGAATCCAAAAGTCAGTTTTGTGACAGTTTGTTACAAGACTCCGGGTTTGATCAGGCTGTTATTGAAAGGCGTGGAAGCCTCTGATTTTAAATTTGATTTTGAGTTTTTTTTGGTGGACAATGCTCCGGGCGACGGCACGGGTGACATGGTCAGACAGCGTTTCCCCTGGGTGCAGGTGATAGACGCGCCCAGAAATATCGGTTTTGGGGCGGGCAATAATCTGGCCATCAAAAAAGCTCTGGGTCAATATATTATGCTGCTTAATCCGGATATCACGGTTTTTGCCGGTGAACTGGAAAAATTGGTTAAGTTCATGGATGAACATCCGGACGTGGCTTTTTGCGGGCCGGCTTTGAATAACCCGGATGGGACCAGGCAGGACTCTTGTTACCGTTTTCCTCATTGGACCATACCTTTTTATCGTCGGACTGTTTTGGGCCGGTTGCCGCGCGGCCGTAGAGCGGTGTCCCGTTATTTGATGAGAGACGTTATGCCGGTTCAAAAGCCCATTGAAACCGATGCTTTGATGGGTTCGGCTATCATGATGAAAAAAACGGTTCTGGATGAGATAGGTTTGTTTGATGAAAAGTATTTCATGTATTTTGAAGAGCTGGACATTTGCCGGCGGGCTTGGGAGAAGAGGTGGCGGGTGGTGTATTTTCCGCACAGCCGATTGGTTCATTATCATCGCCGTGAAAGCAAGGTGGAGTGGCCCTGGAAAATAATTACCAACAGGCCCGCGCGCGCTCATATCGTAAGTGCGCTATACTATTTCCGTAAGTACTGGGGCAAACCAAATCCGCATGCCAACGAACGCCCGGTTTTTTAAGCCAGCATGAAAAAACCCGCGCCCAATTTTCTCACCTGTCCGGCGGCGGCCGAATTACCGCCTCCCCGCGAATCCGGGGATTCTTCGGTTGCATCCAAACCGCCTGCCGGACCGGCAGGCAAACCCAAAAAAAAGATAAAATTATTTTTAATGATCGTTTTATTCGCGTTATTGGGACTGGCGATATTTTTAATTCCTCCGACTTACGCCTTTGGCAAGGCTTTGCTGGCCGGACGAGACGTGAAAACGGCTTTGGATACTTTGAAAATCAATTTGGAACAAGGGGATTACGAGGCCGCGCAAGATGAGGCCGGACGGGCGCGCGCTGCGCTTGATATTTTCAGAAATTCTTTACAGGGCGTGGGATTCTTCAGGGATCTGCCTTATGTCGGCACTCAAGTTCGAGCCTTGCAGGACGTGGCCGCGGTGGGAGTCCATTCATTGGACAGCTTGGAAGATTTGTTGCACGTGGCCGTAGCCATGTCCGATGCTCTGCAGAGCGCGGGCGTGAAACCTGAAGTCGGGGTCGCTGATGACCGGAGCTGGCAGGATCTGTCACCTCAAGAAAAACGCGGTTTGCTATCGGCTTTGGACAAATCCCTGCCCGAGATCAGGTTGGCCAGGGACAAAATAGATCTGGCTTTGGCTTTATGGCAGGACATCCCGCAGGATCGCTTGCTGCCGTCCATGCGGCAGGCTCTGAATCCGGTGGCCGAACTGCTGCCCGTTATGAGGCTGGCTTTGGACCAGAGCGTGCCTTTACTCGAAGCGGCTATTCCTTTGGCCGGTTATCCGGCGCCGGTTGAGTATTTGGTCGTTCTACAGAATTCAGATGAGATGAGGCCGTCCGGAGGATTTATTGGCAATGTGGGCAAAATAAAAATTGACGCGGGCGAAATCACGGATTTTCAATTCACGGATGTTTACAATATAGATAACCCCGTTTCCGGGGTCTGGAATGAAACGCCCCCCGAACCCTTGGCCAAACATCTGGGAGTTAAAGCTTGGTTTATGCGGGATGCTAATTGGTCGCCGGATTTTGTTGAATCAGCTTCCAGGGTATTGGATTTTTTTATCAGAGAAACCGCTTTGTTGGGTTTGAACGAAAATCCCCAGGGAGTGGTGGCTTTACAGCCCGAGTTTTTCAGGCGTCTTTTGCGCCTGACCGGTCCTATCAGCGTGGGCGGTCAGACATATGACCATAATAATTTTATGGATCTGATTGAATATGAGGTTGAAATCGGTTTTTTACAGCAGGGCATTAAAGTTGAAGACCGCAAAGCTTTGATTAATGAAATCGGGATTCAGTTATCGCAAAAAATTCAAGCTTTGCCGCGTTCCGAATGGCCAAAGTTGATCAATTTGGTATCCGTGGCTTTGGATGAAAAACAAATCATGATTTACGCGCGCGATCCGTCTTTGCAGTCTTTGGTGGACAAGCGTGATTGGAGCGGGCGAGCCAAACCCACGGTGTGTGATTTTTTGTGGGTGGTGGATGCCAATTTGGCGGCTCTTAAAACCGACGGCAAGATGGTTAAAAGCGCTGTTTACCAGCTGGACGCGCGCGATCCTAACAAACCTTTGGCCACGCTTAAATTGAAGTATCAAAATACCACGTCCAAGATTGACTGGCGCTATACCAGATATAGAAGTTATACGCGCGTGTATGTGCCCGAGGGCAGTACTTTTATGTCTTCGTCCGGCGCCATGCAGGGCGACTTATTGCAAACCGGCGGCCGGTTTGTGCCCGGCAAAGTGGATATCATGAAAGAATTGGGCAAAACCGTTTTCGGTGCTTTTTGGGCCATTGAACCGGGGAAGACGGGGGAACTGTCTTTTACTTATGCTTTGCCGGCCGAAGCTTCGGCTTGTTTGAGCCGCGGGGAATATGTTTTGGATTGGCTGAAACAGCCGGGGGTGGATCAACTGCAGATGGAAGTGGAGATATTATTGCCGGGCCGGGTATTGGAAGCTGATCCGCCCGAAGCTGATACGCGCTGGGGAGACGCGGTTTATCAAGTGGAAGCCGACTCCCGAGATGACCAAAGATTTAAAGTGAAATTTTAACTTATCAAGACTTGTCTTTTGCGTGCGTGAATGGTGAGATGAGGGCACGTTGTTTTTGTTTTATTTAATAAATTGCATACCTTTAGTGTTCATTTTTGGATGCAAAGCTGTTAATTTCATGTTTTATGCTGGCAAAAAAAGTTGCTATTGATTTGGGCACGACCACTGTTTTGGTGTATATCCCCAAAAAAGGCATTGTTATCAACGAGCCGTCCGTAGTGGCTGTTTCGGTGGCGGATAAAAGGGTTTTGGCCGTGGGTAAAGAAGCCAAGGACATGATCGGACGCACTCCGGATACTATTGTGGCGCGCCGGCCCTTAAAAGACGGGGTAATCGCGGACTATCACACCACCGAAGCCATGTTGCGATATTTTTTAAACAAAGCTTTGGGCAGTATCAGATTTTTCAGACCCGAAGTCATGGTGGCTGTGCCCGGCGGGATTACTTCCACGGAACGGCGTGCCGTGATCGATGCCACTATCGCGGCCGGAGCGCGCGCGGCTTATATCATCAAAGAACCGATTGTGGCGGCCATCGGAGCGGATATTCCCATTGGATCACCCTCGGGTCACATGATTACGGACATCGGAGGAGGTACGAGTGAGATCGCGGTTATTTCTTTGGGAGGGATTGTTTCTTCCTCATCCGTACGTATCGGAGGCAATAAGCTGGATTTGGCCATTCAAGAGCATGTGCGCCGCAAGTACGGTTTGGCTATCGGCGAACGCACGGCCGAAGAAGCCAAGATCAGGATTGGTTCGGCTTTGTATTTGGAGAATAAATTGGAAATGGAAATCAAGGGCCGCGACATGATCAGCGGTCTGCCTCGCATTGTGGGCATTAGTTCGGATGATATAACGGATGCCATTCAACACGAATTGCACGGCATAATCGATACCATGAAAGAAGTTCTGCGCAACACGCCGCCCGAGCTGTCGGCTGATGTGATGGAAAAAGGCGTAGTTTTATCCGGCGGCAGTTCGCAGTTGCGCAATTTGGATCGGATTATATCCGAAGCCACGGGCATTCCGGCTTTTGTGGCTGATGAACCTCAATATTGCGTGGCCAAGGGCACGGGCGTGGCGCTGGAGAATTTGGATTCATATAAACGAAGTATTTTGGGCAACTCGTAACATATATAACGTCCTACGTCGCACGTCCCAATCGTCCCGCGTTAGCGAACCTTCGTCATCCTCGCGCCTTGTCCCACGAAGCTGAATCCATCGAAGCTTTATGCGAAGTTGGGTCAGCGGAGTGGGGAACGCGGGGTTTTGGTTTATAAACTCACCCTGCCCTCTCTTAAGTCTGCCCTGAGCGCAGTCGAAGGGATTAAGAGAGGGTTCCCTGGCTCCGTGGATTCCTGCCTCCGCAGGAATGACAAAACAACAATCATGTCATTGCGAGCGAGTCCGACGAGCACGGTACGGCGTTCGCGAACGCCGTACCGTGGTACGGCACTCGCGAGTGCCGTACCGTGGCAATCTCGCTAATTAGCCAGTTGTCTAAGCAGATTGCCGCGCTCCGCCTACGCTCCGCTCGCAATGACAATGTTAGTTTTGTTGTAGGGTGTTGTTGCATGTTACGTGCTGCATGTTTCGTGAATATGTTATACTGTTGACATGATTATCGGGATAGACGCTTCGCGCGCCAATAAAAAGAATAAAACCGGGGTGGAGTGGTATGCCTGGCATCTGATACAGGAGCTGAAAAAGATGACTCAAGGCGACCAGAACTCTTGGATTCTATATACCAATGAGATGCTGCATGGAGGTTTGGAGCAATTGCCTGATAATTGGTATGAAGTGCGCGCGCGCTGGTTTTTGCAAAAGGGCTGGACCCAACTGCGTCTAAGCTGGGAGATGCTCCGTCGTCCGTCCGATGTTTTATTTGTGCCGGCGCATGTTTTGCCGCGCGTTATCCCCAAAAAAACCGTGGTTACGGTGCATGATGTAGGCTTTCATCGTTTTCCTCATTTGTATAAAGCACGGGACCGTCAATTTCATGAAATAAGCACCAAGGATATTGCTAAAAAAGCCTCACGCGTGGCAACAGTCTCCGAATTTTCCGGCCGAGAGATAGCCGAGTGCTACGGCATTCCTCCGGAAAAAATCGCCATCACTCCCAACGGCGTGGATCATGATGTTTACCGTCCGATTTCCGATCAGCAAGCCTTGGATGAAAGGTTGAGCCGTTATCGTCTTAACCGTCCTTATTTTATAACCATCGGCCGTTTGGAAGCTAAAAAGAATACGGTTAATTTAATCAAAGCCTTTTCTTTGTTTAAAGCCCGGCGCGGAGTGGGGGATCCGAATAATTTGGTATTGGTGGGTAACCCGGGTTTTGGTTATGAGGAAATCAAAAAGGCGATTGCCGCGTCTTCATACAAAGATTCCATTATTCAGTTGGGCTATGTGCCCGAAGCCGATATGCCATATCTGATTAACGCGGCTCAAGCTTTGATCCATCCGGCTTGGTATGAGGGTTTTGGTATTCCGCCCGTGCAGGCCATGGCCTGCGGTTGTCCGGTTTTATCTTCCAATGTGGGAGCTTTGGTGGAAGTTATCGGTCCTGAATCAGCTGTCTTTTTCCCGCCCGCCGAACCCGAAGCCATGGTAGTGGCCATGAATCGCTTGATCGATGAACCTGGCTTGGCGCAAAAATTGCGTATGGCCGGTATTGCCCGCGCTTCCAAATACACCTGGAAGGTGACGGCTCAAAAGACCTTGCCGGTTTTAACGCAATGGTGATGACTGATTTGAAGATTTGTTAATTGATATTTAATTTTAGATGGTTATGAAAGAATTAATTGAATGTTTAGCTGAATATGGCTTGTCTGACAAGGAGTCTTTGGTTTATTTAGCCATGCTGGAACTGGGGCCGGCCAGTGTGCAGGATATCGCCAAAAAAGCCGGAGTCAACCGCGCCACCACCTATGTTATGATTGAGGCTTTAAAGCGCCGGGGTTTGATGGCTACGTTTGAAAAAGGCAAAAAGACCATGTTTGTGGCCGAGTCCCCGGATGTGCTGAAAAAACTGACCGATCAAGAGAAAAAAGCTATTCAGGAAAAAGAAAACAGATTGCAGGAGGCTCTGCCTTTGTTTATGGCCTTGTTTAATTCGGCCGGCAGCAGCAAGCCCATGGTTAAGTTTTTTGAAGGTGCGGAAGGCGTGAGCACTTGCCGTGCCATGATCGGTGAGGCCAAGGGTGAGGTTTTGAATTTTGTGGCGCGCGACGAAGGCACGGTTAAACTGTCCAAGGTTAACGAACAAGAAAGAGTGAATTTGACCAGCCGGGCGCATGGCCGGGCCATCGTAGCCATCAAGCCGGGCATGCCTGACCCGCCGTATGATAAAAACATGTGGCAAAAAAGAACCATTCCTTACGATAAATATACTTTTACCGGCGACATGGTGTTTGTGGACGGCAAGATTTTTATTTTTTTCATGAAAGATATTCCCTACGTGTTTTTGATTGAAAGCCAGGAAATGTACAACATGCTTAAAGCTATGTTTGAAGCTGTCTGGGAAACGGCTACACCGGAAGCTGAGTAAAAAAATAAGCGCCCCTTTAGTTGGGGTCGCGGGGAGGGTTGAAATTGTCGGCCGGGAAGGCGTATGCCGCCTTCCATGCAGTTGGCTACCGGGCGCAGGCCCCAGCGTTGGTTGATGGGTGAGGCGGGCAGGTAGAGTAAAATCGTAGGCTGGAATCCGATGTTGATATCGGGCCAAGGCAGACTGTTGGAAGTTCTGCCGGACGATTGGAGTTGTGAATACAACCAGAGTAGAAACATGGCCAGGGTGGTGAGTAGTGCCAAGATCAGCATGACTCACCTCCAAGGTAACCGAGCTGGCTTCCGAAACAACGTATCGTATGGGCCACCGGATGGATCATGTCAGCCTCTTTCTCCAGCCAGGTCTTTTAGAAAGTTCCCTTTCTAAGGCCGTTTTGCGTAGCCGTTCGTTGGTACGAACGGTTGTTTCTTGATCGCGCAGAGGCCTTCCCTGGTGGTGTCGCCTGCAATGCCGGAGCCTTGAGGCCGTACCCCCGTTTTTTGGTGTCTTTTTGGGAGCAAATTGACTATACCATTTTTGAAGCATTTGTCAACCGTCCGAGACAACTAATTGACCTAATTTTAGGCTAAATATTGATATTTTTGTCAGCCGATTAACAAGATGATGTTTTTTTGTCTTGCTACGGTTGACAAAAACGCTTTTTTATGCTATATTTGTTGGTTCTTTTCGGGTGAAAACCGCCTGGATAAGGCCGGTTACCCGAGAAGGTGCACCTTAACGGCGCACCTTGAAAATTGAGTTCAACTAACAAGCGGTGCCTCATCAGGAGCTCTGCGTAATATTTGGGAGGATTTTATGAATCAGAAGGGTTTGCGCGGGTTTGAGTTGATGGTTTTGATTTTGGCGGTAGCGATATTTATTGCAATGGCGGTGTTTCGCTTCCGTTCGTTGGGGTGCTTTTAGCCCCCGTTCGCGGCTCAACAACAGCGCAACAAGGCGGCTGGCCAAGATGGTTCAGACCGCGTAAGTTCAAGGAGATACCGATGAAAAGCATCAAGATGTTGGCGGTCCTGTTTGTGGTGACGACGTTCGGTTGCTCGGGCGCCAAGAAGTTTGAGATGGACGAGTGCGCCGATGGCAGCTGTGCTGCCGAAGCCCCATCCGCTCAGCCCAGCGCTGGCAGTGGCGGTTCGACGACGAACCCGCCGGCCAACGACTGCGAAGGGCGTTGCTCGTCTGGCACCTCGTGTGTCGACGGGCAGTGCGTTGCTAGTGGCACAGGCGGAACGGGTGGTTCGACCACCAATCCGCCCAGCGGTACCGGCGGCACCAACAACACGGCTGGCACCGGCGGAAGTTCGGGCAGCGGTGGAGTCGCTGGTTCCGGTGGTTCGTCCAACACGGGCGGATCTTCTGGCGCCAGCGGAACGGCGGGCTCGGCTGGCACGGCAGGTTCGGGTGGTAACACGACCGAGCCTTGCGGCGGCGCTTGCGCTACGGGCACGCACTGCGACGCCAATACCGACCAGTGTGTGGCCGACGAGCCGTGCGGCGGCAAGTGCGCCACGGGCACGTCCTGCATCAACGGACAGTGCGTGGCCGAGCAGGGGACTGGCGGCACTGGCGGAAGCTCGGGTACGGGCGGTTCGGCCGGATGCGCCGGTGAAGCCGGTGCGGCCGGTACGGGTGGCACGACCAACGACGCCGGCACCGATTCCTGTGGCAACCACTGTGGCGAAGGAACCCACTGCGACGAGGCGACCGGAACCTGCAAGCTCAACGAAGCCGATGCGGGTACCGGTGGTTCGGCTGGCAGCGACGCCGGCACGGATGCCAACACCGACCCCTGCAACGGCATGTGCGGCGAAGGCACCCACTGCGATGAGCAGTCGGGGACCTGCAAGCTCGACGAGCAGGATGCCGGCATGGATGCTGACACCGGAACCGACGCAGATGCGGCCGACCCCTGCAACAACATGTGCGGGACCGACACCCACTGCGAAGCTGGTGTTTGCGTCCTCGACACGGTCGACGCCGGAACGGGCGGCACGGGCGGAAGCTCGGGAGCTGGTGGTTCTGGCGGTACGGCTGGCACGGGCGGCAGTGACTCGGGCGTTCAAGCCCAGCCCGTCACGGTCGAGTGTCAAATCACTCACCCGGATAACCAGTCCGCGAAGTACTACACGTACATCTCGGACGAGGGGATTCCTGACGGGGCCAATGGCTACTACCACTTGCTCACCGACTGGGAGCAGTGGGGCGCAAACGGTCAACCGTACACCGCCACGGCCGTGACTCAGCACATCACGTTCACGTCCGAATGGGGATCTTACATCAAGATCAACACGGCCGTGAATCCTGAGCCTGGGAACTTCTGGAAAAACTCGGGCTGCACGTCCGATCCTTTGGCTCCGGCGCTCAAGTACGAGTGCTGGGTGACCAAGGACGGCCAGAAGAAGCATGCGGCCTGGCCCGAGGCTAAGCTCCACACCAACAACGACGGCGGATGCGATCTCTACTTCACCGCCAAGTGGGCTGAAACCTCGGCCAACGACGCGGATGGCGACGGATCGTTGGTGGGCACGGACTGCAATGATGCAGATTACCTGCGTCGCCCGGGCAACGTCGAAGTCGTGGAGGACGGCATCGACAACGATTGCTACAAGGGCGACCTCAAGAAGGTTCGCATCATCATGGACGCGCCCTCTGGCATCGGGTCAGACGTCCACGTCACGGATTGGGACAAGACCGTTCCCATGACGTACAGCTCGGCCGAAGGCGGCTGGGTCACGGCACTTTTGCCCCCCAGTCAGATGCCGGTCAAGTTCCTCGTGGAGTACACGGGCACGGTTGGCGCTTGCTATCAAGGCATGTGCTACGACTGCCGACAGGTCAACGGGGTCTGCTCGCCCCAGTACAACGTGTACGGCGAGACGTCCACCAGCCAGCCAGTCGCCGTGACTTTGCCGACCAACCCCTACAGCGAGGGTTGCCGGCGGGTGTGGGATCCTTACAACCAATAGGGTCCACGTCGCTCGTCGCACGTCCCGCGTCCTGCGTAGGGATGGGGGACAATCGCGCAGTTGAACTCAACTCAAACGTCCCGCGGTATTGCGGGACAAGGAGGTGACTCGAGGCGGCTTACTACAAGCCGCCTCTATTTTTTTATAGGAACAACCAAATTGTTACGCTAAGCTATTTCGTCATCCTGAACCTATCAGCCATCCTGCTTCTTCCGTCATGCTGAATTTACGTGCCCCTCGAAGTCGTAAGACATAGTGGGGGTTCAGCATCTCACTCCTATTATCCTGTTTCTCCTTTCGTCATCCTGAACTTGTTTCAGGATCTCTTCACCAAATCACCATCAGCATCATAATCTGTTATACTTTTATCATGCCAAAAAACAT
>Ga0116156_10001200_pt1 | contig 25911 bp, 16 predicted proteins | sample AD_UKC045_MetaG_FD_89891 | JGI IMG/M metagenome (GOLD analysis project Ga0116156, IMG submission 89891) | Active sludge microbial communities of municipal wastewater-treating anaerobic digesters from USA - AD_UKC045_MetaG | ecosystem: Engineered > Bioreactor > Anaerobic > Digestate | place: USA... | reverse complement strand
TCATACTGTGCACCGGACCGTTCTTATCCAAAATTTCCGGAGACAATTTGGACACGCGATCTTTGACGCCGGCCCAAATGGACACGATTTGCGAATGTTTTTCATCTTTGGTCAACAAACCCATATCATATTGGCTTTCCACCAATTCCGCTTCTTTACGAGCTTCATCAATCAACTCATATTTGGCACCCATCGCCGGAATATCATCCATGCCCCAACTGAAACCTGATTTGGTGGCATATTTAAAACCGGTATATTTGATGCGATCCAACAATTTGGCGGCTTCGGCGAAATCAGCCTTGTCAATCAATTCGGAAATGATGGAACTGATTTTTTTGGTATCCACCAATTCATTATAAAAAGGCAATTCTTCAGGCATAATTTCATTAAAGAAAACCCGACCGATGCTGGTGTTAATCACTTGTTCTTCTTCATTGGCTTTCAAGCTCATCTTCAAAACAATCGGTTCGCGCAAAGATAACATTCCCAAGTTATAAGCCATTTTGGCTTCATTAACGGAAGAATAAATCTTTGGCTTGGCGCCCTCCGGCAAAGTTTCCAAACCGGTCATATAATAAGCGCCCCAGGACATATCTTTACCCGGATTGGAAATCGGAGAACCGGTCGCCGGTTTCAACAAATTCTTGGTGGCCAACATCAATTCACGCGCTTCAATACGCGCTTCTTCGGTCAACGGCACGTGCACGGCCATTTGGTCACCGTCAAAGTCGGCGTTAAACGCGGAACAAACCAACGGATGCAACTGCACCGCTTTACCTTCCACCAAAATCGGTTGGAAAGCTTGGATACCCAAACGATGCAAAGTCGGAGCGCGGTTTAACAAGACATAAGCGTCGGCGATGATTTCATCCAAAATATCCCACACTTCACTGCGACTGGATTCAATAAAACGATTGGCGCTGCGAATATTATAAACCATTTCCCGTTGAATCAATTTACTGATGATAAACGGACGGAACAATTCCAAAGCCATGCCCTTGGGCACGCCGCATTGATGCAAACGCAAATGCGGACCGACCACGATCACCGAACGACCGGAATAATCCACGCGTTTACCCAATAAGTTCTGACGGAAACGTCCTTGTTTACCTTTCAAAATATCAGCCAAAGATTTCAAAGCGCGTTTTTGCCCGGTGGACGCGACGGTCGTTTTGGTACGACGAGCGCTGTTATCCAACAAAGCGTCAACCGCTTCTTGCAACATTCTTTTTTCATTACGGACAATCACTTCCGGCGCGCTCAAATTCAACAATTTACGCAAACGGTTGTTACGATTGATCACGCGACGATACAAATCATTCAAGTCAGCGGTGGCAAAACGTCCACCATCCAACGGCACCATCGGACGAATATCCGGAGGGATTACCGGCAAAACGGTCAAAATCATGGATTCCGGACGAATACCATTGCGATGCAAAGCCTTTAATAACTTAACGCGCTTAATCAATTTCTTTTGTTTGGCACCACCGGCGCTTTCCAATTCTTCATTCAATTCAGCGATTTTTTCTTCCAAATTGATATTGGTCAACAAACGATGAATCACTTCCGCGCCAATACCGGCCTTAAAAATATGCCCGTATTTCAAAGATAAAGCCTGATAATCAATTTCATTCAAAACTTGCATCGGCACGATGTCGGCGATTTCTTTTTCAGTCGCTTTATAATCTTCATCCAATTCGCGAGTTTCCAAGAAATATTGACTTTCCGCTTGTCCCAAAGCAGTTTCCAAATCACTCTTGCTCAAACCTTGGGTATGCAAATTTTGCACTTGTTGTTGATAATCTTGCTCAATTTGTTTCTTGCTGGCCTTGTATTCTTTTTTCAACTGTTCCAACAATTCCGCTTTAGCCATATCATCCACTTCGCTGACGATAAATCCACCGTAATAAATCACTCTTTCCAAAGATTGGGGGGATAAATCCAAAACCATACCGATTTTGGACGGCACGCTGCGCAAAAACCAAATGTGCGCCACCGGCACGGCCAACTCAATGTGGCCCATGCGTTCACGACGCACGATGGAACGAGTCACTTCCACGCCGCACTTATCACAAACAATCCCTTTATATTTGACTTTCTTATACTTACCGCAATAACATTCCCAATCTTTGGTCGGCCCGAAAATGCGCTCGCAGAACAAGCCGTCTTTTTCCGGACGTTGGGTGCGATAGTTAATGGTTTCCGGCTTGGTCACTTCACCGTGGGACCATTCCCGAATTACCTCCGGGGAGGCTAAGCTGAGCTTTAACGCCTCAAAATCCAATGTTTGTAGAGGAGAAGCCATAATTATGTATTTAAAATTATTAAAAAAATCTTCAAACTATTGATTGTTCTCCGAAGAAGAATCAAGGTTTTGCGCGTCTTCCGTGCCCAACATTTGCACATCCATACACAAACCACGCATTTCCCGCATCAACACGTTAAAAGCTTCCGGCAAGTTGGTGCGTTGGATTCTTTCGTTTTTAATGATGGCTTCATAAGCCTTGGAACGTCCGGTGACGTCATCGGATTTGATGGTCAAAATTTCTTGCAAAGTGTGGGCGGCGCCATAAGCTTCCAAAGCCCAAACTTCCATTTCCCCGAATCTCTGACCGCCGGATTGCGCGCGACCGCCCAAAGGCTGTTGCGTAATCAAGGAGTAAGGACCGATGGAACGTTGATGAATCTTGTCTTCCACCATGTGGTTCAACTTCAACATATATTTCCAACCGATAGTCACTTTATGATCAAAAGCTTTACCGGTTTTACCGTCAAACAAAACCACTTTACCGTCTTCCGGATAACCGGCTTTCTTCAATTCTTCTTTAATGGTTTCTTCACTGATACCGTCCAAAACCGGAGTGGCCGCTTTGTAGCCCAAAGTCTTGGCAGCCAAACCCAAGTGAGTTTCCAAAATCTGGCCCAAGTTCATACGAGAAGCCACGCCCAACGGAGACAAAACAATGTCCACCGGCGTACCATCTTCCAAGAACGGCATATCTTCTTGCGGCACCACTTTGGAAATAACACCCTTGTTTCCGTGACGACCGGTCAGCTTATCACCGACTTCAATCTTACGTAAATTGGCAACCGTCACTTGCACCATACGCAAAACGCCCGGCAACAATTTATCACCATTTTCTTGCGTAAAGATGCGGACATCAATCACTTTACCATGTTCGCCATGCTCCAAATACAAGGAGCTATCACGCACGTCTTTGGCTTTATCACCGAAAATCGCTTGCAATAATTTTTCTTCAGCAGACAATTCGGTTTCTCCCTTAGGCGTAATTTTACCGACCAAAATATCACCGGAGCTGACTTCCGCGCCGATGCGCACAATGCCCTCGGCATCCAAATTTTTCAAACGTTCTTCACTGATATTCGGAATATCGGAAGTAATCAATTCCGGACCCAATTTGGTATCACGCACTTCAATCGTATAAGTATCAATATAAATTGAGGAATAAACATCATCTTTAATCAAACGATCGGAAATGACGATGGCGTCTTCATAGTTGTAACCTTCCCATGATAAGAAAGCCACCAAAACGTTTTGTCCCAAAGCCAATTCCCCTTTTTCAATACCCGGACCATCAGCCAAAACATCACCTTTTTTCACTTCATCCCCCAAATCCACAATCGGTTTTTGCGTGACGCAGGTGGCGGCGTTGGTTCCACGATATTTTGTCAATTCATAAGTATAAGTTTTTCCGCTGGCACCTTTCAAAACAATATGTTTGGCATCCAATTCTTTAATGGTTCCATCTTCTTCGGCCACCACGATATAACCGGAATCCAAAGCGACTTTCTTTTCAATACCGGTACCGACAATCGGTGATTGCGGCAATAAAGTCGGCACAGCCTGACGTTGCATGTTTGTACCCATCAAAGCACGCTGCCCATCATCATGTTCCATGAACGGAATCAAGGAAGTGGCAATGGACACGATTTGGTTGGAAGCGACGTCTTGAAAATCAATCTTGCTCACCACGTCCACGCGCGGCTCGCCGACCACGCGCATCGGAGCGCGCTCGTCAACAAAATGTCCGTCTTTATCCACTTTCGTGGTGGACGGAGTGGTATTATAACGCCCCTCAGCCACGGCATTCAAATAAATCATTTTATTGGTGACCTTGGAATCAAATTTATATTTACGCAAATCAACACCGGTGCGACGTTCAATTCGCCAAATTTGTTCCGGCGTCAAAGTCTCACCTTTTTTAACCAAAACTTCATTACCCTCTTTCACGTTTTCAGTAAAAGTTCTTTCCACCATATAATAAGGAGTTTCCAAGAAACCATATTCATTGATGGCGGCATAAGAAGCCAAGTGGCCCACCAAACCGATGCTCGGACCTTCCGGCGTGGCAATCGGACAAATACGGCCGTAGTGTGTCGGATGCACGTCACGCACGTCAAAGCCGGCACGTTCCCGAGACAAACCACCCGGACCCATGGCGGAAATACGACGCTTATGTTCCAATTCAGACAACGGATTAGTCTGTTCCATAAATTGTGACAACGGAGAAGACATAAAAAATTCTTTCACCGTCGCGATCACCGGACGAGCGTTAATCAACTTACCCGGAGTCATGGATTCAGCGTCAATGGTGGACATACGATCTTTGGCAATACGTTCCATGCGAGACAAACCGATACGGAATTTGTTTTGAATCAATTCCCCAATGGCGCGCATACGACGATTTCCCAAATGATCAATATCATCTTTATCTTCTTGAGTGATATTCAAACGAATGATTTCTTTCACCACGCCCACCACGTCTTCCAAACGCAAAACGCGATTTTCTTTGGTGATTTCCAAATCATCACCGAATCTTTCATTTAATTTATAACGACCGACACGACCCAAATCATAACGATCAAAACGGAAGAACATCGCGTAAATCAAAGATTTGGCATTATCCGGAGTGGCAAAATCGCCCGGACGAATACGCTTGTAGATTTCCATCAAACCTTCATCCATGTTGCTGGCGGCATCTTTATCAATGGTGTTTTGAATGTAATCAATATCCGGATGCTTATTGACATCGGCAAAAGTATCTTTCAATTCCTTGTCAGTGGCGATTCCAAAAGCACGCAACAAAGAGGTCACGGCAACTTTTCTCTTTCTATCGATTTTTACCCAAATGACATTATTCAAATCGGTTTCAATTTCCAACCACGCCCCACGATTCGGAATGACTTTCGCGCCATAGTAGCGACGCGGCCCGTAATTTTCCGCAAAGAAAAAGACACCTTCCGAACGGATGATTTGCGAAACCACGCAACGTTCAATCCCGTTAATGATAAAGGTGCCTCGATCGGTCATCAAAGGAAAATCTCCCAAATAGACTTCCTGTTTGGTGGCTTTATTGTTTTTCTTGCTTAAAAGCTTCACTTGAACGCGCAAAGGCGCTTCATAAGTTAAGTTTTTGGCGCGACTGGTTTTTTCATCAAACTTCGCTTCGTCCAAATAATAGTCTAAAAATGATAATTCAAACCCGTCTCCACTGAAAGGTTTAATCGGCGAAATGTCTTCAAACAATTCCTTCAAACCTTCTTCGGTAAACCAGCGATAAGATCGCTTCTGGACTTCAATCAAATCAGGCAATGGGGATTTCTTCTTGTCCGCAAAGAATTTGCGTTCCGCCCCCTTAGAAAGATGCGCCACTTTTGCCATAAACTATATTTTTAAAATTTAATTAAAGATCAAAAAACAAAAAATCTCCTTTCAAAATCGAAAAGAGTCAATAATTAAAAAACGTCTTTAATTGTAAGCACCGGACCAATATAGAGCACGCCGGTTCCAATTAATAATAAGCACACATTGGGTAATGTGCCAATATGATAACAAAAGAAATGTTAAATGTCAAATAAAAAATCCCCCGTCCGGGCGCGCTGGCGCGGGGCGCGGGGGAAGTTTTTATTATTTCATCAAACCTTCTAAATTTACTGCTTATTAACCCACCAACGTGTCCAATCACCAAAATAACCAGAGGCAGGCATAATCCCTTGATTTAATTGATATTTAATCAACGCTTGCTTAGTCAAAGAACCAAACATTTCAGTTTCATTACCCAAAGAGCCCGGACCTTCGGTCGCCACGGCAAAACCATTATTGTTCAAAAATTTCTGCAATTCTTTAACATCGGCACCGGTCATTCCCAGCTGTAAACTGCGAGTAAAAACATATTTACCAATAGACGGCGTTACCGGTACGACACTCACACCGGAACCCACGCACCCCAAATAGGCACGAGTAATCTCATCAAATTCGCCATAAGTTGTAACGATTCCTTTCGATTTTTGATATCTTTCCAAAGCCGCCTTCGTTAAAGAACCAAAATATTCAGTTTCATTGCCCGGCGCCCCCGGACCACTAACCGCCAACACAAAACCCTGCGCATTTAAATATTGTTGCAATGCTTTCACATCCATACCACTCATTCCTTGCTCTAAATTACGATTAAAATTTCCCGGACAAGTTTTCGCTTCAGTGCTTGGCACACTAACAATCGGTTCAGCCGGTACAGTCACCACCGAAGCCAAATCATCAGTCAACAAAGATTTTACCGTCAACTCCACACGATTAACCTGAAGGTCTTCATACTTGATGGAAATATCTTTAATTTGGTCACCATCCAAGTCCACTTGAATTTCCTCTTCCAAATTCATGGTAAAATATTGCGGCGCTGAGGCAACCTCAATCTTTACGATTTGTTCGGTCATATCAATATTCAAAATTTTAATGTGATGCCACGCCAATAATCTACTACGACTTTCCTTAGCTTCAAAATTAGCTTGTCCATTTAAATAAGATAAAATATTGATACCGCTTTGATCCAAACGCCCGACCACCTTGGTTTCATACATTGGAATCGCTTGATCAACCGCTCCGGTCCCGGTGCCCACCGGAATATAAATCACCGGCGCCGATAATTTACGGAAATTAGCAGTCACGGTAATATCACCGGTAACATTTAAATCAGTACGGGTATCAGTGGTCACACCATCGCTCCAATCCACAAATTTATAACCGGTATTGGCAATTGCCGTCACCGACGTTCCATCTGAGCCATGCGCAATCGTTTGTACGGCAGTTCCGGAAATCGTACCATTGCCATCAGTACTATAAGTTAAAGTATAAGTATCCAAAGCAAAATTGGCAGTTACGGTTAGGTTATCTGTTACATTAACATCTCTACGTTCAGCTGTTAGAACACCATCACTCCAATCAACAAAATGATAATTCACATCCGGAACGGCCGTTACACTTGTACCCGCCCCTCGATATGGAACATTTTGGGCAGTCACACCAATCAACGAACCACCCGCACCGGCACTATAATCCAAATCATAATGAATAATATCACCTTCCAAAACAATATTATCAATACGTGAAGTTCCGGCAGCGCCCACCACACCCCCGCCGACACTGGTATCACTCGCCATTATCCAACGCAAATACAAAACATAACTGCTATCACATTCATCCGGTAAATCCAAATCAGTTAAGACACCGGTTGTAAAATTATTAGCATTGGTAATTGTTCCACCGGGAACATCTACCCAAAGCAATGGCAAACGACCGGAAACCGAGTATTGCAATTTGAAGTCACGTGGACCGGTAGCACTGGAACGTTGACGTGAACTGATACGAACATTTTCTAAACCAAAAGTACTGGGAATCCTAATTCGCCAATACTTAGTATCCATACCGCTATCCCAGGTATTGCTGTTTGGAGCATAACCGCCACTGTAACCGGTATTCCAAGCGGTAAAAACTTGACCACCGGTCAAAGAAATTGAACCAACCCCATAATCAGGAGAATAAAGTAAAGCATTCGGAGTAACTACCAAACTACGTTTATATTCATCTTCAAAATTCCATTCATAACGATCAATAACAATCGGTAATTCTCTACCAATACCATCATTATACAAAAAGTCCAAATCATCTTCTGTTAAAGCACGTTTCCAAATTGCCACCTCATCAATTTGACCGGACATAGTAGAATAAGTGGGGTCCTCAGCAAAATATAAAGCTTCCACCGCCCCCGCCACTGAAGAATCACTAACTGCCGCCTGATCTTCCAAGACCCCATTAATATACAAAGAAATCATATCCGTCGTATCATCAAAAACCACCGCCACGTGATACCACGTATCAGTAACCATCGCATAAGAAGGATCCAAAACAATAGAGACGCTATTATTTGGTTTATAAGAAGCGGTAATATTATTATTGTCAGTATTGATACCAACATAATAATCTCCAACCCAACGATACAAAACCGGCCAACCATTACTATCAGCCGCCCGATTTAAAAACCAACCGGCAATGGAAAAACTGTCTCCAGCCAAATCCGGAACCGTATTATCCGTCGCTGCTGAACCACCGGCACAAACACCACCGGCAGTACAAAATTCATAACAACTGTCAACCATACAAGGACCTACGGAAGTAGGAACACCGCCACTCCAATCAGAAGTGGTGGGTGTTTTATAAGTACTATAATCGCCAAAGTTTTGATCAAATGTCCAGTAACCGGACAAGTCATCCATAATGTAAGCATTTGCCGGCAACGCAAACAAAAATAAGGCTGCCGCTAAAACCAACAAACGAAAAGCGCCTCCCAAATGATTGAAAATTTTCATAACAAATTTTTTAAGTTTAAATTTTATTTTTTTATCTTTAAAGTTTAAAATACTTTGAGCGTCATTATTATACCAAATTTTAGGTTTTTTGCCAAAATTGCCTTTCTCCAAAAAATCGTTTACAATATAATCTGTTTTACTGATTAGTGTTTATTTTTGACGCATGCTTTATCAAGAAAAATCGCCAAGCTTTTGGCAGAGATTTAAAAGAACCAAATTCTTCATATACTTTATAATCGTGCTTTGCGTGTGCGCGGCGGTTTTTGGTTCCAAAGTTTTACTTTCCAGTGAAAGTATCACCGTTATCACGCAAAACTTTTTCAAAAACTTTTTGGAAAGCGAAGACCAAATCTTACAAGGCGAGGCTGACGGACGCATCAACTTTTTATTGCTGGGCGTGGGTGGCGAGAAACACGAGGGGGCGCAACTGACTGATACCATCATTCTCGGCAGCTTACAATTAAACCCATTAAGAGCGGCAATGATTTCCATTCCGCGTGACTTTTTAATTTTCGTGGATGGTTACGGTTACCGAAAAATCAACAGTTTAAATGCTTTAAAAGAAATGGAAGAAGAAGGCGAAGGACCGGCCTTTCTATCACAAGTCTTGGCACGCACGTTAAATATCCCAATCCATTATTATGCCAAAGTGGATTTTAACGGTGTTAAAAATTTTATTGATGAAATCGGCGGCGTGGATATTTATGTGGAAAATTCCTTTACTGATTATCTCTACCCGACCGAAGATTTTCTTTATCAAACCGTAAAATTTGAAAAAGGTTGGCAAACCATGAACGGTGACGCGCTCTTGAAATACGTGCGTTCACGTCACGGCAACAACGGCGAGGCCGGTGATTTCGCGCGTGGCAAACGACAACAAAACGCCATCACCGCCATCAAAAACAAAGTATTAAACAAAGATACCTGGCTCAATCCCAAAACAATTTACTCATTGCTGCAAAATTACAAAGATAATCTCAACACCAATTTGGAAGTATGGGAAATTTTAAAACTGATGACACTGGCCAAAAATTTACAAACCCAAGACATTATCAAATTCGGTTTCAGTGATGATTACAACAATTATTTACAAGCCAGTAACTATCAAGGCGCTTATGTTTTGACAGCCAAAGATAAAACTTATCAAGAAATGCAAAGCGTGGTGGCCAATATTTTTGATGAAAAAGTGACCGAAAAAGCCAGCGCCGACATTCTCAATGGCACGGAAATCAGTGGCTTAGCCGGCAAAAATAAGGAAAAATTACAGAGCAAAAACTTTACGATTATGGTGGTTGGCAACGCCCCCAAGCAAGATTATTCAAAAACCATTATTTATAATTTGGCCGGCGAAGCCAAACCCATCAGTTTACAAAGCTTAAAAGATATTTATCCACAGGCGGAAATATCCACGGTCTTGCCATTTGGCATTGACACAACAGCGGATTTTGTGGTAATTTTAGGTCCGGATGCCGATACGGCAAACTCTGACGAAAATTCCACTAACTAAATATTTTTATGTATTTGAACAAAGCGACCGTCGCCATCATCGGACGGGAAAATGTCGGCAAATCAAGCCTGTTTAACCGTTTAACCGAAGATAATTCGGCCATGGTTTCCGCTGTCGCCGGCACCACCCGCGATCGCAAATACGGGGAAGTTTTATGGCGCGGCCAAAATTTTTGGTTGATTGATACTGCCGGATATGACTTATTACCGGACAACAACATCAAAAAAGGCGCTTTGGAACAAATTGAAATCGCCATTGCAGAGGCGGATTTATTGATGTTCGTCCTGGACAGCCAAGTCGGTTTAACGCCGGACGATCGTGAAATTGCCATCTTAGCTAAAAAAAGTAAAAAACCGATTATCTTGGTGGCCAATAAAGCTGACAACCAAAACCTACGCTTTGAAGCGGAGCAATTCGCCAAGTTAGGCATGGGCCAAGCCTGGCCGGTGTCCGCGAGCAACGGTAGCGGTACCGGTGATCTTTTGGATGAATTGACCAATAAAATTTCCAAACTGAAATTGGAACATGACGCTGATGAAAAATCTTCTCAATATTTAAAATTGGCCTTTTTGGGGCAACCAAACGTCGGTAAATCCTCTCTTATCAATGGTATTTTAAAAGAAAAACGTTTGGTGGTCAGCGAACAAGCCCACACCACGCGCGAACCAAACAGCATTTTTTTCAATTATAAGAAACAAAATTTTGAATTGATTGACACTGCCGGTATCAACCGCGCCAAAAACCGCCAAGTGGAATTGGGGGAAAAAAGCATGGAGCGCAGTTTGGAAGCGATTCGCAAAGCGCACATCGCCGTTTTGGTTTTGGATGCCAGCCAACCGATCAACAAACAAGATTTACATTTGGCCGGCGTCGCCAACGATCACTATAAAGGTTTAATCTTGGTAATGAACAAATGGGATAAGGTTCCAAATAAAGATGCAAAAATTATTTATCAATACACTCGCGAAGTCGCCGATTTATTTGCTTTCATGAAATGGGTACCGATTATTTTCACCTCCGCGACCAAAGACATTCGTTTGAAGGAAATTTTAAATACCGCTTTGAAAATTCAACAAGAACGTCGTAAGCGCATTCCGACAGGCGAATTGAAAGCTTTCATGCAAGGTTGTTTACGCAAGAACCCGCCGCCGATGCTAAAAAACCCACACATCAAAGAATTTGAACAGGCCGACACCAACCCGCCGACTTTCACGATTGTCGCCAAAACCAAAAAATGGATTCACTTTTCATATCTGCGTTACATTGAAAATCAATTGCGCAAACGTTACGGCTTCAAAGGCACCCCGATTAAATTCATCAAACAACAAATCAAATAAACTTTATGCGTTTATTCGTCGCTTTGGGTAATCCCGGAGAACAATACAAAAACACACCGCACAATATCGGTGAGCAATGTTTGCTGGCCTATGCCAAAAATTCTTTAGCGGACGAAGCGGAATGGCAAAGCAACAAACGCTTACAAGCGGAAATTTTAAAATTTGACAACAACGGGGAAACCGTTTATTTTATGCTACCCCACACCTACATGAACGAATCAGGCACGCCGGTGCGCGCGATTTTGGATTATTATAAAATTCCTTTGGATAATTTAATCGTCATTCATGATGATGTTTCTTTCGCCCTGGGAAAAGCCAAAATTACCAGTAATAACAGCGCCGGCGGGCACAATGGCGTGGCCGACATCATTGAAAAATGCGGTGGCAAGAATTTCGGGAGAATTCGTTTGGGCGTGAACAGCCCGCTTCGCAAAAAAATGGAATTGGATAAATTCGTTTTGCATCATATCACCGCTGACGAGCGTGACGGCTATGACAAAAGCTTGGCCGCCGGTGAGGAAGCCCTGGACTTGGTTTTGAAACACGGTCTGGCTAATGCGCAAAACTTGTTTAACAGAAAAGAAAAAGACGAATAATATTTCGTCTTTTTTCTTTTCTTATAATGTAACCATTCTGCCATGCCGAACGTGGATATTGTAATATCGTCACCGGTCTGTCATGCCGAACTTGTTTCGGCATCTTTAATACGTGAACATAAACCAATTATTGCAATTGGAACTCTTCCCAACTATCACTCAAATCTTTAAAAAGCGGATTAATGGTACGGATTAAATTAAGTTTCCAATCACGGTGCCAGTTTTTCAATTGCTTTTCTCTTTGTATTGCATCATCAATATTCTCATAATCTTCATAATACAACAATTTTGTCAGATTATATTGTGCTGAAAATGATTTCTTATTTAAGTGTTCTCGATGTTCAATTAGCCTACGATGTAAATTATTACTTACACCTATATAAAATACCGTCAAATTAAAATTACTGATTATATAAATATAATATGTTCGCATATTTTAGTTTTAAATATTTGTTCTCATTTTATCAAAACAAATATAAAACTATCATAAACTTTTTACGTTTTATCCACAGGATTATTATATTGTGATAATCATTATATTAAAGATGCCGAAACAAGTTCGGCATGACAAGCTCTCACTATTTTATCTCCACCGACCAGGAGGGCGAAAAAAAAATTACAACGCGCTTTTAAACCTCCTTCACCATATAAGTTCCTTCCAAATGATAACCCAACTTACGATAATATTCGCGGACGCCGATACCGGAGATGACCGCGATTTTTTTATATCCGGCTTCTTTGGACAAACGCTCCGCCTCCGCCATCAACGCCTTTCCCAAGCCAACGTGCTGCACCGCCCGCCCACCTTCCTGTTGCGGCGGCACCAATTTCCCATAAGTGTGCACTTCACGGATTAAAGCGGCGCCTTTTAATTCAGGAAGATACTCTGAGAATCCGGACTCTTCCTGCGATGCGCCCACCCAAAAAAAACTATCATTAAAACGCAAACGCAAAAAAGCATACAAAGTATTCTTATCAGCACTGCCCCACCATAAGAATTTTTCTTGACCGTCGGAGGCTTCATAGTTTTCTGAATATAAATGCAAATCATTCAAAACAAATTTTTGATCTTTGGCTTCGCGGCACCGAATGCACAAACATTGCTGACCGCGTTTTTTCAATTCAGTTTGTAAAATTTCCCGCAAATTACTCATCTTGTTGCCGGCCTCAATGCTCTCCGCCGGAATATCGCGAATCAAACGAATGACGCGAGTATAGCGCGGTAAAATCAATTTTATTTTCAACAATAAATCTTTCAAAGTGGCGTCATCATAAGGTTGATACTGACCGTCCTTCCACAAATCATAAAGCTCCGAGCCCTTGGTCACGACCGTCGGATAAATTTTCAGTTGGTCCGGTTGGAAATCAGAATTGCTGAATAATTCTTCAAACATCGCCAAATCCTTATCAGGATCAGAACCATACAAATTGGGCATCAAATGATAAGTCACTTTAAAACCGGCTTCTTTCAGAAGGCGCGTGGCCCGAATCGTTTCCGCCCGGCCATGGCCGCGCTTATTCATTTTTAAAATTTCATCAGATAAATGTTGCACGCCCATCTCCACGCGCGTACAGCCAAACACGCGCATGCGGACAATCTCTTTTTCATCAATCAAATCCGGACGGGTTTCCAAAGTTAAACCGACAATTCTAAATTCCGCGCTTTCGTTGAGCGCTTGCGCGTCCGCCAAAGTCGCCGAAGTCACCTCTTCCCCCAAACCGGAATTAGCCGCCTCAAAACAGCGTTTCAAAAACCATTCCTGATAATCCAAAGGATGTGCCGTCCATGAACCGCCCATCACAATCAGTTCAATTTTATTGGCTTCGTGGCCGTTATTGGTCAAAGCGACAATCCGCGCGCGTACTTGCAAAAACGGATCAAAATCGGTCTTGATGGCGCGCATCACCGCCGGCTCGTTTGACAAATAACTTTTAGGCATGGCTTTTTCGGTCGGGCAAAACAAACACTTTCCCGGACATTCTTGATAACGAGTCAAAACGGCGATCGGCGCCACGCCGGACAAAGTACGAATTTGGCGCTTGCGCAGAATATTAATGAAATCCGGCGCCGCCTCAATTTTTTCATCTTTTAACAAGCGCTTATAAACCTCCAACAAATCGGAATTTTTCACCATTGGCAAAGCAAACTCCGCGGACAAGGCACGTTTTTTCTTACCCAGTTCTTCCCAAGAATCAATGGCGTCGCGCATTCCCCACAAACGCCAAAAATATTCTTCAATTTTATTATCAAAATTTGTATCCATAATGATTTTATTAACATAAATAGATTAGCGTAGATTGGGAGAAATGACAAATATCCTTTCCCTTTTTCTCAAAAATTCAGTATAATATAAATTGTCCGGTAACAAAAAACCAACACAAAACTAATTATGAAATTTGAACAGCGGGGATTAAGCGCCAATCAAGCGGAAAAGCAATTGCGCAAATTCGGCTACAATCGCCTACCGACCGAAAAACCGCTAAACCTTTTTAAAATAATCGTTAATGTCATCAAAGAACCGATGCTGATTTTATTGCTCGCCTGTGGCGCGCTTTATTTGTTTTTGGGTGACCGTCAAGAAGCCCTGCTCTTATTGGGATTTGTTTTTATCATCATCGGCATTACCATCAATCAAGAAAGAAAAAATGAAAAAGCCCTGGCCGCGCTCCGCGAACTAAGCACGCCGCAAGCGCTGGTAATCCGTGACGGACAAAAACAAAAAATCGCCGCCGACCATTTGGTACCTGAAGATATCATCATTCTCAATGAAGGTGACCGCGTCCCCGCCGACGCCAAATTATTATCATCGGAGAATTTACTGGCCGATGAATCATTGTTGACCGGTGAATCAATTGCCGTGCGCAAAAATTGGCAACACAACAAAGAAAATTTGATTTTTGCCGGCACGATGATTGTCAAAGGACACGGCATCGCCAAAATCACCGCCACCGGCGTTGACACCGCTTTGGGAAAAATCGGGCAATCGCTGAAAAACATTATTCTCACCGAAAGCAACATTCAAATTCAAAGTAAAGATATTATCAAAAAATTTTCTCTCTTGGCGCTCTTATTGTGCTTGCTGGTAATTTTGATTTTAGGACTACGCGATGCCGCCTGGACCAAAGGATTATTAGCCGGTCTGAGCCTGGCCATGGGAACTTTACCGGAAGAACTGCCGATCGTCTTAACGATTTTTTTCGCGATTGGCGCCTGGCGCATTGCGCAACGCCAAGTTTTAACCAAACGCATGCCCGCCATTGAAACCTTGGGCTCCATCAATACACTGTGCGTTGATAAAACCGGTACCATCACTGAGAATCGCATGTCCATTAAAAAATTGTGGCCAAGCAATGGCGCAAATACGGAAAAAGTTCTGAGCGTTGGTTTTTTGGCCAGTCGCGATGAGTCATTTGATCCGATAGAGCGCGCCATTAAAAATCTGGCTTATCAATCTTTACCGGAAACGATTCTAAACCACGAAGAACAAGAACTGCAAAAAGAATATCCCTTTCACGAAAAATTAATGGCCATGTCTTTGGCCTGGTGGAATAAAGAAAAAAAACACTTTGAAATTTACAGCAAGGGATCACCGGAAGCGATTTTTGAATTGTGCCAATTAGAAAAAAAAGAACGTCAAACATTAAATAAAGTGATTGAAGAAATGGCGGAAAAAGGTTTGCGCGTGATTGCCGTCGCGGAATGCATACGCCACGAACTGCCCGAACAACATCATCAAGTGCGCTTTAATTTTGTCGGTTTGATTGGCATGATGGATCCGGTACGATCGGAAGTGCCACGTGCCATTGATGAATGCTACCAAGCGGGCATCAACGTCATTATGATGACCGGCGACCACCCCCGCACCGCCCAGGTAATCGCTCGGGAAATCGGTTTGAAAAATTTTGATAAAGTCATTACTGGGCCGGAGTTGGATGAAATGAGTGATCAGGAATTGCGACAAGCGATTAAAAAAACTTTTATTTTCGCGCGCATTCGACCGGAACAAAAATTACGTTTGGTCCAATCACTACAAGCCAATAAACAAATCATTGCCATGACCGGTGATGGCGTCAACGACGCGCCGGCCTTAAAAGCCGCCAACATCGGCATTGCCATGGGCAAACGCGGCACTGAAGTGGCGCGCGCCGCCGCCGGCTTGGTTTTATTGGATGATAATTTCGCCTCCATCGTCGCCACCATTAAAGAAGGCCGACGCATTTATGATAATCTCAAAAAAGCGATGACTTATATTTTGGCAGTGCACGTGCCGATTGCCGGCTTGGCGATTCTGCCGGTCTTACTGGGCTGGCCACTGCTCCTCTTACCAATTCATATCGTTACTTTTGAAATAATCATTGATCCGGTCTGCACCATTATTTTTGAAAAAGAACCGGCGGAAAAAAACATCATGAAACGCCAGCCCCGCCCGCTAAAAGAAAAACTGTTCAACTGGTCCATCATGGGAAAAGGTTCATTTTTAGGAATCTTAATTATCGTCGGCGGAATCGGACTTTATTATTTTAATCAAAGCGTGGGTGGCGGCGTGGAAGCCGGCCGCGCAATGATTATCACCGCCATGCTTTTGGGAAATCTCAGCATGCTTTTGACGATTCGCTCCGCCCGCCGTTCACTGTTTCTAGATTTATGGGAAAGAAACAACAATGGCATTTGGCTGGTCTTGGCGCTGGTGATAATTTTAATCATCGCGATGAATTCCATCACCGCCGTGCAAAATGTTTTTTCCTTCTCGCCACTGTCACAAAACTGGTTACTGGCGGCGATTCTGGTCGGTTTAAGTCCGTTGATTTTGGGAGAATTTTTCAAGCTAAGATTTTTATTAAAAAAATAATATGAAAAACATTTTAATCGTTTATTATTCACGCAGCGGTTTTACCAAACAACTGGCGCAAGAACTGGCGGTTCACCTGCACGCTGATTTGGAAGAAATCATTGATAAAAAAGATCGCTCCGGCGCGCTTGGTTATTTATTCAGCGGCCGCGACGCTTTAAAAGAAAAAACCACGGAAATACAAAAAATTACCCGGCAACCGGATAATTATCAATTGGTGGTCATCGCCACACCCGTGTGGGCTTTTAAATGCAGCACGCCCATTCTGACCTTTATTAAAAAATTCGGACAAAACTGCGGGCGCGTGGCTTTCGTGGCAACGCAAGGCAGCAGCGGCGCTGATGGCGCTTTTCAACAAATGAGTGGGCAATTAAAACAAACACCGATCGCGACACTCATCGTGAACAGTAAAGAAATTTCTCAAAACAAATATCAGGATAAGACAAAAATATTTGCAAACAAAATAAAAGCTTCACTTAACTTCTAATTACTCACCAACTCCTGCGCCCAAAATTGGCCTTGCTGCGCCAAACCCAAGATTTTATAATCTTTGGAAAGCATATTGGCGTAGTGGGTGGCGCTCTTTTTCCATAAATCAAAAACTTGAGCGGCCGTGGCGTTTTTTTCGTGAGTTTTAGCCAAGTTCTCACCCATCTTCAGCCAAGAATATTTGAATTTATCCAAACGTTTTCCGGGAGTCAAACCGCTCGGCGAAACATGACTGAAATAATCCAAACGATTCATTTCATCAGCTTTATCCTGGGCGACTGCTGATAATTTTTCATCCACAGTCAAAGCCGGTAAATTATATAAAGCACGCTCTTGATTGATCAGATCCGCTAAAAGGGATAATTCGCTGGGTGCCGGCAAGTCCACCACGCCCGCCACGGCTCGAGCAGCTTCCTGAATTTCTTGATCAACGCGATTATCGTGACCGCCGACGGCGCGTGGTTGGCGGGCGTTCACTTGGTCAATTTGCCACAAGGACATTTGCCAATCCGGATTGGCGATTTCCACGACTTCTCCATTATGAACAAAAACGTAAAATAATTTTTTATCAGTGCTTTTCAAAATCTTTCCTAAAAATTCTTGAATTTCCAAATTTGATAATTTTGCCAAATCAACGGATGTACCGACAAAATCAATGGCCAATTCAGTTAACAAATTGGCATTAGCACTTAAATTATAAGTTTGGTTATTCAATTGATAAACAAAATCTCCGTCCAACAAACGAATTTCTCCATTGAACATTGTCAATTCTTCCGCTTGAACGGTTTGAGAAAACATAAAAAACCCGCTCAACAGCAGACTGATTAACAAGAATTTTGTAAGTAAATTTTTCATGAAATTTAAGTTACTTCTCTCATTTATATTATCACATTGAATTTTCAAATTGTCAATGATTTTTATTTTTTATTTATGTTATAATATCCCCAAAGGACTTATCTTTTAATTGCAAAAATATGCCCCAAAGCCACCTAAAAGTTGTGCTGATTTCCCACACCGCCGATCCGGAAGCGACTGTCACGGCGGGGATTCGCCAATGCTACAGCGTCACCGGCGCCGTTGAATTAAAGGAAAAAACCGGTGCAGACAAACAAAAAAAACTGATTGATCAGGTGATTGCTTCGGGCCATCATTCCACCATTGAACACGCCAGTTTCACCTTTGCGGTGGAAGGAATTTCCCGCGCTTGCTCCCATCAGCTGGTGCGCCACCGCCTCGCTTCTTACTCTCAGCAATCGCAACGCTACGTCAATTTTGAAAAAAGCGGTTTTGATTATGTCATTCCTCCAAAAATTCAAAATAACCCCGAAGCCCTAGAAAAATTTGAAAAATTAATGGCGGAAATTGACCTGACCTATAAATCCTTACAAAACGATTATAATATTCTGCCGGAAGACGCGCGCTTTGTTTTACCGAACGCCGCTGACACGAAAATCGTCATCACCATGAACGCCCGCGCCCTGCTCAACTTTTTCCGAGAACGCTTATGCCTGCGCGCCCAGTGGGAAATCCGAGAAATGGCTCGCTTAATGTTGGAAGAAGTAAAACCCATCGCCCCGGAAATTTTCAAATACGCCGGTCCCAGCTGCCAAACGGAAAAAATTTGCTGGGAAGGCAATCTCAGCTGCGGTTTGTGGAAAAGTATTGACGGCGCCGAGTTGCGCGGACGCTTCGCTTCTTATTCACCGGAAAAATAAATTTATGAACAAAGGTTTATTCGTGATGCTGGAAGGCATTGACGGTGCCGGCAAAGGCATCATCGGAAAAAATATTTTAAAACATTTTGAGGCCACGCAAATCTTTAATTTGGATCAATTTCTGCAAGATGAACAAAGTTACCCGGAAATCAGTGACTGGGAAAACTTTCCGATTATCAGCAGTTCTGAGCCGACCTACGCGCCGGTGGGACGATACATTCGCCAAGAGTTAACCAACAAAAAACAAAGTTATTCCTCGGCGGCTCTGGCGCAAGCTTATTCGCTGGATCGCCAAATTTTATATGAAAAATTGATTTTACCGGCCCTGGAAAAAGGAAAAATCATCATTCAATCGCGCGGATTTGTCAGCTCCATTGTTTACCAAAATTTGGGCGCGGATAATAATGGTTTGCCATTGGAAACAATTTTGGATTTACCGGGCAATCAATTAGCGCTGCAACGCACTCCCGATTACGTCATCATTCCCCAACTGAAAGACGCCAAACAAGCTTTGGAACGATTGTTGGCGCGCACTGAAAAACAGGATGATTCCATTTTTGAAAAACTTGACTTCTTGACCAAAGCCCAATTAAAATACCAGGGCGACGAATTGCGAGAATTCCTGGAAAGTCGCGGCAGCCAAGTGATTTATTTGGATACCAGCGGCACCATGGAAGAAAGTGAAATGCATACGCAAGAATTTTTTGATAAATATCTAAAAGATAAAATATGATTCTGGAAAACATCATCGGCTTGGAAATTCACGTCCAGCTGAAAACCAAAAGTAAAATGTTTTGTCGCTGCGCCAACGCCGGCGACAGCAACTCCCCCAACCGACATGTTTGTCCGATTTGTTTGGCACACCCGGGAACACTGCCAAAACTCAACCACGAGGCGGTGCGTTTGGCCATTAAATTGGGCTTAGCCTTGCACGCCAATCTGAATTATCTATCCCAATTCGCTCGTAAAAATTATTATTATCCGGATTTACCAAAAGGCTACCAGATTACCCAGGATGATAAACCGATTATCAGCGGCGGCTTTTTGCCGATTTTCCACGACAATCAATGGAAAAATTGTGAGATAGAACGCATGCATTTGGAAGAAGACTCGGCGAAAAATCTGCACTCCGCCGACGGACAACACACTTTGATTGATTTTAATCGCGCCGGCACGCCGTTGCTGGAAATCGTCACCAAACCGAATTTCCGTTTTCCGGCCGAAGCGATTTTATTTTTGCAAGAACTACGTTTGACTTTGCGTGCTTTAAATATTTCCGATGCCAACATGGAAGAAGCGCAAATGCGTTGTGATGCCAATATCTCTTTGCGTCCCGTTGGCGATGATAAATATTACGCCAAAACCGAAGTTAAGAATTTAAATTCTTTTAAGGCGATTGAAAAAGCGCTCACTCATGAAATTATCCGACAGAAAGAATTGTGGGAGGCCGGCACGCCGCCAACCGTCAGCGAGACGCGCGGTTGGGATGATAAAAAGGAGATGACCGTGGCGCAGCGCAGCAAAGAAAGTTTAAATGATTATCGTTATTTTCCGGAACCGGATTTACCATTATTGGAATTGAATGACGCGTTGGTCGCCGAGGCGCGCGCCGAAATCAAAAATTTACCATGGAAAAATCGTTTGCGTTTAATGGAAGAATATCAATATGATCAGGATTTGATCAGTCAGCTTTTGGAAACGCCGGATTTGTTAAAGTATTTGGAAAAAACCGTTTCCGAATTACTGGACTGGCTGAAGACCGAGGGCATGGCGACGAGCGTGGCCGAAGCGGCCAAACTCAGTGCCAACTGGCTGATTAACCGCGTTCCCCCGCTGCTCAAAAAAAGCGGCCAGGATTGGAATAATCTGGCCTTATCAGCGGAAAACATGGCGGAATTTTTAAAGATAATTCTTAAAGAAGAGATCAATAATCAGGTGGCCGGACAAGTTTTGGAAAAAATGATTTTGAGCAAAACCGATGCCGACCCCTCACATATTTTGGATGATTGGAAAAACCAACAAGCCGACACTCCGGGCTTAGGGGAAATCATTGAGCAAATCGTCAATGAACATCCCAACGAAGCCGCGCGCTACAAACAGGGCAAGCTGGAATTACTGCAATTTTTCCTGGGACAGGTGATGCGCGCCACGCGCGGCGCGTACAGCGCGGAGGAGATTAAAGCGGCGCTGGTGGAGAGACTGTCTTGAACCGGGATGTTTTACTTACGCTTTGCTTTCACCCGCGATTCTTCGGTTAACTCTTTTTTGCGCAAACGAATATAGTTCGGGGTGATTTCCAAATATTCATCATCTTTCATAATATCCATACCACGCTCCAAGGTCATCAAATGCGGGGGCGTTAATTTAATATTTTCATCAGAACCGGAAGCGCGCATATTGGTCAAATGTTTACCTTTAATGGGATTGACAGCCATATCCTGGCCCTTAGCGGTGTTACCAATAACCATACCTTCATAAACCTCAGTGTTCGGATCAATATACAAAGTCCCACGTTCCTGCAAAGTGAACAAAGAATAAGCCAAGGCCTTACCGGTTTCCATAGAAATCATGGAACCCAAATCAGTGGTAGAAATATCACCGGCGTAAGGTTTAAATCCGATAAAATGATTACACAAAATTCCGGTCCCACGAGTATCAACGATAAATTCATTACGATAACCCAATAAACCACGAGTCGGAATTTCAAACAACAAACGAGTATCTGCCAAATTAGGTTTAATCTCTTTCAACTGGCCTTTACGTTTGGATAATTTTTCAATAATCGCACCAGTATAGGATTCTGGAACATCAATTTGTAATTCTTCAAACGGTTCCAAAGTCTGTCCGTTTTCTTCTTTCAAAATTACCTGGGGCATGGAAATCTGCATTTCATAACCTTCACGCCGCATATTTTCCAACAAAATCGCAATGTGCAATTCCCCACGACCGAAAACTTTATAACTATCAATCAAAGAAAAATCAATTTTCAACCCAACGTTCATTTCCAATTCTTTTTCCAAACGTTCTCGCAACTGACGATTGGTAACATATTTCCCATCACGACCGGCAAACGGTGAATTATTAACCAAAAAATTCAAACAAATGGTCGGCTCATCAATTCTGATGGCCGGCAACATAACAGTTTCCTCGTTAACGCAAATGGTTTCACCGATATCAATATCCGTTAAACCGGACACGGAAACGATATCACCGGCTTGTGCTTCGGTGATTTCTTGACGAACCGTGCCATAAAAAGTGAAAATCTTGCCGATTTGTCCGCGACGAATCCCCTGCTCATTTTTAATGAAAACATTTTGTCCAGCTTTTAAAGTACCGGCATAAATACGAACCACGGCCATACGTCCCAAATAATTATCATAGGATAAATTAAAAGATTGAGCGGCCAAATCTTGATCAACCAAAGCGTCATCGGAGGCAGGCGCGACATGTTCCAAAATCATATCCAATAACGGATTCATGTTATCACTGGTATCGGATAAATATTTTTTGGCCCAACCTTGCTTGGCAACGGTATAAACCACCGGGAATTTCAATTGTTCATCATTGGCACCAAGGTCCAAAAACAACTCATAAACCATTTCCACCGCTTGTTCCGGACGAGCCGCCGGCTTATCCACTTTGCTGATAACGACAATCGGTTTAAGACCCAATTCCAAAGATTTTTTCAGCACGAACTTGGTTTGGGGCATCGGACCTTCCTGGGCATCCACCAATAACAAAACCGAATCAATGGAGCGCAAAACACGTTCCACCTCGGAGCTGAAATCAGCGTGGCCGGGGGTGTCCACAATGTTGATCTTGGTATCTTTATAAAAAATAGAAGTATTTTTGGAATAAATGGTAATGCCGCGCTCCTGCTCCAAAGCGTTGACATCCATACTGACGAACTTCTTTTCCGCCGAGCCGCATTGACGCATCAAAACGTCGGTCAAAGTGGTTTTGCCATGGTCCACGTGGGCGATAATGGCGATGTTACGAATTTCCATAAAAGTATTTGAAATAAAATTAAATCCCTGCTTCCTAAGAGAAAAAATAAAAACGCCAAATGGCGGTTTTTATGTGTGTTTGGGGGCTCCGCGGGTCGGACTCGAACCGACGACCAATTGGTTAACAGCCAACTGCGCTACCACTGCGCTACCGCGGAAAAGCTGAAAGTATTTTAGCCTTTTTAAAAAATTGTGTCAATAATGGCGAGATGCTTTTCAACTACCGAGCTTTCCTCGGGTATTCCCTTGATTTTTAAGAAAATTACTATTGCTAATGATTGATTTGCCGGTTTTGGATTCAAGCTCACATCGTGCATTTTTGGCAATCGCACCACCTTGTTTGGCCGGAATTTTATTTTCTTTCAAACCAGTCGCATCAACACTTTCAGCAATTTGTTCAGTGGCCATTTCTGCAAACGCCGTAAAAAATAATTCCACATCTGACATATGATCCCGAAGATTTTGTTTATCCAAATTTTTCAAATTTTTATGCTCCGCAATCGTCAAGTCCGACCATTCCTTGTGAATAATATTACTTAACAAAGCGAAATCTTTGCTTTCATCAACCTCATGGGTTCGCCAATATTCAGTTAATTTGTTTCTTATTTCTTGCCCGACCAAACGTCGTTTAATCCATTTCTCACTACGACCCATTTGTCGCCAATATTCCTGACTACGAAGAATTGCTTTTTCTGGATCAACCATTTCTTCTAAACGTTCATTACCGACTTTGGCCAACCAACGCTTAAATGGCTCAGCTTTTGGTGATGGGATAGATTGAATAATACGCAATATCATCTCATGATTACCGGCTAAAACCTTCCTTTTTCGGCCTTTATCAGTTAACATTTCTACCTGGGGACAAATTGTCCCTAGGTAAGTTCCCAATTCTAAATCCCTTTTTCTCAATTTTTTCAAATAATCAGTAGGATTCATGCTCTCCGTCAAAATTTCCACCACATCCACCACGGAAAAATACCATTTTTGTTGTACTTCGTCCCAAACGCGACGAATTTTTGCACCATTAAAAATTAAAAAATAATAAGGACTTGCTTTCCATATTTGTATAAATAAATAATAAGATATGGGTATTATAGCATAATGACCATAAATCTAGCGTAAACTTTTCCCGATTTATCCACAGGGAAATATCTTGAACAGGGATTTATATGATTAACTGATGGACTTTGATAAAAAAGAGCCCCAACTTAAGTCGGAACTCTCTTTTTTATTTCATAGTCTATCCGCCTACCACAATTTACTCCAAAAACTGGTTTTTACCGGTTCAACGCTTTGACCTTCCAAAGCCTCAATCCGCGCTTCCAATTTTTCAATGGTTTCCATTAACATCGCTTCGTTATTAGAACAACCATCTTTTCAATCATTTCCACTTTGGTTTCCAAAGCGTCTAATTGTTGTTTTTGGTTTTGGATGGCTTCTAACATTGGTGTTACCAAAGCACTGTAGCTAACCGTTTCCGGCAAACCTTCCTCATCATAACTAACAAAGAAAGGATTAACTTTTTCAACTTCTTCGGCGATCAAACCATATTGTTTTGATTTGTTTTCATCGCTCTTATAAGTATAATTTACCGGTCTTAAATTGTATAACCAATTAATATCTTCCATATCTTTTACATTATCTTTATAGCGAAGAGATGAAGAGACGTAACCTAAATTACCACCACTATCAATATACAAATCACGATTAGTGGCCCCTACTACAGTTGAATATGAAGTTGGTGAAACCAACGCCCCAGTAAAATAAAATGTATCAGCAGTTGAATAATACCTTATATAATCAGAAGTAGCTGATGTACCACCAAAATAAATATAATCATAAGCATAAGAAAAATCATTATCAATATATACATAAGAAGAGTTAGTATAAATATTACCTCCTGCTGTAATAGTAGAACTAGCATCAAATGTTCCTGTAATATTTAAATCATCACTCAACTCAAATCCCGCAGTAGTATTATTCCACATTAAGTATTCATTAGTACCATCATCAAAACGAATATAATCATCATCCGATGCAGAAGCCATACCAACTGCTATACTGCTAGCGCTAAAATCAAAAAACCCTTGTGCATTGTTATATTTTATATATTCCCCACCGGCATCAAAATACACATAATCATCATCCGTACCACCAGCTTGCCCAACATAAAAAGCTTGACCGACCCCAGCACGCCCATCAAAATAACCTGCCCAACCAGTAGTGCTATTAGCTAAAGCATAAACGCCATAGCCTGTATCTCCAGAAGCAACAAAATAGCCACCATAATTAGTATAAGCCCCCGTAGTTGTTGCACGACCTTCAACTGCACGAGCAATTGTACCATCAGCAGAAAAATAACCACCATAATTGCGAATTGCAGCACCACCACTAGTAGCTGTTGCATATACTGCCGCACTCAAAGTTGTTGTTCCTGTATTATCAATATGTAACTTATTAGTTGCAGTCGGACTGGCCACACCAATACCCAACGCTTTATCAGTATCATCCCAAACCATTTCACTAGTATCGGTATACTCCCAAGTTCCTAAAGTTTCATTCCAAAACGCCATTTGACCATTAGTATCACCATCAGCAATGGTGCCGGAACCACCGGTAGCGGTCAAATCAAAAGTGCCGCCCAAACCATCTTTAAAATATAATTTGCTATCCGTTGAATTTACATAAACTTTACCATAACCGGTCGTGTCAGCAGGTGCAGTAATTTTATCCAAGGAAAGCGCACCCT
>Ga0116156_10001198_pt1 | contig 25947 bp, 21 predicted proteins | sample AD_UKC045_MetaG_FD_89891 | JGI IMG/M metagenome (GOLD analysis project Ga0116156, IMG submission 89891) | Active sludge microbial communities of municipal wastewater-treating anaerobic digesters from USA - AD_UKC045_MetaG | ecosystem: Engineered > Bioreactor > Anaerobic > Digestate | place: USA... | reverse complement strand
GCGGTTCGGAGTTTTTTAACTTGTGGAAACCGGCAAATGATCCCGATTTTCCGTGGCCGGGCATGTTTTTTGCCGCGCCCATCGTGGGCTTGTGGTATTGGTGCACGGACCAATATATCGTGCAGCGGACCTTGGCGGCCAAAGATGAAACGCACGCGCGCCGAGGAACCATTTTTGCCGCTTATTTGAAGATGTTGCCGTTGTTTATTTTCATCGTGCCCGGCATGATCGCCTTCGCACTCTCCAAAACCGGTCAATTAGATCTGCCGAAGACGGATATGGCCTTTCCCGCGCTGGTAAAAGCATTGCTGCCTTCAGGCATTCGCGGGATTGTTGTAGGGGGTCTTTTGGCGGCCCTGATGAGTTCGCTTGCCTCTCTGTTCAATTCATGCTCGACCTTGTTTACCATCGACATTTATGAAAAGATCCGTCCCCAAGCTTCGCAAAAGGAAATGGTGACGGTGGGGCGGATTGCGACGGCGGCGGTAGTGGTGCTGGGGATTATTTGGATTCCCGTCATGCGGCATGTTTCCGGAGCGTTGTATGAATATCTGCAAAGCGTGCAGGCCTATCTAGGACCGCCCATTACCGCTGTGTTCTTCCTGGGGATTTTCATTAAGCGCGTGAATGGTCCGGGGGCAGTGGCCGGATTAGTGGTGGGTTTCGCATTGGGACTCACTAGACTTACGGTGCAAATTCTGGCCAGTCTCGAAGGGGCCAGCGCTACAATGCCGTCGTGGATGATCGAATTTGGCAAATTGAATTTTCTGTATTTTTGCGTAATTCTGTTCTTTACCACGGTCGTATTGGTCGTGGGAGTGAGTCTGCTTACGGCGTCTCCAGCTCCGGAACGACTGAAAGGACTGAGCTACGCCACGGTCACCGGAGAACAACGCGAGGCTTCCCGCAGCAGTTGGAACAAATGGGACGTCTTGGCCACGGCGTTTGTGTTGTTCATGATCCTTAGCATTTACATGTATTTCACGGGATGAGTTAAAGAAGATAGCGCCAATATCCCAGCATTGCTGGCGTTAGGGGGATTCGCATTGATCACATATTGACGTTCTCACATCATGTGATTCTCAGGTGAATCAATTCCAATACGTCTCTAGTCAATAGGTATGCTAAAGGAGAATGAAGGTATGTTGATTTTTGAAACCTACAAAGCAGCTTGGCCCATGTGTCTTGGATTCATCGCGATATTCCTTGCAGTGGGGACGCTCGTATATTTTTTGCGCATTCCCCGATGGGAGCGTTCGTTAAATGCACGCGCGGTATTTTGGGTGTGCTGTGTATTGTGGGTGATCTTCATGGGGATTGTCATGACGTTGGTGGATTCGCCCTATCTGCCATTCTCCCAGGGAACGATCACGTGGCTGTTTATGTTATCCGCATTTCTGGGAATTCCCATGGCCATGCCATTGTTGGCCGGTGTGTTTTGGGCGCTACAATGCTCGCTGCGCAAGGAATCTATTCCATTGTCCACGTTTCTTTTGGTGGCTTTTGCCGCATTTGGACTCGGGCTCGCCGTATCGAATGTGCATGATATCCTCTGGTGCGGCATCATCACGGATGGTTTTTCCAAACATTATAAAGCGGGGGGGGATTTGGATTTTTTTGTCTATGCCGGTCTTCCCTTCGGCGTTTCCAGAGAAACCACCGCCGATTATGCTGCCTTGGGGCCATTCGCCATATTACTGGTTGCGGGGGAATTGTTCTGGGCGGCTGTGAGTGTATTAAGGCTGAAAAAGAATAATGCGGCAAAGTAAGTGGTTCCAAAACCTACGCTTTGCGTGGAATAGTCAGCTTTTCTCCCCTGGCGTGTACACTTTCTTTTTTACCATCTACGGTGACTTGCACTTCTCCGGAGGCTCCGTTGGGATCAATCCAATATGAATTTGAATCACAACCGAATTCCCAGCAAGCGCCATTGTGCCAGAAGGGGGTGGTGGCGGTTCTGATTTCGGACGGGAAACGCGGGGTCCAAGTTAGTTTTCCGTCCTGGATGTCGTCGATGCCGAAGAGGCCCTTGCCGACGCACCAGAGATATCCGCCGGCATGTTCGAGATAGTTATTGCCGCCGTTGGTGCCGCGCCGGGGTTTCCCTTGCATGTCCAGGCATTCGGGCATGGTGCTGAGTTCGTTTACGACCTCCGCAAAGCGCAGGATTAGGCGATAGGCATGATCGTTTTGTGACATTTGGTAGCGGGCAAGGATATCGCCTGCACCTAATCGTCCAAACCAGGTGTATTCACGCAAACCCGGACGAGGGGCATCCTCGTATTTCCCTCCGGGAAGGTATCGGGGGTCTTCATCCTCAGGAGCAATGGGGGCGCACCAGCGCATGGGCACGCCTTCGAAGATTTCGGGTTCGGCATCGATTCGGGCAAAGATGCTGGCAGCTTGTTCAGGCGAGGAATAGCCATAAGCGATGGGCCAAATCTGGGAATCGCACCAAAAACGGCCCACTTTCTCTCCCTGGAAATTCAGATTGTCCCAATACGCTTTCCCATTCCAGAAATAATGATCAAGCACGGCCCGCTGACGTTTTGCACGCTCTTGGCACATCGTCATGAATTCATTATCTTCAAGAATCCGGAAAATGGAGACACAACCTTCCAATGCGCGCGCATACCAGGTGTGATACACGCAGGTGGAGCCTTCCATGCGTTCCGGACACCAATCCACCCAATCCGCGCCTTCGGAATACTGCCAGTCATCGGGATCAACTTGGGTGACGATCCCGCACGCGTCCGTTCGGCTTTCGATATACTTCAAGCAACGTTTCAGTGGATTATGATGAAATTTCAGCAACTCGATGTCGCCTGTGGCCCGGTAGATCTCCCAGATCCAGAGCGGATACATCACTTGGCTGAGCACGCGGTCCGCGCCGGCCAGCATGTCTTCGTTGATGAAAAATTTACCATTCCGGCGCATTTCACGGGGGAGATGGTCCAGATGGCCCCGGAAAGTGTCCAGATAATCCCTGTTTTTAATATACCGGCTACCCAGCATGCCAAACGTGAGATCGGGGCACATGCAAATAGCCACGGGATAGCCAACAGGGGAAACGGTCATCCGGTAGTTTCTTTTGTTGGTGAAACTCAGCATGTCCTTGCGGCGGTTTACGGGATAGGCATCGGCGCAAAGTTGCAATGAACGCGCGAGATGGCTTGGGGAATCCACGGTAAGGGAAGATTCTGATGGACCGGCATTGGCATTCGTAGAAACACCTCCGGCGGCTTGTTTCGTAGTGGCACAGGCCATTCCACCCAAGGCAACAGCGGCCAGTGTGGATTGCATCATATCGCGGCGGTTTAGGCGGGGCTTTTTTATATTCAAGCCGGTAGAGGGTTTTGCATTTTCACGTTCCATTGAACAGATACTCCTGTAATTTTTTGTTTTACATCAACGCAGTGTATCAGACTGTATTTGACAGGACCAAAGTGTTACCGAGGAATAGGTAAATGACTACACGAAGAAATTTTTTGCGAAAATCCATGATGGGCGCTGCAGGCATTGGTTTGGCCTCCCCATTAGGGAGCGGCGAAGAGGGGATACCGGCAGCATCGGTGGATATCGTCTGGCAACGTCACGTGCCGGTGCGGTATGCCTGCGACGTGGCGGTGATCGGCGGCGGGATTGCGGGAGTTTCCGCGGCGATGGCGGCGGCGCGCTCCGGAGCAAAAGTGATATTGGTGGAACGGTTTGCGATTACGGGAGGGAATGCCACGGTGGGTGGCGTGGGGGCGTTTTGCGGGGAAACCGCCGGCCAGGGCGAAGCATTTGATGCGATCATAAAAGGATTGGAAGCGTTCGGGGCCATCGCTCCCTATAAACCCTATACAGAAAAAGAGTCGAGAACGTTTGATGCGGAAATTCTCGCAATTGTGCTTCAAGAGCTATTGTTAAAGCGTGGTGTTCGCCTGCTTCTTCATGCGCAATTTGTGGATGTATGCGTTAAAGAAGGGAAAATCAGCGAATCTATTCTTTGCGGGCCATCGGGGCCGGAAGCGTTGCGCGCGGCACAGTTCATTGATGCCACGGGCGAAGCCCAATTAGCGCTTGCGGCGGGATTTGAAACGGTTAAAGGGCGTCCTGAAGATGGGCTCCAACTCCCGATGTCGATGATGTTCACGATTCGGCAGGTTACAGAGGAGGAGGCGCATGCGCAAGTGCCGGAAGGTTGGTTTACGCCGTTGAAAACGAAAAATGACTTGCCCATGACAAGTTTATGGCCCAATGGCCCGGGCAGTTCAGCCGTGAAAATAAAGATCCCGAAATTCGACGCCACCGATACCGAATCTCTAACTGCGGCAGAAATTCAGGGACGAAGAAGAATGATGGAAGTGCTGGATTACTACCAGCGGGAAGAGAAGAAGTCCTGGATTCTGAACCATGCCGCATCGCGTATCGGAATTCGCGAGGGAAGGCGGACGGTGGGGGAATATGTGCTTAGCGTCGCGGATCTTCGATCTGGGCGCGCGTTTGATGATGCCATAGCCCGTGGCGTGTTTTATCTGGATGGACACAAGCCTGATGACGACAAGCGAACCTACATCCTGCCTCCGGAAGAACGCAAGGTGCCGCCTTACCAGATACCCTTTCGCAGTTTGATTCCGAAAGGGGCGAAGAATCTGCTCGTGGCCGGACGTTGCCTATCCGCGGATCAACTTGCGTTGTCCTCCGCACGGGTAATGACCACCTGTTCCATGATGGGGCAGGCGGCGGGAATTGCCGCTGCGAAAATGGCCGAACGGAATACCGACATTCAGAATCTGGATTATACTGATGTGCGTAAATCTGTTGAAGAACGCGGGGCCAACTTGTCAGTATGATCAGAGATGGTCGTCTAAAGAATGGCGCGGTATTCATGCCAGGGATAAATCAACAGGAAAGTATGTGCGTTTTTTCCGCCGGGTCTTTATTCTTGGTGGAATCTGTACGTATCTATTTAAAAAACGCGAGGGTTGAACCATGATGCAATATAAGGGATACATGGCAAAAGTTGAGTACGATGATACCGTGAAAACATTTCTTGGGCGGGTATTGGGCATAAAAGATGTGGTGACTTTTGAAGGCACTACCGTCAAGGAACTGGAAAAAGAGTTCCACGCCTCCGTGGATGTCTATTTGGAGTTCTGTAAGTCCCGTGGCGTCAAACCCGAAAAACCCTATTCCGGCGAATTCCGCTTGCGATTAGACCCAAATCTGCACCGTGAACTGGCGCTTGCCGCAGAACTGGCCGGAGACTCCCTGAATTCATTTCTCGCCAAGCGTTTACGGGATTCCATCGGAGAGGCATAGATTTATAGAGGCAATGATGTCGAGGAATTTTGTGCTATACTGGATGGAGAAAAAGGGAGTAATAAATGGGAACAACACATGTGACAGTGATGGTGCGAAATCCTGCAGGGCCGGATAAAACATGGGAAGGCTTATTCTTGGTGGATATTGGCGCGGTGGACTCTTTGGTGCCAGGAAATGCACTTCGTGCAATTGGCCTAACGCCAAAATCCAAAAGAACCTATGAATTGGCGGATGGTTCAGAGGTTAAGATGGATATCACCACCGGCGATTTGGAATTCATGGGGGAAATAGTTGGGGCAACGTTGATTTTTGGCGCAGATGACGCTGAACCCATTTTAGGTGTCACAGCATTAGAATCCGTAGGTATCGAAGTAGATCCGCGCAATCAACGCTTGAAACGTCTTCCTGCTACGCGGCTGAAATAGACAGTGCGCACGATATTCGGCAAATGACTTGGGCAGTTCAAAATCTTTCGCTTCGTTTTGATATACTCGGCCAATGTTGTCTATACATCAAAAAGGAAGTCCCAACTGCCCTGGCAAGTTATGGCGGGAAATCTTTGCATCAACAATCCCATGGAGAAGCGTTCATGGCCCTTTTGACGAATCGGCTTGGGGGAAAGGGATTGTATATTCTCGATGAACCCGAAGCGGCACTATCGCCAAAACGGCAAATGGCGGTGTTGCCGGTGATTCATGATCTTGTGCGCCGGGATTCCCAATTTGTGATCGCCACCCATTCACCAATTATTCTGGCGTATCCCCACGCGAAGATCTATGTGCTTTCTGAAGAGGGGATACAAGAAACACCCTACAAAGAAACGGAGCATTTTACCATTGCAAAGGCTTTCTTTACACATCTGGATACTATGGTGGAAGAACTGTTATCAGATAATGATGCAGATATGCTGGATTTTCGTGCCGACAATGAATAATGATTGCAATCTGTCTTTTCAATCCTTGCAATAAACACGTGAAAAGGGATATCTTCATTGAATCTACGGAGGAGAGACTATCATGGCAAAGAAGAGTGATTTAACACGGCGTGGATTTCTGCGGACGAGTGTGGCGGCCGGAGCGGCGATTGGATTTCCCTATATTATTCCATCTTCGGCGCTGGGCAAGGATGGCCATGTGGCGCCGAGTGAGCGGGTGGTAGTGGGATGCATAGGTGTGGGCAATCGGGGGAATGCCGTATTGGGCGAGACGCTGCAATGCAAACAGGCCCAGGTAGTGGCCGTGTGTGATGTGAAGCGGGACTGGCGCGAAAAAACCGCCACAACGATCAACGACTTCTATGGCAACAAGGATTGTGCCGTATATAATAACCACGAAGAACTCGTCGCCCGGACGGATATTGATGCCGTGAATGTGGCTTCGTGTGATCATTGGCACGTGCTCCATGCGTTGGCGGCAGTGCGCGCGGGGAAGGGAGTTTATGTGGAGAAACCCCTGGGGATCACTATGGAACAGGACCAGGTAATGCGGGATGAGGTGAAGAAGCGGGGTGTTGTTTTTCAATTTGGCACACAGCAACGTTCCGACCGGAAATTCCGGCATGCCTGCGAACTGGTCCGAAATGGTTATATCGGCAAGATGCATACCCTTTATGTGTGGGCCCCTGCAAGCAGTTCCGGAGGATATACCGAACAGGCTCCGGTTCCAGAGACGCTTGATTACGATCGGTGGTTGGGGCCGGCGCCCTTTGTTCCCTATACGAAAGAACGCGACAGCAACAAGTGGTGGTGGTTTAATTCGGATTATGCCCTGGGATTTATCGCAGGGTGGGGAATACACCCGGTGGATATTGCTGTTTGGGGAGCAGGGGATGCCATGCTCACTCCCTGCTGGATTGAAGGCACTGGTCAGTTCCCCACGGAAGGTTTTTGCAATACCGCCACGGACTGGAAAATCACGGTTAGTTACGACAGCGGCATTGTTGTGGAATACCATGCTCAACCTGCGCCAAAGGATTGGTTGCAGCGGTTTCAGGGAGATGAGGGGCACGGAACTGCTTTCGTAGGCGACAAGGGATGGGTACAGGTGAGCCGCAGTGGTCTTACTGTTTCTGACAAGAAGTGGGAGAATGAAAAAATCGCCAAAGAGGGGATGCATCTCTATGAGAGCAAGCATCATGTCCAAAACTTTATCGAATGTGTGCGCGAGAAAAAACCGCCCGTCTCAGATATTGACGAAGCACTCAAAGGCGATCTGTTTTGCCACGCCTGCGATATCGCCATCCGATTGAAACAGCGGGTCCGCTGGGATCCGGTTAAAGAGACGTTTGCGGATGCGCCGGATGCGCTTGCACGCATGACCCAGCCGATGCGCGCGCCCTGGAAACTTACCGAGGGATGAAGAAATTAGTATGTTCCATCCAGTGCCGCACGGACTGCATGCAGCAGATCCGCTCGATGGTAAGGCTTACTGATGAGGCGCAACCCTTCGTTGATGACGAAATTTGTGTGGATGACATTTTCGCTGTAACCGCTGCTGAATAGGAAACGCATTTTGGGATGAGTAGCCTGAATGCATTCCATAACCTCCCTTCCGCTGCGCTGGGGCATCATTACATCGAGCAATGCCAGATCAATATCATGGGCATGTTCCTCAAAAATCCGCAATGCTTCTTCACCATCGCAGGCGGTCAGTACTGTGTATCCTGCACTCTCTAAAACGTGGCAGACCAGCCGCCGAACCGCCTCCTCGTCTTCGGCCACCAGAATGGTTTCTGTTCCACCTGCCGTGATGAATTTGCCGGTTTCCCGCACAGTTTCCGGAGAATGCTCAACGATGGGAAGATAGATCTTGAATACCGTTCCCTTTCCAAGTTCGCTGTAGACATGAATCAGGCCATTGTGTTGTTTCACAATGCCGTAGACGGTCGCCAGGCCAAGGCCGGTTCCTTGTCCGACTTCTTTGGTGGTGAAGAAAGGTTCGAAGATCTGGGAACGGGTGGATTCATCCATGCCACAACCACTGTCGGTCACACTTAACCGCACATAATGGCCCGCCGTAGCCCAGGGATGCGCTTGGCAATATATATCATCTATAACGGCATTTTCCGTTTCGATGGTCAGCGTCCCCCCTGTGGGCATGGCGTCACGCGCATTCACGCAAAGATTCATCAACGCCTGCTCGATTTGGCCTTTGTCGGCAAAAACGGTGCCCAGGGTATCTTCGGGCATGAAATACAGATGAATGTGTTCACCAATGACGCGGCGGATCATTTTCAAAACACTCTGAACAAGATCGTTCAGATCCAGATTGGCGGGAAGGATGATTTGGCGGCGGCTGAAGGCTAGCAACTGCTGTGTCAGATCTGCCGCACGTTCCGCTGCTTGGCGTACGGCATCGAGCGCCTCTTGAGCGTTGGGACTATGGCGCAAATCATCTTGTATTATGTCGATATAGCCGAGAATCACCTGGAGGAGGTTGTTGAAGTCATGGGCAACCCCGCCCGCCAACTGTCCCACCGCTTCCATCTTTTGCGCCTGCCGTAGTTGTTCTTCCAGGCGCTTGTGTTCGGTGATATCGGTAAGCATGCCAAACGATCCGCAGAAATCGCCGTTTGAATCACGCAATGGGGTTCCTGACACGATAGTCCATAAATCGCTGCCGTCCGCACGCCGGAAACAGCGTTCATAGTGGCCGGTCTGACCTGTTTTGTGCAATTCTATTTTCTTCTGATGATCATCCGTATCGGCTGAATGCATAAAGTCGGTAATCTTGCTGCCGATGATTTCCTCCACGGTGTACCCTAGCATTTCCGCCATGCGGGCATTGACGAAGGTGGTTTGGCTATTGGCATCGATGCTCCATATGCCTTCCGCGGCGGTATTGACAATGCGGCGGTAATGTTCTTCGCTTTCACGCAATGCATCCTCTGCCTGTTTGCTTTCAAAATGGAGAACCGCGATTGCTATTTGATCGCTGAGTTGGCAGGCGAACGCAATTTCATCAGGTTCCCAATGATGCGGCTGATCTACGTGCTCAAGGCAGAGGAGGCCGAGAGTTTTGCCTCGTGTCCGGATAACTGCGTCGAGCATGGAGGTTATGCGCATGGGTTTCAGGTAGTTTTCTACATATCCAACGGTACGCGGATCGGTTAACGGGTCATGGGCGTCGACATATTTTGCCGTTTGGAGCGCCTGAAACTCGTTTTCATATTCATGACGCCGCAACACTGCACCTGAGGAGTGCTGACGAATAGAGGCTTCGAACAGATCAATGCACCGCAGCTCATTTCCTTCCTCGTTAAACAACCAAAGGCCCGCACGCCCAACTCCCGTGATGCGGGCGGTGACTTCTGTAACTTGGACAGCTAGGCTGGGAATATCCCCCGAAATAAGCGCGGGTGAAACTGCAATCTCGATAACGGCTTCCTGTTGTTTTTGGGCACGCTCCAAGGCAATCCGGAGAGATTCTTCCGTCTGTTTACGATATGTAACGTCACGGAGTAAGCCAAGTCTTCCTTTCACGTTAGCCCTGGTTATAATCTGCGTGCCATTGAGTTCGCCATGGAAGAAGCCCCCATCTTTTTTTTTCATGCGCAATTCGATGTTGTGCGTCGGTTGTCCGGATACAATAACATTCTGAAAAAGTTGAATAGCTTCTGAAATATCATCTTCATATACAAATTCACTGAAATGACGTCCCACCATTTCTTCTGGTTTCCATCCGAACACATGGAGGGCGGCGGGAGAGAGGTAGGTGACGGTTCCGTTACCATCGGTTTGAAAGATAACATCGATGAGTTGTTCCGCCATGGTGCGAAATCGTTCTTCGCTTTGCCGGATGGCCGCGTCCGAGGCGGCAATCCGCTTCATGGCAGATTCTGAGCGCCGCAATAAGATAAAGAAGAAGATCAAGATTGTGGAAATAAACAAGGCGGTAAACAAGGCAGGAATGCCTTTTCCGTGAATGCTTTTTGCCCAGTCATGGGCATCGACGTCCATACAGAAAACAGCGATTATTTTTTTTGTTTCTGGATGACGAATCGGGATCGCGGAAGTAATCCAGGTGCCCCATCGATCAGTATAGGGGCCCGTGACTGACTCCACGCCGTTGAATGCCCGCCGCATGGCGTCCGGGGCTTCTGTATAAACCTGCCCTGGAGGCGAACAGTCCTTTGATTCTGCCGGTTCCGAATCGACAAAGAAAAAAATATCTGGTTCTTTTAATCCAAGGAGGTACAAGAAACGGCATTTCGAATTACTCCGTTGTACGAGGAGGAGTTGTTCCTTTAGCCGCTGGTAGTCCGGCAGATGTACATCGGAAGATGATCCGGATAAATTCACGACGCGCCCGACGTTGATAGCCCGTGATAACATTTGTGACGCGGACAGAAAGTCAGTCCGCATCGCCGCATCTTCACTGTTGTGTACACGATATACAAACAGCGACGCGGTGGTGAATACAGCCGAAAGGAGAATGATGAGCAGGCGCGTTGAAAAACGGCCGCCCTCCCCAAAAATTATCCTTTTCCAGCGTACTGCCATGGAACAATGTGCCTTCGCGTAGTATCCCCAACGCTGGGGCTATGAACAACATGTGTGTATTCTAACATAAAGAAATGCGCAGGTAAATGTATGGATTCGATGCATTTTTTTGGGAAAACTGTTTTGTTGAGAATGCTTCATTTTGCAGGCATTGGAAAAAAGAAGAAAGATTGTTTTGGAGTTTGGCATGGCTTGACATATCCTTTTATGCCACCATAAAGTAGTTTGAACGAAGAGGAGCGTATCATGGCAAGTGCAAAACCGGTTTCATTGGCATTGTTGGGCGCGGGAGCCAGGGGAGAATTAAATCTGGCGTCTCTGGCAAGGAAACACCCGGAGGCGTTGAAATTTGTGGCAGTTGCGGAACCGCATGAGGGGAGGAGGGAACGTTTCATCCGCCAGTATGGGATCAAGCGGGAGAATGCATTTGCGGACTGGCGGGAGATTGTCACCCGGCCGGCATTGGCCGATGCCGTGATTAATACGCTTCCGTGCCGTATGCACTATGACTCGGCCATGGCGATGATGGACGCCGGATATCCCATGCTGCTCGAAAAGCCGATGGCGCTGGAACCCTGGCAATGCATGCGATTGATTGAAACCGCCCGGACAAAGGGGCTTATGCTTGCCGTCGCGGTTCAGAACCGGTACAACCGAATTTACCAGCGAACCAAAGCGCTGCTGGAGCGTGGAACCATCGGGCGGCTTATCAATCTGGATTGTGCCGAGAATATTGGATACTGGCATTTTATTATGAGCTATGTCAGGGGCATCCATCATCACCATTCGCTTTCCCATTCTTTTATGATGGCAAAAGGCATCCATGATATCGATCTGATCCTGTGGCTTGCCGGGAAGAAGGTGAAGCGGGTGTCGAGCTTTGGCAGCCTCAGTTTTTTTAACGCGGACAATGCGCCGCCGGGAGCGCCGGAACGCTGTATGGCGGGGTGCCCGGTAGGGGAAAGTTGCGTGTTCAATGCGGTCCGGCAGCATCTTAAACCCGGACGTCCGGATATTCCGCTCCGGCTTTGTACCGGCCAATCCCTTGATGTTTTCATGGATTTGATAAAGAATCCGCGGCTTCGGTCCCTGGGATCCATCGTCAGCCCGGAGGACATCTCGGAGAAAGGCATACTCGATGCCCTGGAAAAAACGGACTACGGCAAATGCGTGTTCAGATCCGATAACGATGTGGTGGACCACCAGACGGTCAGCCTTGAATTTGAGGACGGGGCGACTTGTTCTTATTCGCTTTCGGGATTCAGTGTGGCGTGGGAAAGAACGCTCAATCTTCATGGTTCAGAAGGGGAGATTCGGACCGCTGATTTTTCTGGCCGCCTGGAAACACGAACCTTTAATCCGGCAAAGGTCTGCCGGGAACGCATACCGTATCATGGCATTCTTCATGGCGGTGGAGACAAAGTAATTTTGCTGGACTTTGCAAAAGCAATCCAGCGGGGATCCTCTGAAGGCTTATTGATTGCGGCAGAGACCAGCCTTGAACCCCATTTAGTGGTATTTGCCATAGAGAAAGCGCGTGTTGAAGGCAAGGTGGTGGAAATGGATGCCTTCCGGCGGCAAGCCGCGAACGTTCCCGCCGGAACTGTAAACGGCTGATGCCGCCTTCCCCATGGACAATATATCAGGAGAACAATCCTTCGCCCCAGGCGGATACCAGCACGCTGACAAAGTTCGCGATGAGTTCGTTTACAAGCCCTTCGCCGGGCTGGTTGGCCCCCAGGTATTTTACGAAGCTCACATGGCCGTCCAGATAGAGACTATTACAGCCGCCCGGAATGTGATTGAAATAGGGAACACCCGCGCCAGTGCCGATAATGTCAATCATGATTGGAATTTCGCTCTGGGCCTTTGCGGTCGCCGCGGGGTTGTTGATATCTGTGATTAAAAACCGCTCAATCCCTTCACGAAGCCGGTACACGGTAGTGCTGTTTCCGTTGCCCATGGGGGTTCCGTCATCATGCTGTACTTCCGGGATGTCATGATCAGGCGCGGTTTTGTCTCCGCCCAACCATATATCCGAAATTACATTATCCGCGCCACGGCCTAATTGGAAAGGAACCTGCATACTCAGATCAACAGCATCGGCATTCGGGAGAAAGCTCAGGACAGCCCCGATGTGTGGTGAGGCCTCGTCTAAGGATGATCGGTTCTCAAGCCTGTTTTCCGCTTTGTCGAAGACCCATCCAAAATAGATATAACTGACTTGCATCAACATCGGATTCCAGAGGATCATCCATTCACCCTTGGCATGGACGTTGCCTTCCAAATCCGTGCAGGTGGGTTCCTGGCACTTCAATGAATCCACCGTATCCATGGCATCCGAGGGGCACACCAGGATGGAAGGATCCGTCAAATATTCAGGAAATATCGTGTGAGCCGCCGGCCCGCCGGCCATGCCGAAATCAAACGGCGCGCCTGGTGTAAAAAACTGCATGGGGGGATACAGTTGGCCTCTGGCTTCGTTTGCGTACATCTTGTAAATAAGTCCCCATTCTTTCAGATTATTCGCGCAACTGCTGCGGCGCGCCGCCTCCCGCGCCCGGGCAAGGGCGGGCAAGAGGATAGCGGCAAGAATTCCGATGATGGCAATCACAACCAATAATTCGATGAGTGTAAAACCCCGCTTATGCATGATCAAAATCCTCCATTCTTACGTTGATCGCAGAAATGGGATTGAACTTCCCCACGCCATCAGACTAGCGCGATTTCCCCTTTTCGTCAAGGAATATTTATCCGATTTTTCGAGATTATCGCGCAGCGGCATTGCAATATTTGGAATATTGCCATTTTCACACTAGACTATGGGCGTGTAGGGATGGATATGGTTAAAAAAGTTTGCGACATGAGCATGGATACAGGACCGAATACAGTAAATCAGATTTATTGGAATCATAATAATCATTATTACGGGTTCCTTCTGTCGCATGTGCCGGTGGATTGTGATGCCGCGTTGGACATTGGCTGTGGCACGGGTGAATTCGCAGGACGTTTGTGCGCGATCTGCAAGTCAGTGGATGCGATCGATTCAGATTCAATGGCAATCGAGACAGCCCGGCATTTCTTCGCCAAGTATGCGAACATTACATTTCAGTGTAAAAAATTCGGTGAATGTGAATTGCCGCATAATTACTATGACTACATAAGCCTGATTGCAAGCTTGCATCATATGGATTCCCGCCGAAGTCTTGAGTATGCCAAAAACATCCTTAAGCCCGGCGGCATTCTTGCAATTCTTGGTTTATATAAGGAAACGGCCGTCTTCGATTATCTGCACAGCCTTGCGGCCGTTCCCATTGATTTTATGTATCGTGTTGTCAAGCACTCATCGATTTCAGAAAGTACGGAAACGATGGTTATTATTCCTCCGGAGGAAACCTTGAAGCAGATTCGCGCAATGATGAACGAGATTCTGCCAAGGCACGTATTCAGACGTCATTTGTTTTGGCGGTATTCGGTACTTTGGAAGAAGCCGGAGGGATGACGGTATAGTCTGTGTTTTGTCGTATTTAAAGGCATCGTCATGTTAGGTTTAGCCTTAAAGTGTTACGTCTAGATTGAACCAAAACGTGCGTCTTGATATTGTTATTCGAGACTTTTACAAGGAGGCATGCTATGACACCCTCAGCGTTGGAAGCGCAGCGAATCTTGCGCGATGGCGGCCAGTTCCAATGGTATGTTATTCCTCTTTTTGCCTTGGTGGTATATGTCTACGCCAACGAGATTGAACGGCGCAATTGGAATCTTGTGCTTGCCGGGTTGGCCTTTTGGGGGATGGACTGGTTCAATGAAACGTGGAATGGGCTGGTCCTTCATTTCACCCAGTACGCGCCCGTCTGGGGTGCGCCCGGAAAAACCGCCTTTCTTATCCTGATTGGCCTGAACATTGAGATCTGTTTCATGTTTGCAATTGCCGGTATTGTTTTTACGAAGATGCTCCCGCCTGATAAGAGTATAAAGATCATCGGGATGCCGAATCGTCTTTTCTTTGCAATCACCGGCTCAGTTTTTTGCGTGTTTGTGGAATATCTCTTAAATCAGGCCGATGCGCTTACCTGGGACTACTCATGGTGGAACCGAGGCGCGCCGTGGTTGATCTTCCTGCTGGGGTACCTGCCTTTCTTCCTTGTTGCTTTTTGGATATTCGATATGGAAAGTCTTAAACGAAAAATCAAGATTGTTTCCGCTCTCTATATATTCGACATAAGTTGTCTTGTGCTATTTGTGGGCGTTTTGAAGTGGATATAGTGTCTTTTTTGCTATATTCGTTTAGGTGTGACTCTTCAATGTCTAGCAGCAGCCCGAACTTGGAGTACCGATATGACCCCTTCAGCATTGGAAGCGCAGAGAATCTTGCGCGACAGCAGTTTGTTCCAGTGGTACGTTATCCCTCTTTTCGCCTTGGTGGTATATGTCTATGCCAACGAGATTGAACGGCGCAACTGGAACCTTGTTCTCAACGGATTAGCCTTATGGGGGATCGACTGGTTTAACGAGATCTGGAACGGGTTGGTCCTACACTTCACCCAGTATGCGCCGGTGTGGGGCGCCCCTGGGAAAACTGCTTATCTCATCCTTATTGGTCTTAATATTGAAATCTGTTTCATGTTCGCCGTCGCCGGTATTGTCTTTTCGAAGATGCTTCCCGCGGATAAACGGCTCAAGATCCTCGGCGTCCCCAATCGTCTCTTCTTCGCACTCATCTTTGCCGCCTTTTGTGCGTTTGTGGAGTATCTGTTGAATCTTGTCGGCGCGCTTAGCTGGGATTATACATGGTGGAGCCGAAGCGCGCCCTGGGTGATTTTCCTGTTCGGGTACTTTCCCTTCTTCCTGGTTTGCTTTTGGGTGTTCGATATCGAGAAACTCAAGCGGAAAATCGGCGTCATTTCCGCGATCTATGTCATTGATGCTATTGGCCTTGGTCTGTTTGCCGGTATATTGAAGTGGATATAATCCTAGTTTTTCCAAGGCAGGATATATATATTGGCGTATTGATGCAGGATATTTTTGAAAAAAATGTCCTCTGTGCCATGCACGGTACAGATTTCCGCAGTGTGGTCTGCATGGTACAGAGGCATGAATCCATATCTTCTAGAACTTTAAGGGAAAACAACTCCCCCTTACGCTAACAAGAGGTTATACTGCCACCCTCCCCGCGCGTATCAATGGACCATGATATGTGCGGGCAATGCTAGAAAATGAGCCCTATCCACTGGAACGTGAAAATCCAGCAAATCCACTCCAGTACAAACGAGACCCAATCACGCGCGCTGCCGTCTACGGGTTTATCGGGCAAGGGTGCAAACTTTTCCATCGTCTCATTCCTCCTTCTGTTCTGTTGGTCAAAAAACTTCGACTCTCTCCACTGGGCATAGAGTATAGCATACATGGGCCTTGATACAAGAGTCTCAAAAAAAGGACTATTTTTAACAACGCTAATAAAACTGCCAGGTTTGGGGTACTGGGTGTCGGTTTTGGGGGATATAGAGGTTGCGAAAGGGGCTGAAAGGACAAAAAGTGTGTGAGGATGCCAGAGGGAATGTAGCCATGGATAAAAAGGGACGGTATAGAACAACAAAACGCGCCGACTGATACAGACCAATCTCGATGCAAATTTTGGAATGGCGTCGATGGCTTGAAGAGCATTCATTCCTGCACATCGTGCGGTTCCGCACTCAAACAGCCCCCCCCTTCGTGTCAGACAGTTTACGAACGTAGAATTAACCGTTGGCAGTGCATTTCTCCTCTTAGCAAGAGAAAGGAATGGGCCTTCCCAAAATAAGAAAAATAGAAGTATCAATGCTTCAATGTATGAAAATACATAAAAATTTGGACCACTATTTAGCTATTATCTTATATTAATGTATTTTTGCAGAAAAATCGTTCTTGAACTTTTCTCTGGGGGAGCATAAAATGATAGAAGGACTGTTCGCGAAAGGATGCGGGTCGGTCTATATGAGAAAATGAGAAAAAAGTAGATGGAGTTATTCTGGTGTCGGGAGAGTTGGCACCTATTACGAGTAAGCACAACCGAGGAGACACGCTATGTATGAGATTACCCTTACATGCACAAGCCGCCATCGGGTTCGTTCGTATGGGAGAGGAACACGGGCTGCACATATCGGCGGTGTGGTTTTCTTGATTTACATGCTTTTTATGTCGATGGTCGCCCTTGCCTTTACCGAGGATCCTTATGAAGAGAATGACAGTTCGGATACGCCGTGGCCAACACAAGGATATTGGGCGCCGGGTTGTCTTGCGGATGAACAGGGGGCGGGTGCGATCTTCATGGGGGATGATGATTATTACAGGATACACGCGTATTCCGGGGAAACCATCTCGGTGGACTGTTATTTTTCCCATGCCGAAGGTGATATCGACATGGGCCTGCTCGATCCGGAAGGCAGTCTCGTTGCGTCGTCGGCCTCTGAAACCGATGACGAGTCCGTTATGTACACCGCCGCGCTCGATGGGGAGTATATAGTTTGGGTCACTCTTTACAATGATCCCGAGTCGCTGGGCAACACGTACAACCTGTGCTGGTCTGGCGGCACGTTGCCGCTGGAAGAGGACCCGTATGAAGAGAACGACACTTCGGATACCCCGTGGCCGGCACAAGGGTATTGGGCGCCGGGTTGTCTGGCGGATGGACAGGGGCAGGGTGCGATCTTCCCGGACGACGACGATTATTACAGGATCCACGCGTATTCAGGGGAAACCATCTCGGTGGAGTGTCTTTTTACCCATGACGAGGGTGATATCGACATAGGCCTGCTCAATCCGGAAGGCAACGTTGTTGCCTCATCGGCCTCCGCAAACGACAACGAGTCCGTTATGTACACCGCCACGCTTGATGGGACCTTTATCGTGTGGGTCAGTTTATACGCCGATTTTGAGAGGCCGGGCAACGCGTACAACCTGTGCTGGTCTGGCGGCACATTGCCTCTGGAAGAGGACCCGTATGAAGAGAACGACACTTCGGATACGCCGTGGCCGGCACAAGGATATTGGGCGCCGGGTTGTCTGGCGGACGGACACGGGCAGGGTGCGATCTTCCCGGACGACGACGATTTTTACAAGATTCACGCGTATTCAGGGGAAACCATCTCGGTGGAGTGTCTTTTTTCCCATGCGGAGGGCGATATCGACTTGGGCCTGCTCAATCCGGAAGGCAACCTTGTTGCCTCGTCGGCCTCCACGAACGACAACGAGTCCGTTATGTACACCGCCGCGCTCGATGGGGACTATATAGTCTGGGTTCTTCTTTACAACGATACCGGGACGCCGGGCAATGCGTATAACCTGTGCTGGTCCGGAGGCACATTGCCTATGGAAGATGACCCGTATGAAGAGAACGACACGTCAGATACGCCGTGGCCCGCGGCAGGATATTGGGCGCCAGGTTGTCTTGCGGATGAACAGGGGGGGGTGATCTACTTGGGTGACGACGATTATTACAAGATCCATGCGTATTCAGGCGAAACGATCTCGGTGGACTGTCTTTTTACCCATGCGGAGGGTGATATCGACGTGGGCCTGCTCAATCCGGAAGGCAACCTTGTAGCATCATCAACCTCCACTACCGACGATGAGTCCATCTCGTACACCGCCGCGCTCGATGGGGACTTCATCGTGTGGGTCAATTTATACGCAGATCCCCCCGGGATGCTGGGCAACACGTATAACCTGTGCTGGTCCGGGGGCACGTTGCCGAGTGAGGGTGAAGAGGAAGGCGGAGCGGAAGGTGAGGGTGAGGGCGGAGTGGAAGGCGAAGGCGAGGGGGGAGGCGAGGGAGAAGGTGAAGTTCAGGGCATCGACTGTACAGATGCCATGGTTGTAGACCTTCTGGGGGGCGCTTCGGGTACGGACATACCGATCCAATACAGGGACGATATGCTTGGCGGGATAGGCGCTGAGCTTCGATTTACGTTCAATCATCCCCCGGAAGTGGACCTCATTGGGATTTCAAGTAGTTACGGCTTCACCACAGAAACCCCGGCCACGGGCACCCAAACGACGTTCAACCACGAGATATATTCACAAAGCCCACCTGTATTGACGCTAGATTCGATAACTTTCACCATACATTACCTGCGGGAAACGGCGCCTGGTTCGGGAATGTATGTGCCTGGCATGCCTTGCTATCTCGTGGTCACATGGGAGACAGCAACGTGCACCGTGGAACTCTATCCGCCGTACCCGCAGGACGGGCAACCCGTGGAGGTGCATATCTCCTTGACGAATCCCCTGTACGACACGTTGAACAGCCGTTTCGGAGTGCTTTCGTCGGACTGTGCGGCGTGGATGGCGGACGTGAATCTCGACAGTAATAATCTAGGATACTCTATTGGGACCACGGGTTATTTTATACCCGCCTATACCATTCCCTCATGGTCCACGCAGTATGAGGGGTATTACTTCGTAGCCTTCTCTGGTCCCGGTCCCTCAAATGCATTTCAGGGCTGCACTCTTCTTGTTACGGGTGGTGAAGGGGAGGGCGGGATCGAAGGCGAGGGAGAAGGTGGAGTCGAAGGCGGAGTCGAAGGCGAGGGAGAAGGCGGAGTCGAAGGCGGGATCGAAGGCGAGGGAGAAGGTGGAGTCGAAGGCGAGGGTGAAGGCGGAGTCGAAGGCGGAGTCGAAGGCGAGGGAGAAGGCGGAGTCGAAGGCGAGGGTGAAGGCGGAGTCGAAGGCGGAGTCGAAGGCGAGGGAGAAGGCGGAGTCGAGGGCGAGATCGAAGGCGGAGTCGAAGGTGGGGTTGAAGGCGAAGGCGGAGTCGAGGGCGAGGGAGAAGGCGTGATTGAAGGCGAAGTTGAAGGGCAAGTGCTTCTATATCACAGTGCTGACCAGGACGGCGACAACATGATTAGTCTGTCGGAGTTGCTGCGCGTTATTCAGTTCTTCAATTCGGACGGGTACCACTGCCAAGCTGGAACGGAAGACGGCTATGCGCCCGGTCAAGGCGACACTTCGTGCATGCCGCATGCCAGTGACTACAACGCGCAGGATTGGTACATCAACCTCTCCGAACTCCTGCGTGTAATCCAGTTCTTCAATTCTGGCGGTTATCACTATTGTCCGGATGATGGAACGGAAGATGGTTTCTGTCCTGGCCTCCCGTGAGATCTGTTAAAATAGTTGTTGATGAAAAAATAGGTTTTGGATTTTGGCCGATTTTTAAAAAATGCGTCAAAAGGACGGAAAACCGGGGCAGTGAACCGGTACTATGTAAAATTTGATGAAAAGCAAAAATGCTGATCTTTTCCGGTTACACCCGCGCGTTTATCGGATCTATCCCAAAATAGAATCGCTATCTGGATAAAAGGAAACCGATGAGCCGCACACATGATGGAATTGCATATGATACTTTGATTCATCTGGAAACTGAGACGCGGATGTTACGAAATATGAGTATTGAGAGCCAGTCTATTGGAAGAAATGGTGGAGTTGTGGATTCATTCCAGCAAGATTAATTACGAACCAAGTGAACTACGAGCCAAGTGAACTATGGACGTAAAGGCAGTTGCCGCAAGCATGAAAATGAGCAAGGTACTGGCCAGGCCCAATAGGGCTCTGATCCAAGACGCGTGAAAGGTGGCCCGGATGGATGAAACGGCTGTTCGTAGAACAGCGGCAATACCAACAAAAAATGTTCCAATAATGAAATTATCCCAAAGTTCCATTTCATGGTAAAAGTTTAGGCAGGAGAGGAGGAGCATGATCCCAATGCATGCATATATTACACAGAACATGATTGTACCCAAGTACCAGGCGAGATTTTTGACCGTTTGGCGTTGTTCTTTTGATGCAACCGAGACAATTCGCAAACCAGCAGTGAGCGACCACCCGAAAACCCATATCACGATAGGTCCTAAGACGAGATACTGGGCCATTGTAATGAACCCGATCATTGGGAGAAAGTTCAAGAAATTTAATTCGAACCGGGCAAAAATAAAATAAAAAACGATATAAAGGAGAAGACCGGGAACACAGCACCAAATACCGAAGGCATACAGGAAGAAAAGTAGCCCCTGATGGTGTCCATCATCAATACCAAGAGTGCGGGAAGGAAACACTAACGCACGAATAACTGTTGCGATGGATGCAACAAGCCTGCCTTTTTGGCCCCTGTCTGCCCAAGGGGGGTGTAACTTCGTAAATTCCCCATTACTGTTGGACATCAGTTTCTCCTTTTCCTCGGATTTTATACCCTTTTGATATATCAACGCTAATAATCCAAATCCAGAAAAAACTGGTGTATGTAATGAACGATTCCGAAAACCAGACGCCCTTCATTCGGATAGTTTTAAATGACGCTGTTTTTGACGTAAGGACAGTGCGGTGGTAAATTATGGCTTTCATCAGAAAGGAGACTTCAATGAAGGTGGTAGCGTTCAATGGAAGCCCGAGAAAAGGCGGAAACACGGAATTATTGCTGCGGAAAGTGCTGGAACCGATAGAGGCCGCGGGAATCGAGACGGAATTGGTGCAGGTGGGTGGAAAAGAAGTGCGTGGGTGCCAGGCCTGCTATGCCTGCTTTCAAAAGAAAAATCAACGTTGCGCGAACGACCGCGACGAAATGAACGATTGGATTAAGAAGATTCTTGAGGCAGATGCGATAGTTATCGGCTCGCCGACATATTTCGCGGGGCCTTCTGCCGAAATAACCGCACTGCTCGACCGCGTCGGTCTGGTGGCCTGCGCCAACAATGCGATGCTCAGCCGTAAAATCGGCGCGGCTGTTGTGGCGGTACGGCGTGGAGGCGCGGGAGGCGTTCAGGATGCCATCAATCACATGTTTCTGATGACGAGGATGATAGTACCCGGCTCCACCTATTGGAATATGGGGTTCGGTTTGGAAAAAGGCGAAGCCGCCAACGATGCTGAGGGACTCAACAATATGCGGGATCTTGGCGAAACCATCGCATGGCTGGTGAAAGCCACAGCAAATGCCGACCGAAAACCATTTACAGGCGATCTCTGCTGTTCACAATAGTTTGGCTTGATCGCTCGCTATAAAGATCTTCTTTGACTCATTTACGAGGGAAGATGACGAGCAAAATCAAAGATCAACGAACGTATCGGGTTGTCTGGGAGAATGTCTTGAGAGACCTCCTGGGCGGAGGGGCGGCCGTCCTTGTCGCCCTGCCTGCGGCCATAGCCTTCGGCCTCGTCATCTATGCGCCGCTGGGAAGTGGCTATTCCTCAACGGCCGCCATTGCCGGTATTACGGGAACGATAGCGCTTGGGTTGGTGGCGCCGCTGTTCGGTGGCACCTCCAAGCTAGTTTCCGCGCCTTGTGCGCCTGGCGCCGCCGTACTGGCCGTATTTGTGGCGGAACTGGTCGCCAATGGCTCGATACAGCCTTCGCTTATCCCACTTTATGTGGTGTTGGTTACACTGATTGCCGGGTTTCTGCAATTTATGGCCGGATGCCTTGGGGGTGGCAAGGTCATCAAGTATGTTCCTTATCCCGTGGTGGCAGGTTATCTGAATGGCGTAGGGTTACTCATTTTTTTGGGACAACTCCCCAAATTCATCGGTATCCCCAAAACGGTAAAACTCTGGGAAGGCATTACCTCTCCCTCGCTTTGGCAATGGCCCGCCATCTATGTCGGGCTCGTTGCGATCATTGCCATGCTTGTGACCCCTAAACTCACGAAGTCCATCCCTGCGGCCATCGTAGCGATTGTAACCAGTATCGCCGCGTATTTCTCGATTGCCGTCCTGAGGCCGGACCTCGCAACGCTGGAGGGCAATCCCTTTGTCATCGGGTCTATTTCCTCATCCATAACAGACATTGTTCACTCAGCCGTCCAGAGTTGGTCACAAATCGGTTTGATACCCCTCAGCGATCTGCGCCTCATCATCGTTCCTGCGATAACCCTCGCCGTGCTGCTTTCCGTGGATACCCTGAAGACGAGTGTTCTGCTGGATGCTCTCACCTATACCCGGCACAATTCCAACAAAGAACTCGCCGCTCAGGGATTGGCCAACATGACCTCCGCCATTGCCTGCGGAATACCCGGCTCCGGAACCGCGGGCCCCAGCCTGGTTAACCTGACAAGTGGAGGAAGGACACGGCTGTCCGGACTGTTTGCGGGGATATTTGCGTTGGCGATACTGCTCCTGTTGGGTCAGTTTGTTGCCTGGATTCCGCTAGCGTCGCTAGCAGGTATTCTGCTCGTGGTGGCAGTCCGAATGCTGGACAGGACCAATTTTAAGCTCTTGAAGCACAAATCAACCGTGCTCGACTTCTTTGTTATCCTGGCCGTCGTGGTGTCCGCCGTGAGCATGAGCCTTCTTGAAGCGGCTGGGGTGGGGGTGGCCATGGCCATTATGCTCTTTCTCCGGGAACAAGTCCGTGCTTCGGTGGTGCACAGGAAAGCATTCGGCTATCAGACCTTTTCCAAGAAAAGGAGGCTCCCCTCGGAACTCTCCATTCTGGAGACCGAAGGATCGAAAACCGTCATATTCGAGTTGCAGGGGCAGTTGTTTTTCGGGACCGCCGACCAACTGCTTACCGAAATGGAACCTCACCTTTCCCATTGCCAGTATGTCGTGCTCGACATGCGCAGAGTGCAGTCGGTGGACTTCACCGCCGCCAATATACTCAGACAGGTTCATACGCGTATTAAATCCAATGGCGGCTACCTTCTTTTCTCCTCCATCCCGCTGAGCTTGCCGTCAGGGCAGAATGTGAAAGATTACCTGGAATCGCTTGGACTTACCGAATCGCCCGAGGACATCCGGTTCTTCCCCGAAATCGACGATGCGCTCGAATGGGTGGAAGATACCATCCTGTTCAACGCCCACACGGACGGCCGGGGTCACGCTACAACCCTCGACCTGTCCGAAATAAACTTCTTCGCGGGGCTGTCTGAGCAGGCGTTCACCGACCTGCGATCCTGCCTGAAGGAACGGACCTTCCAGCCGGGCGAGACCATCTTCCAGGCAGGCGATCCAAGCGATGAGATGTTCTTCATGCGGAAAGGGACCGTTAAAGTCTTCCTGCCGCTGCCCAACGGCAAGACCCATCACATTGCCACATTCGTCCGCGCGGACTTCTTCGGCGAGATGTCTTTCCTCGACAAAAGCAAACGATCCGCCACCGCCATCGCCGCCACAAGAGTTGAGACCTATGTCCTTTCACGACAGGCCTTCGATGAACTCACAATACATCACTCCGTCACTACACGTAAGTTCTTCGAGCGCCTATCGTACGCGATGGCCATGCGGTTGCGCCAAACCAACGCCGAACTGACCGCCCTCGAACAGGACTGACTGCGGGTCAATATCCGCACTTACGCAAGATGTCCCCGGGCGCGGCCTGTAACGGCTTTCCGTAGTACGTCATTAAAAGGTCGCACCGGTTTGTGTAGAAACTGTCAACCCCAAATGCCCCTAACACGCGGAACTGCCAAGGCGCGTCAACCGTATACGGATAGACTACAAGGCCCGCGGCATGCGCCTTCCTTACGTTCCATGGCCATGCAATGTTTCCGACCGGGCCGATGCCAGTAGCCATATCGCGCGCCTCGGCCACCAGTTTGGTCCACCCCTCCTTGTCCGCCATATCCTTGTCTATCAGATATACGCGGGGAACGTCCGGGGCCAATTCTTTCAGCCGCAGCAGGCTTGCCTTGCTGAAAGACTGAAAAAAGACCTTGGAAATTCCGCTCTTCGGGAAAACCGTCAGCCAGCCTTTTCTCTTCAATAGATCCACCAGTTCATCCTCATACCCCGAGTGGTGCGCAGGCGACTTCATTTCGATACAGAGGCTCGGTTTTCGTTCTCCCGATTCCGCAAGGACGATAATTTCTTCAATCGTCAAGATCTTGACCCCCGCAAACGCGGGCCTGGCGCGCTCCGGGTACTTGGCGTTGAACCAGGAACCTGCATCCAGTTGTTTTACTTCGCTGAGCGTAAAAGTCTCGATGTTATCCTTCGCGCGGACGGGGAAAAGCTGGGCAACATTCGTCGTCCGCTCAAGCGTGTCATCATGCAAGGCGACGAGGACATGATCCTTCGTGCGCTGGACATCCAATTCGAGGTAATCCGCTCCCAGATCCCGTGCGAGCATAAAGGCCGGCATCGTTTCTTCCGGCGCGAGATACGATGCTCCCCGATGCGCTATTACCGCATGATACGGAATGGCTTTCAAGCGCCCAGAGTCAATGGGCGAACAAAACAGGCGAAGATACCCAAAACCAAAAACAATTGCCAACAAACCTACTGCAACCGCAACGTAAAACAACTTCCGCAACATCTCGTTTCCTCGTATTCATATTTTCGATTCAGAACTATTGCCTTCGATAAGCCGGGCAAACATTTTGTACAGGCATTTGCGAAATAGCCCTTTTTCTCAAAAGTTCACCGAAAACAGAACAGATTACCTGCATTTCACAGACAAATCGTTGCCTCTTTATTTGCCCAGAGGAGAAAAAGGCCTATTTCGCAAATGCCTCTTGTAGACTATACCACCACAAAAAGTGGTATACAAAGGAAAAAGAAAACCGGTTATTGCATGCCCAATGTGACGGGTATCTTATGGTCGTGAAGCCCAAATCGACAACGCTTTCTCATTTCCTGCTTTAATTTCGTCAATGAAGACGTCCCTTGGGTTAATCCATTCTTTTCTTATATTTTCACCATGCTGCAGATAATAGTCTAAAGCGTGTGCTATAAATGATGCTGGAGAGTAATAAATTCCAGCGTTACGACCCATTATGGGATTGCCTGGAGTGACAGGATATGCTTGTTCCAAGCGCTGAGCCAATTCAGGGTTTGTCCGCTGTATTTCCTTATAGATTTGATATGGCAATAGAAACCGTCCTTCCGCACTTTGTACAATATCGAGGACAACATCTTGAATTTCAGGATATTCCATGCTGTTTATCTCCTTGTTGAGTAGACGTTAAGCGCAAATATCTAGCGTTATAATCTTAACACTAACGGATTGCAGACAGTATAGGCCACAGCGAGGTGATCTTCAATCGTATAGTTTCCACAAATGGATCATTAATAATTACCGCATAACTACTCTTACAAGAGGTAACAGCAATAACGAGTCGAGATTTTTCGCGCTGTGAGGGGGTATTTTAGGGGGCGAGAAGAGGGGG
>Ga0116156_10001196_pt1 | contig 26005 bp, 18 predicted proteins | sample AD_UKC045_MetaG_FD_89891 | JGI IMG/M metagenome (GOLD analysis project Ga0116156, IMG submission 89891) | Active sludge microbial communities of municipal wastewater-treating anaerobic digesters from USA - AD_UKC045_MetaG | ecosystem: Engineered > Bioreactor > Anaerobic > Digestate | place: USA... | reverse complement strand
TTTCTGTAGTCCGGAAGATACCTTCCCGCCTGCCTCATTATCCAGATTGGTGTCCTGTCCACTTCCTGTCTTAAGCAGGCTCTTAAAAATCTATCGTTCTTTATTTTATTCAATTGATTCCTTTTCTTTATAATAGTTTACTAAAGACTTTACTATTCCTTCCATTGAGTTATCTTCAGCAGTTATCAATGGCCTGAATCCATGTTTTACGATCTCAGCTGATGTTGTTTCTCCAATAGATATAATATTATCTCCCAGCACATCATTTATTCCATGTTCTTTTGTTATTGATATGAAGTTCTGAAACGATGAAGGACTTGAAAAAACCACCCAGTCCGGTTTTCCTTCTCTGAGGTTTACTAAATATTTATTTATTACCTCTTCACTTGGTTTCATTGTCCTATATACCACGAATTTTTTAACATATGCGCCCATCAGGGAAAGTGCATTTTGCAGGTAATCATTAGCCAGATCACTCGTGGGATATAATACCGTCTTCCCTTTTACATCCAACATCCTGAAGTAATCTGCTAAATGACGAGCATTTTGTTTTGGAGATGTATAACCAACACGGATTCCGGCTTCTTCACATACCGAGGCTGTTTTTCTTCCTATTGCAATAATATTTATCCTCTCATAATCAGGTAACTCTTTTAACAAACTCAACCTTTCAGTAAAATATCTTACACTATTAACCGAAGTAAAAACAATATAATCAATATTTTCTCTTGCTAGAAAGAACTCATCAAAATCAGCAAAATCATCTGCAGGAATAAAATCAATCACAGGAAAAGAAACAGCTGTTCCCCCTTCGGCTTCGAAGAGTTTAGCACTATCTTCCATTGAGCTGGGACTCCTGGTTAGCAGTATCCTTTTGCCACTTAATAAATTTGCCTTTTTTATAGTCAACTCACCTGACTTTCCAATTGTTTTTCTCCAGAATTTTACCGTTGTTAATATCAATTATCAGGTAATGACCTTCGCCTATAAATCCATTTGAGCCTTGTGATTCATATATTGTACTCAAAATATACCATACGTATTTTTGATACTGATCATTCCATACGACGGAAACCATCCAATCTTTGATCCCTTTCTCAAATGAATTGGCTTTCGCAATCTCTCTTGCCATTGTTTCATCAATCGCAAAATCACAATCCCCAGGGTTGTCCAAACAATTGGGGATACCTGAAACCGGAAGATTCGTGTTAACTGTACCGCTGGAGTCCATATAAAAACTAATCTCCCCTCTAAAAAAAGTTTTCTCAGGTATCATTATAACATATACTAGTTTATAATTTTTATTATTGTACTCTGTCTTAATTTTATCTAAGACAATAAATTTCTCATAAAATTCCTGTCCAGTGTAAGCCTCGATAAATTCTCTGGCATTCTCAGCCATCTTTGGCGATATATGAATTATCTTGCTTTCATCACATGTGCGACAGCTGCAGGCTGCCATTATGAACATCAGCCCCAGACTAAAAAGAGCCGTTACATACTTCATTATACGATTCTCATTTCCGAAGTTCATCAAGTATTTCTTTTGCTCCGGCTTTAACGAGTGCTTTAGCCATCAAAGTACCTAGCCCTTCGGGATTCTTCTGTTCTCCTCTGGCTTTCGCCTTAAAGCCTAACGATCCGTCAACACTCCCGACAAATGCGGAAAGATACAATCCATTCCCCTTTAACTCGCCGAACGCTCCAATCGGCACCTGACATCCACCTTCAAGTTTCCTCATCAAACTTCTCTCTGCCGAGACTTCCTTTAGTGTCTTATCATCATTAAGCGTCAAAACCGCATCTAGTGCTAAGTCATTATTCTCACTGATTTCAATCCCCAATGCTCCTTGTCCTACTGCAGGCAGTATCTGTTCCAAGGGTATATATGATGAAATATATTTTTTCAGTCCAAGTCTTTCCACTCCTGCTTGAGCCAGGATAATTGCATCCCACCCCGATTCTAAAAACTTCTCAATTCTCGTTGGAACATTCCCCCTTAATTCCACTACTCTGAAATCGGGTCTTATATGCAAGATCTGGCTTTTTCTCCTTAGTGACCCTGTTGCAATTATTGCATTTTCTTTTAATTCCTGTAGTCCAATCCCCTTTTCTCTGGCGATCAACACATCGTTCACGGCATGTCGCTTTGTCACTGCGGCAAGTTTTAGTCCTTTAGGGATGATAGTCTGCAGATCTTTCAGACTATGTACAGCAAGATCGATACTTCCAGATAATAACTCGTTTTCCAGTTCCTTTGTGAAGAGTCCTTTGTCCCCTATTTTCGATAACGCAACATCAAGAATTTTATCACCGGTAGTTTTTATTATCTTAATTTCAACTTTTAGAGTTTCATTTCTCTTTAGAAGCTCTGTTTTAATGTGTTTTGCCTGCCACAGAGCAAGTGCACTTCCTCTTGTTCCGATTATTAATTTTCGCTTTCTCATTCCTTATTTGACCTTTTCTCTTCTATTCCAAATAATTCTTGCACCAGGGCGATCTTTGCCGCGGCTTCCGGAGAGTCTGTTCCAAGTTCTGCCGATTTTTTTAACTCTACTGTTGGCTTATGCAGCAGTTTGTTTATTATGCGTTTCGTCAGCAGATCAAGTTTTTCCCTTTCTTCAGCACTGAATTTCCCTGATATTTTCTCAACTTCTTCCGATCTTACCTCTTCAAAATAATCTCTAAGATTTTTAATCGTTGGCGCTATCTCAAGCGAATTGTACCAACTGAAGAAGGCAACCATTTCTTCCACAATTATTTTGTGCACTTTGGGAATTTCTTCTCTTCGCCTTGTTAAGTTCTGTTCAACAATCATATTCAGCGAGTCAATATCATTGTAAAATACATTTTCAATACTCTTGACTTTCGGATCAAAATCCCTTGGCACAGCTATATCCATTAAAACCACCGCCTGATTACTTCTTTTTTTCATCATCCCTTTAATGTCTTCAAATGTTATCAGGTATTCGGGTGATGATGTGGCTGATATTATTATGTCAAAACTATGAAGTTTCTCCTTATATGTTTCAAATGGAAGTATTTCCCCTTTAAGGTCACATGCTATTTTTTCCGCTTTGGAAAATGTCCGGTTTGTAACAGCAAGTTTTCCAATCCCCTTGTCTCTTAAATGTCTGGCTGCAATTTCTCCCGTCTCACCCATGCCAACTACGAGCGCGGATTTCTTTGAAAAGTTCGAAAATATTTTCTCAATTAGTTGTATTGCAGCATAACTTATTGTTATTGCCCCCTCACTTATGTCTGTTTCGGTTTTAGCTCTCTTACCAACCCTAGTTGCCGAATCAAACACCCTCTTCATTAGAAACGATACCAGCCCCTTTTCTTCAGCCATCTGGAAACCTTCTTTGACTTGCCCCAATATCTGGTTATCTCCGGTCATCTGTGAATCAACACCGGCTGATACTTTGCATAGATGGCTCATAGCAGAACAGCTAAAAAATTTCTCAAAGTGTTCATCCTTAACACCATTAACAGGTTTGAAGTCAAGCAAGTAATTTTCTAAATCTTTGTAACTTAATGAATTGTCTCTTGGAATACCATAGATTTCCGTCCTGTTGCACGTAGACAATACAAAAGCTTCTTTCATCAGGTCTTTCTTTATTCCTTCTAAAAGAGCTTTAATTTCATCACTGTTTAAATGTAGCAATTCCCTCAGCTCTACTGGAGCAGTGCGGTGATTGATTGAAATTGCCAATAAATTCATAAATGCGAATACAACTATTAATTAATTAAATTTAACTTGTAAGTTAAGCAAAAACATTAAATGATTACAAGGTAAAATGGGGTTCGGATGGCTTATATAGAATAGTCTTATCCCCTGGAAAGTGAAGGCTTTATTCTCCCTGCTCTGATTTTTATTGTTTGATTCCGATTCTGCTTTATTTACTCGGTTACTTTGAATTCTATTCTTCTGTTAATCGCTTTCCCTTCCGGAGTGTTGTTATCGACCAATGGTTGAGTATCACCAAATCCAGTGACAGATAATCTCGATGGTTGCACTCCTTTTGAGATCAGAAACCTTTGAACTGTTTCAGCTCTTGCAATTGACAACTTCCTGTTCAGTTCTGCTCCTCCAACATTATCTGTATGACCATGAATCTCAACGTTTAACTCGGGATTTAACAATAATACCGATACTGCATTTATTAAGATTGGATATGCCTCAGCGGTCAATGTACTCTTACCTGATTCAAAGTTAACTCCAATTAAAACCCAGTTCTTTTTTGTTTCTTCTGTTGGTTTCTGTTCAGCATATCTTCTGATTATCTCTTCAATCCGGTTATAATCAATTCCTTCCGTTTTGGGAGAATTTTGTTTTACTATTCTTTCTATTCTGTTGTAATCCACTATCGTTGGAGTGTACTTGGGTATTCCCTTGTATATATCGCAGAATTTTGACGCTTCGTCGAGGTTAAGATAAATAAGGAATCCCACCTCAAATGACATATATGCATCTTGCCCGCCTCCTAGAAAACCACCTGATGGCCCATTTACGCCGTCAAATTGATCCTCAGAAACTGTATGGTAACCTATTTCCGTCTTGAATTTTGCCCCTTCGCCTAAACTCCAGTTTACCCCGCCTAAAAGGTTAAACTGATAAGCATAGTAGGTTTTATTTTTTACCTTCGTTGCTTTTTCAACGGCAGCAGTAAAACCGTTAAAACCAAATCCCATATATGGAGAAACCGGTTCACATGGAACAAATGAGTATATTAAATCCAGGCCTCCCCCCATCAGGGTTGATATAATTTCCGGTTTTTCAGATTTTAATTCTGCATAGTAACCTTTTAACCTGACTCCCACATGCTCACTGAATTCATGTTGAAGAGATAAATACCCTCCATAGCTGAAATCGGTAGGGATCACATCCGCTGCGATATACCTTGGATAGAGGAATCCAAACCCAAGTCCCCAGCTTTGGATATATACCTGTCCGAAATTTATCGTCGAAGTCACCAATATAATAGTGGCTATTAATATCAGCTTTCTCATGCATCCTCCGGTTAAAAAGTACAAAACAAAAAAAGGTTAAACCAAATACCTTATTAAAATATTAAAATATTGAGACAAAATCAAGAAAAAACCATTGAATTAATACAATTATGTTTTTTATGACGTTATCATATAAAAAATCATTTCTTTGCCGGTTCCCAGTAACAGACCTTGGGAGATGATATTTTCCCTGTTGTTTTCAGTACTTTCATCGCTTTATCTATCTCTTTTCTGTCAACTCCTGTTAACTCAGCAATTTGACCGGCGCTTAATGGTTTTTTTGCTTTTTTCATTTCCGCAAGAATTTTATCAGTAATTTCCATTTTATCTCCAATTAATAAAAAATAATACTTAAAAAATATAATATTTTAAGTTAATAACAAATTCTAATTCTTACTTTTTCTTATGGTGAAAAAAAAAACGATTCTTGAATCTTTACCCGGTATTTTCGTTATTATTAAACAAGTGTGCTGTTTATAATAATTATAGTGTTAAATTTGTATAATTAATTGTATTTATATGAAAACCAGAATTGAAATTACTCTGCACCCCGACGAGATCAATAATCCTGATTTAATCAGGTCCAGGATATTGACTCAATTGAATTTATCCGATGATAATCATCTCTATCTGCAACTCATCCGAAAGTCAATAGATTCCCGCAATAAACGAACACTTTTCCGTTTACTTTATGAAGTTGGGATAGCAGAACCCCTGGAATCTCCGTATGCTTTCATTGAATTACAAAAAGTTAATCACTCGAAAAGTGTAATTATTGTTGGGTTTGGTCCAGCGGGGATGTTTGCAGCCCTTAAATTGATGGAAAATGGAATAAAACCCATCATAATTGAAAGAGGAAAAGATGTAAACCAGCGTCGTCGTGATTTAAGAAGTATTCAGCAATTCGACGTTGTTAATCCCGATTCTAATTATTGCTTTGGTGAAGGGGGTGCAGGTACTTACAGCGATGGAAAACTATATACTCGTTCAAATAAGAGGGGTGACGTTAAAAGAATTTTATCAATTCTGATTCAACACGGCGCTAACCAGGATGTATTCATTGATGCTCATCCACACATCGGTTCAAATAAACTCCCTGTTATTATTAAGAATATCAGGCAAAAATTGATTGAATTTGGTGGTGAAATTCATTTTAATTCAAGAGTTACTGATTTCGTAATTTCGGAGAGCCAAATATTGGGTGTCAGAACAAATGACACAAACGAGTTCCTTGCCAACGCTGTTATTCTTGCAACCGGTCACTCGGCTCGCGATATTTACTACCTTCTTGCAAAAAAGAATATACTGATTGAAAAGAAATTATTTGCATTAGGAGTTCGTATTGAACATCCCCAACCTCTGATCAATGAAATTCAATACCACACAAAAAACAAGAGCGAGCATCTTCCTCCTGCTTCCTATTCCCTCACCTGTCAGACCGAAGAACGCGGGGTCTTCTCTTTCTGTATGTGTCCGGGTGGTTTGGTGGTACCCGCTTCAACAGCACCGAATGAACTTGTATTAAATGGCATGTCTTTGTCACGCCGCAATTCACCATTCGCTAATTCGGGACTGGTTGCACAGGTGATGGAAAAAGATCTTATACCTTTTGAAAAATATGGGGTATTTGCGGGTGTTGAAATTCAAAAAAGCATCGAACATAAGTGCACGGAAATGGGTCCCAAATCACAGACTGCTCCTGCCCAGAGAGTTACAGATTTCCTCAATTCACGCATCTCGGATGCACTCCCTGCTTCTTCGTATATACCCGGAATCGTGTCTCATCCGCTTGAAGCGATTTACCCTGAGCCAATTATTGAATCGCTTAAATCTTCCCTTGCGGTCTTTAACAACAAGATGAAAGGATATGTTACATCGGAGGCAATTATGCTTGCTCCTGAAACCAGAACAAGTTCTCCGATCAGAATTCCAAGGGATAAGGAAACTTATATGCACCCGGAAATAAAAGGTTTATTCCCTGCCGGGGAAGGGGCCGGTTATGCCGGGGGTATTGTTTCGGCTGCTATAGATGGTGAGAATTCTGCCGCTGGTGTTATTAATTTCCTGAATCGGGAATAGCCTGATTAAATATTATCAAGCAGCATGAAATTTTTCTCTTCAATTTTTCCCTCTTTATCAGTTTTCTTTTCAAATTTGCATATCTTTTCTACCGGACAACTTTTGCACAATGGATTTGAGGGTTTACAATAAGTCCTCCCCAGTTTTATCAGGTTCGTATGAAGCTGGTGTCCAATTCCCTCCGGCAGTACTTGATTTATAGCCATAAAAGTTTTATCAGGAGCCGATGCTTTAACCAAACCGATCCTGTTCATAGTCCTGTGAACATGGGTATCCACGGGACAAATGTTTCTGTCCAATGAGAAAAGTAAAACGCAGCTTGCGGTTTTCAACCCCACCCCATCCAGAGAAACCAGTTCTTCAAGGACTGATTGATTATCCCTGTCTCTCAGGTAGTCTAAACTCACTTCGCCTCTTGAATTAAGCAGATATTTTACAACTTTCTTTATAGCTTTAGCTTTCTGATTACCTAATCCTGCAACCCGGATTACTTTTTCAATCTCTTGAGTTTTAGTACCGGCAAGCATATCCCACGTGGGATATTTCATTACTAAATTGTTGTAGGCTTTGAAGGAGTTGTTATCGTTGGTGTTTTGAGACAGGATTGTGCCAATCAGCATTGACAGAGGATCAGGGAATTCTGAATTTCTTTTCGGTATTCCGAATCTTCTGATAAGCAGTGTGTTTAATTTCGTTAAATCGGATCTTTTCAAATAAGTAAATCCCCCTCTCACTACAGAGAGGGGGATGAAAGTTTTTAGAACTTAATTCCTAAATCAACAAATTGAACATTTTCAAGCCGGTTGAAATCAGCCCATCCGTAGTTAATCATAATAGAAAATCCGGGAGCTACCTGATAATTTATTCCACCGCCAAATGTTAGTCCCTGTTCGGTATCTCTTAGTAGAAATGATTTGTAACCCACTCTTAATGCAATCATCTCGTCATAAGCTACTTCAAGTCCGCCATTTAAATATTCCGTATTGTCATTGGGATGTACAGCATCCAATGCAGTGGTTACTCTGAATGAGGAGTATTTAATCACATCCATAGCCAAACCCAGTCTGAATGTCAACGGTAAATCGAAATTACCCATTTCATATTTGGACAGGACATTGTTGGGACCAGTATCAGGATTATTGTCCGGATCATAATTGAACAGAATATCTCTTCCGTCCAGCTGCATCTTCGTACCGAAGTTGGAAATGCTTGCGCCAATTATCATATCATTAAACGGGGTTATATAGTAAGTTCCGATATCTATCGCAAATCCGTTAGCTGAAGTATTCCAGATACCTTCGTGTAGATACTTGAAATGGAATCCTATGGCGAACCTGTCTGTCAGCATCCTTGCAAAACCGAGTCCAATAGCCAGTGATTTCGCATCCCAGACTCTTCCGTCACCTTCGGGAAACTCAAAAGTCCTAACTTTATCTTCGGGCACTCCCAGAGATGTAAAAGTAGCGAACATAGTTCCCAAACCCTCAATATTAAGTGATGCAGCGGCAAAATCATAGCTGATGTCTGCCAACCAGTTAGCATGGTTAAAGGCAACTTGTCCGGCTCCTGTAGTCCTGGCAATACCAGCAGGATTCCAGTAAACGGCATAAATATCATCACTAATTCCGGCATAGGTTCCGCCCATGCCAATCGCCCGGGCTCCCGCACCAATTTTTAAGAATTGTGCAACCGTAGTTCCTACCTTTGCAGTGCTTCTTGTAAGCTGTGCATTTGATTCGGAAAGAAATACTATTGACAATATCAACGTCAAACTAATAATTAAATTTCTTTTCATAATACCTTCGATTTTAAATGTTTAACTTTAATTTTCAAGCCGGAGGCCATTACAACTTCCGGCTTTTAACATTTAATACTATTTTATTACTCCTAATCGGCCTATTGTTTCCCCAACACCCGGAGCCTCAACATGATATATATAAACTCCGTAAGCCACTCTCTGTCCTTCGTATGAAAGCAGATCCCACGAAGCTATACTTCCCACATCATCCTTCTGAATGGTTTGTACTAGCTCACCGGTGATTGTATATATTCTGATTGTGCACTTCGTAGGCAGATTTCTGAATTGTACAACTTTCTCTCCTCTAAGGGTCGAGGTTCGTCCCGGTTCCTCAGCATCAGCAAATCCAACATAAGGATTCGGTACCACATATATGTTGCTTAACAATCCGGGATTATCACCCGGTTTGTATTCGGCTGCTTTTGTCTCAAATGTATATAAGTCCCCCTTCTGGAAAGGTTTAGTGGTTCTAACCCAGTACTCATCTCCAGATGCAGGTAACACGGGAACAGCAGTTGAATCTTTAGGCAATTTTATTTCAAGTTCATAACTTGTTCTGTTACCGGTTGCTGTGGTTCCTCTCAGAATAATGTTCTCTCCAAGGTCCCATCTCTTGTTGTTCCTGGTGGTAATCAATTCCTTCACGAGGTAATTTGCGGGTTTGTTTTCCCAGTAGTTGATTATCTTGAAAGGACAGGTTATTACAAAGTTCTGGGTCGTTCTTACTGTGTCTCCTTTGTAGTATCCGTTAGCCAGCGTATCATAACCAATCCACTCAATTTTCCAGTCAGCACGGTACTTTTCAAAGGTTCCTACAGTGGAATAATAAATTGTATCGAAAAGGTTTATCTCAGCCCGCTTGAATCCAGTTCCCGGGTGATCAAGTCCAAGCGAATCATTCTTTACGTAGACTCTCATTCCGCTGAAAATATCATTTGCATCCTGTCCCTCAACATAGTTGCTTCTGAATACAGGATAGAAGCGGTAAGTTGCCTTGAATTCCTGTCCAGCAGGCATACTTCCAACCGAAGTTCCTTTTATCTTACCGCTTACAGTGTTTAATCCATAGTTTGCCGGCGGTATAATATTACCCTGCATATCACTAAGTACAAAGCTTCCTTCAACAATATTCTGGTTTTTCAGATTAACAAAAACTGTGTCTTTGGAGATAAATGTTTCTGTTGTCCCTGTTGAATCCTTAACACTATATACATTGTCTTCATCAAAGTTCAGGTAGTATTTCTTGTCCTCAACCTGAAGTTCATCATGAATTCTGACTGTTACTTCTCCCGTTGAGTTTGTATTGTTAAGCGGAGTCATAAAACCGTTTACACCAACTGAGGCATCAAGATATCCTGAAGCAAGCGGATTTGGTGTAACTCCAAATGTATTAACATCATAAATCAGTTTGCCCGTTATCGGATCTTTCTGAATAACTGACTGTGTTTCCGTTGGGGGAAGTTCTTTTCCGGTTTCCAGGCTTCCTCCGTCATACGCAACAACTGCATAATAATAGGTTATTCCGTTCTTTACGGTGGAGTCAACATACTCGTGTACCAAACCGGTGTTGTTTCCGACAAAGTATTTTACTGCTCTGCCAGTATATTCAACAGGATGAAATCCCTGGAGTGAGTCAATCAGATCCCACTGTGCATATTTTCCGGTATTCACATCAAAAAGGGGCTGTCCTAAGAATGGTATTCCGTTTCCATCAGTAATCTTATATACATCCGAGAAAGTAAAATCCCTGCTTCTGTATATCTTGTAACCCTGAAAATCTTTTCGGTTGGTCAAAGGATCGACGGATGATTCAGACCGCGTGTCCCAGTATATTGTAACACGACCATCACCTGCAACTCCTCTTACGTTTGGTTTTAACGGGGGTTGTGCAAAACGATAATCTGCTTCAACTACTCTTGTGGATGTTTCGGCATTGAGAACTAAATCATTCAGATTATCTCCGAACAGAATAGCCATCGAGAATCTTTGAGTCTCACCACTCTTTAAACCAAGCTTTCCGGGACCGGTACCAAAGTTAAACACGTTATCGCCGGGAGCGGTTAATAATTCCTGGTTTGCATCGATTGTATCCGAGGATAACCATTCCCACATCAACGTCTTGTTTTTGGGAACGTTAGGGAGTGCATTTGTATAAACAGCTGCGTGGAATGTTCTGAGTCCCATCTGGTCAGATTCGGAAATATCTCTTAAACCGAAGTTTAATTCCGACCCGGCCCATTTGTATCCGGTTAATCGTTCATCGGAAATTGGTTCACCAACTTCATAATCATTACTATTATCTGTATCCATGTACCAACCCTGTGTAGGTTTTCCGTCACCTTCACCGAAATCGGGACCTGGATAATTTGGTGAATCGGGACCAATTCCGTCAATACCAACATCATGGCTTTCCGGATCCCAGTCACCATCTTCATCCCCAGCCCACCTAGGTTTTGGAGCACCATAAGTGTTGGTGTACTTTGTAACGTCAACAATATCCGGGGTAATCAGAGGAATAACAATTCCATCCACATATTGCCCTGCACTGTTGAAGGGGGTTTCATCAACGATACCGTCATCGTCATCGTCATGACCGTTGAATGCATCTGAAGGAGATTCCAGGAATTTCCATCCGAAATATCCTGCGGGTCTTCCACCTGTACCTTTCATGTCATCGTCCCAGCCATAAACCATGCTTCTGGATCTCTGGGGATAATCATCTGCCAAAGAACCTTCAGGTGGTATGAAGTAAGCCCTGTCATCATTGTAATCCCCGCTGCCGCCAATGTGGGGATCTCCGTGCATGCCGAAATAAATTTCGGGAATGTCCTTTTCGCTGGCGTTTGTTACCTGATAAACAATAAATAAAATGTCCTCTGCTAACGGGTTATTAAACTGAATAATTCTGACCTCAGCATCCAGACCAAGTCCTCTCTTAGTGGTGTCACTTGGAAATGGGAAATAGGGCATTTCTTTGTTTGTGTAATCATCAATCACATAAAACACTTCTTCGTCAGGTGCGGTGGACTGATCACCCAGGAATGCGGGCCAAACATATTTACCTGCACCGGGAGAATACCATCTCTCAGGCCATGAATCAGGTTTTCCGTCTCCGTTCACATCAGGGGCATTGAGTCTAGCAACTTCTTTTTGGTTGGGATCTGTATATCCTGCCTTTGGTAACCAACCCCATTTTAACTGAAGATCGGGAGAGTAGGAACCTTGCCCTGTAAGAACATGTGCATCGCTCACAATCAGCAGAGTATCAAATCCTCCTCCGTCTTTGGGATTTAACACTTTTGCAGCAACAACAGGACCGAATTCAAATCCGTATCCCAAGCCCTGCCAGACCAAATCACCAATGTTATCGAGGTAGTTTGGTTTACAGATTGTTCCGTAGTTGAACACAACGGTGGTGATTTTATTTCCTTTAATAATTACTTCTTTTATCTCTTTGGGATTTCCATCAACTTTATAAACCTTTCCGGGTTTCATAATGTCTCCGAATACCCTTACCATATCTTCATAGCTCATCTTTTTGATGTCCCAGTTACCATACTGATCCTTCGGTTGCGCATAAGCAAAACTGAGCATCAAACCCGCTGCTATGAATAATTGTAAAACAAATCTTAATTTCTTGTTCATATTATTCCTCATCAACATCATTAGTTAAAAATAATAGAAAAGCCTAATCTGACTTCCCTTGGACGGGAAACTCGTTCCGGTCGTTTGCTGTAATAACCGTCAATATAGCCGATGTTCATTAATCCCGGATCGTTTCTGTTAATTCTTGTCCTTATATCGTTGAATTCATATGGACTTTGGATCTGTTCAACGTTGGATAATGCTCTTCCCGAACTTGCGTAAACATATCTTTCGTTCTCGGTATCCAGCAGATTTTCGATCTGGAGGAATAAGGTATAGTCAAAAGGTCCGAATGAAAAATACTTTTCGAATTTAAGGTCAACATTAAAGTTCATCGGCTGTCCGTCGGAATTCTGCGAGTAAACTACCTGAACAAGGTTCGAAGGCAGACTTGGTGTGTAAGGGGTTCCTGTCTGCAACGAGAAGACCAATCCTAAATTCCAGTTTGCCGGATCGGTTAATGCAATTGTACCGTTTATAACATGGGCTCTGTCAAAACTAAGCGGAACGAGAAAAGTTTCGCTCTGTTTTCCTGATGCCTCGCTGAAGAAGAGATCATCAGTAGGCTCGGTTCTATTCCCTTCCGAAATCGAGAAGGTATAATCGAGTGATGCCGAGAATAAACTTCCGGGTACTCTTCTCTTAAGGAATGATAGTGTCACTCCCCGTGAGTTAGCGTAAGCCAGGTTGCTTAACATGTAATATTGTCTTCCTGAAGCAGTGTAAATTGTCTGCGTATAAATGTAATTTCTAACATCCTTGTAATAAGCGGTAATGTCCATTTTGAAATCGTCAGTCAATTGTTGTTGGAGACCGACTTCATATTGAATGGACTTCTGAGGTTCGACGTTTGGATTGCCGAATGATGGAGTGGATCCAACGTTTGTAACATAATATTGATAATTTGAGTAGAGGCTTGAGAGTGATCCCGTCTGATAAAAATGACCGTAGCTTAATCTGATAATAGCCCTGTCAGTAATGGGGTAAGACATGCTTACTCTCGGGGATATGGTATGCTTTGCCTCGGCGTCTTCCAGGTATGAATTCATAAATCCAAACTGCTCGTCTGCGAGATTTTTGGACAACTCTTTATTGTATTTTGCGTTTGGATCAAAATACTCATATCTTAAACCTGCATTGAGAATAAAACTGGATTCAAATTCAATTTTGTCCTGCAGATATGCAGCAATGCTGCGCGGTTTAAAGTTATAATGTGTATATAAGGAAGGACTGGATGGCTTTCTTCTCTGAAGTACAAATGTTGAATCATATAAGAGGTCGTTTGGAGTAAGATTGGCATCAAAACTGCCATCGGTTGCTAATTTACCGAACTCAACACTGTATCCTTCATAGTCCAGTTCGTGGAGCCTTACCTCAAAGCCAGTCTTAAATTCGTGTATTTTCCACAACTGGGCGACAAGATCTCCCTTAGCGCTGTGGGTTGAGGTTTTTCTGAATGAACGCCAGTTCTCTGTACCTCCTGAATAGAATACGGTGTTTCCAATTGTTCTGCTATAGAGGTTAGGTAGGTAACCGGGGTTGTTCAGATCTTCATATAAATAATATTTGCCGTTATTAAATCCTGTGGAGAATTTAATTGTATAAAATATATACTGATTTACCGTATGTGTAAAGTCAATTGCGTTCATCAATCCGTCGCTGTAATTTTTACCTTTACCGTCGGGATTGAAGAGGTAAGATCTGTCGTAATCTCTCGATTCACCTTTATCATAGACAACTTCGTACTTCATCTTGAAGGTAGGGGAGAATTTGTAGCTTAAATTACCCTGCACATTCAGGCTTCTGGAAGTATTCATAGAAACCCATTGACCGTCTCCGGTAGGATTTCCGTCACTTGTGGGGCTGTAAGGATTAAAGAAGTAAGCATCGGTTGATTTCCCTTTTCTTGAATCGGTGCTCGAGAAATTATCCGGTGTGAGATAGGAATCTGAAGGCATATATAATCTTTGCCCTGAATAAATCCCTTTGTAATTCTCAAATACTCCGCTGAAGTAAAACCTTCCATCTTTAAGGAAAGGAATTGGTCCGCCGAATGTGGCTTCACCGCGAGCGCGGTTAAGGAAATCCAATTTCTCTATCTGGGGAAAGAGATCTTTTCTTTGATTACCAAAAACAAGATAATCACCTGCATAGCCCTTTAAGCTGAAATTATACTTTTCGCCCCCCTCCTTGGTAACATAATTGACCACACCGCTGAGAGCGTTTCCGTACTGTGCGCTGAAAGTTCCGGTTGAAACAGAAACTTCCTGAACGGCATTAGTGGCTATTCCAATAGAACTCATATTTTCATAAGGATCGTTCAGGGAAATTCCGTTCAGAGTGAAAGCTATTTCATTGGATCTTCCGCCTCTGATGTGAATTGTTCCGTCATTACCGGTAACAACGCCAGCCTGAAGTTTAATGATATCGCTCACCTGATCAACGGGCAGCTCCTGAATATTCTCAGCATTTATGGATACTGTGGGATTAGTCAAATCCTGCCTGATCAGGGGATTACGTTCACCCTGAACAATAACAGGGGGCAGGTCTATAGCACCTGTAGTTAACTGAAAATCGAGTTTGGTGGTAAAGTCGGTACTAACTCTTACTTCGTTAACAATTTTCTTTTGATAACCAACGACTGATGCACTTACTCTATGAACCCCCGGGGGTACATTTAAAATTGCATAGTTACCATCAAGGTCTGCTGCCGCGCCAAGGGTTGTTCCTTCGACCAGAACATTTGCAAAAGGAATCGCGTCTCCCGTTTCGGCATCTGTGATTTTCCCTAATATTTTTCCGCTTGCCTGTGCTAAAACATTCTGATTTGCAATTGCAAGGGCAAACAAAATAAATATAAGTAAGCGAATTTTATGCATACATTACTCCATTCATTATAAATACAAAATAGTTTAACTTTTTATTCCAAACTATTAGTGCTAAAATACCAAACCATTTTAACCTGTGCAACTTAAAAATGACAAAAAGTTTAAATATTTTTTACTGTTATGCCTTCTCTTTTTCTGTATATTCATTAAAAAACGCATATTTTCGATATTTTCAGCATTTATGTACACTGTATTTTGTATACAATATACAAATATCCGCATATTTCTCCCCTGCAAAAAATGCAAAAAAAAAACGGGAATTATCAGAATTAAGATCCAGAGGGTTGGAAGCGGTTAATAAAATAGGGAACGGAGAAAATGATTTCGCCCGATTTAATGGCTGCGGAATATGTTGTTTTTTGGTTAATAAAAAAGCCGGGCACAAATATACCCGACTTTTAAAATAATCACGGTTATGTTATTATTCTGTACTTATGGGATGTTCTTCTTGTTCGATAAATACAAGCTGGTCACTCCCCGTGATATGCTTTGCAATAACCACCTGCTTATCCCTGAAAGTCCCTCTCAGGATTTCCTCCGCCAGGGGATCTTCCACATATTGCTGAATTGCCCGCCTTAAAGGTCTTGCGCCGAACTTTGGATCAAATCCCTTTTCGGCGAGGAAATTACGAGCCGATTCATCAAGGACTAAAGTCATGTTCTGATCCTTAAGGTTTTTGATCAGGTCCTTCAGCTCAATATCAATGATCTGTATGATATCCTTTTTATCAAGGGCTCTGAAGACAATTGACTCATCAATCCTGTTAAGGAATTCGGGATTGAACAATTTTTTCATAGCATCCTCAACGGTATTTTTCATACTTGAGTAAGCATCCCGTTTTTCATCCAGTGAAAATCCGAGTGAGCCGATTGGTTTAATATCCCTTGCCCCCACATTCGATGTCATAATAATAATTGTGTTCTTAAAGTCCACCTTCCTGCCGATGCTGTCAGTCAGTATTCCTTCATCAAGTACCTGAAGCAGGATACCGAAAATATCGGGATGGGCTTTTTCGATCTCATCAAACAAGACCACGGAGTATGGTTTTCGCCTTACTTTTTCGGTAAGCTGCCCCCCCTCATCATATCCGACATAACCAGGAGGCGCCCCAACCAGTCTGGAAACGGAGAACTTCTCCATATATTCGCTCATATCGATCTTGACGAGAGCATTCTCCGAGTCGAACAGGTACTTCGCGAGTACTTTGCAAAGTTCGGTTTTACCAACGCCTGTAGGTCCTAAAAATATGAAGGTCCCGATAGGCCGCTTTTCACTTTTTAATCCCGCTCTAGCTCTGCGGATTGCCTTAGTCAGTTTATTGATAGCCTCATCCTGACCAACAATGGAAGCTTTCAAGGACTCTTCCATATTCAGGAGTTTTTCGGATTCAGTTTGAGCGACCCGGTTAACAGGGATTCCGGTCATCATAGCCACTACCGTAGCGATATCCTCCTCCCCAACCTCGTGGACAATTTCTTTAATCTTTGCGTCCCATTCGCGTTTGGCAATCTCAAGGTCACTCTGGAGTCTTCGTTCCTTATCCCTAAGCCTGGCGGCTTCTTCATAGTCCTGACGTTTCACGACCTGAGATTTATCCCTCCTGACATCGTCAATCTCGGCTTCAAGGGAGAGAATTTCCTCCGACACCTCATAATTGCCCATATGGACTCTGGAGCCTGCCTCGTCGAGGACATCAATCGCCTTGTCGGGCAAGTGCCTGTCGGTAATATATCTGCTGCTTAGTTTAACGGATGCCTCGATTGCCTGGGGTGTATATCTTACATGATGATGTTCCTCATACTTGAATTTGATATACTCGAGTATCTTAAGAGTCTCGTCATAAGAGGGGGGTTCGACCATTACTTTTTGAAATCTCCTGTCCAGCGCGCCGTCCGTCTCGATGTACTTTCTGTATTCATCCATAGTGGTAGCGCCGATACACTGAATATCTCCTCTGGAGAGAGCGGGTTTAAACATATTGGATGCATCCAGGGATCCAGAAGCACCGCCAGCGCCAACAATAGTATGAAGCTCGTCAATAAAAAGGACGACTTCCTTAGCCTTTTCAAGTTCAGTCATCAGAGCTTTCATGCGCTCTTCAAACTGCCCTCGGTATTTAGTACCGGCGACCAAGCCAGCGAGATCCAGAGTAACCACCCGTTTTTCATGGAGGATTCTGGGGACTTTTTTCTGAACAATTCTTAATGCCAGCCCCTCTGCAATTGCGGTTTTTCCAACGCCGGGCTCGCCGATAAGGACGGGATTATTCTTTTTTCTGCGACTAAGAATCTGTGCCACCCGTTCAATTTCCTTTTCCCTGCCAACAATCGGATCCAGTTTATCTTCGAGCGCAAGTTTGGTCAAATCCCTGCCGAAATTATCCAGCACGGGGGTTTTGGTTTTCTCCACTTTTCTGTCAATCTGTGGAGAAGCCGACTGTTTCTGGGATTCTTTTGGTTCTTTTGAGGAGAGGAGGACATTTAACTCATTCCTCACATTATCATAATCGACATTAAACTGATGAAGAATCTGGGTAGCAACATTATCCTCATCCCTAAGGAGGGAAAGGAGCAAGTGTTCAGTACCGATAATATCAGCCTTATAAATTTTAGCCTCAATCTGGGTAATTTTCAGCACCTTTTCGGCTTGTTTAGTCAAAGGTATATTACCTATGGTCAAAGTACCGCCCGAAGGTCTGACTGTTTCCTCAACAGCTTTTTTTAGCCGGACTAAATCACAATCAAGATTGCGGAGCAGTTTAAGTGCTACACCCTCTCCCTCGCGGATTAATCCGAGTAAAAGATGCTCTGTGCCGATATAATCATGTCCCAGCCGTAAAGCTTCCTCACGGCTAAGCCTGATCACATCCTGAAGTCTGTCCGAAAAATTTCCTTCCATTTATATTCCTTTTTATACTGTCATTTAAACGCACCGGAGTCTGATTTTGTTTCAAACTCAAATAATTTCACTTTAGAAATCGCCTAAAACCTTAAAAATAATCTAAAAACGATATTTTAGACAATAAAATAAATCAGCAAAGTAATTTACAAAAACGGATGTCATTTAACAATGCTAAAAGCTATCATGCGGACTGCTGTTGTGGGAAGGAAGTACGTATTCAGAGGCATGGCAGAGGCAAGTTAGGGGCAACCCTGGGGGAGGAGGTAGAGGTAGAGGCAGAGGCAGAGGTAAAGAGGTTAAAAGGCTAAGAGGTTAAAAGATGAAGAGAAAAGAATGGATGAATTCCGACACAGTCGGATGAATGGATACGTTAAACCCTCCCTGTCCCTCCCTTTGGTTAAGGGAGGGGATATTCAATAATATTTACGTCGGCTGCTTCTGAAGAGGATTGTACGGATTGTTTCGAAGCTTAAGGAGTACTTTTCGCTCAGGAGATAGAATGCGTCGAAGGCACACATTTCACGTCTCATGAGCGCAAAGTCTCTGCGGATTTTAAGGTTGCGGAATTCGAGCGTGTCAATGAGATGATGCTTACTTAAATATGCAAAAACCCTCGATTTTTCAAATTTTTCAATGTTTATCACGTACTTCCCTCCTTTCTGAAGTACGCATGTACGCAAGCTTTCATAATTTTGCGTGTAATACAAATTATTGTTTTGCTGCGTACATGCGTACAAGTTTAACCTCTCTTTCCTGTTTTTATTCTGTTTTCTTCGTTTTTCGCTCTCGTAGCGTAATATACTTGTTCTTCCCGCTGGGCTTCTCCAACGGCTCAGCAAGTCCCTTTGCGAACGAGTACTTCTTAATCCAAATAGTGAATGTTTTTTGAGTTAAATCCGTATTGTCTTTATACTGAGCAGTAAAATTCTCAAAAAGCTTTTTTTTATCATACTTCACGCCTATTTTAACATTTTCTTCGTCTTCCATAAAGTCCACAAAATCATCAGAAGTTTCATTACGAAGTTTTTTCATCATAATATTCTCCTCATTATAAGGAACAAGACCGTCTTTGAGATAAGTTTGAATGCATTTAACTGCGAAATTATCAAAAGCAGCAAATTCATCAGGAGACCAGTCCCTGAAAAACTCTTTTTTGAATTCATCCCCGACAGTATATTTATCATTGTAATAATCCGTAAGTTCAATGAAAAACTGCCTATGCCTGGATGAACCATCAAGTCCTTCAATCACGTGATTGCTTGTAATGCCAACTTTTGGAGCGTCTTCATAAGGAATATATTGGGCGTCCTGATATTTTTTTTCTATCTGCATTCCCTCCGAAATAAAACTGAACAATTGCCTGAAAATGAATTTCGGATTAATATCATCAAGAAAAAGTAACTGGGTATCGGGATTAACAAGCTGCCAGGGAAAACTTTTGGTTATGTTGAATTCTTTTGCATTTATATTAACCACATTTCTAAGATGTCCAAGTGCCTGAGCAATTAGACCTTTTCCGTTTCTGCCGTTAGCAGATTCACTCATTTTCTCATCACAAATAACTACAGCTTTTGGCACCCTTCGGTCCTTATAACGGTGGAGCAAGTAACCAAATCCCGTCATAAAAGAGTGAAATCGTTCTTTGGACTTTCCAACAGCATTCCAGACGAAAGTCTCAAATTCGGATTTTTTTTCAGAGTAAAGGAACTCTCTCTCTTTAATATGTTTTCGCCAGGTGTTCGAGCCTGATTTGGCATAGGGAATTAATTCGGTTTTATCTTTAGTCACCTTAAGAATTCCATTTGAATAAAAAAGGAATGAAGTATCTTTAGTATCCTTAATAAGGGTAATTTGTATTGTATCAACCAGATCCAGAAAAGAATTACAAAGAAATTCACCTTTTCTTCTGACTATAGCATTGAACAAACCTTTTTTAGTTATTGGTGCCAGAGCCTCGGGTGGAAGATTTTCAAGAAACTGAATAGTAAAGTCTTTGAAGTCATAAATTGAGATTTCATCGGCAATTGAATTTTGTAGTCTTACATATTTAACTGAATTTCCTGATTTAATTTTGAAAAAACCATTGGCCTGCAGAAAACGCTTAAATTCCAGAGGATTAATTATAATAGTACCTTTATCGTTTCTCGTCCAGAACTTAATAAAACCGAACTGATTGGTCTCATTTTGAACTTCCTCTTCTTCATGGAAGTCCGTTTCACATTTTTCATTTTTATCCTCTCCCCTGATAGAAATTATTCTGGGGTTAGATGTTTCGATGTGTAAATTAACCGCAGCTGTTTCTCTTCTCATAAATTATCCTTTCTTTGATTTGTTATTAAAATAGCGATTAAAATATTTGGTTCGTTTTGCCAGAAGTTGTTCATTTCTGTAGCGATCCAGGTCCGACTTCTTAAAAAAGAAGGATTGTTTTGAAAACTGGGAATAAGGGAAATTATTTCTCCGTGCCAGAAGTCGAAAATAAGGAAGGGAGAGCCCCAAATAAAGGGCAGCCTCCTTTGAGGATAAGTATCTGCGGGAGAAAGTTTTTATGTAATCCCCTAAATCGGGGACGCGTTGAATTGAATTTGCTTTTTGTTTTTTTGATTTCATAATTAACCTTTCGTATTATTATAAAATATTTGTTGTGTAAACTTAAGTAGTTTTACAATTATATAATATTAACTTATTGAAAGGTTAATTGACTTTTAAAAAGTCAATAAGTATAAGACAAGCGTTAAGTCATATGTTTGAATGGATTATAATTTACTTTAAATGGTTGTCAACTATTTCGGTAATCTTTTTTTTGTTTTTACTATTATTAGAACCTCCAATCTTAGAAGTGTATGTATTATATGCAGTTTTTATTTGATTATATATAAAGGGTTTTTCTCGATTATTCCCGTCCTTCCCCTTTAATAAACCTTTAAAATTGCTGACAATAAATGTATAGTAACCTCTCATATTAATAATAGCAGAGTACTTCTTATTAAATAAATCCATGAACAAATAACAAATTTCATATTCAGACCCCTTCCAAACTATAAAATTATTTAACTCCATATTATCGTTTTGGCTAATATTTGTAATATCTTCTTTTACTTGAAAGTGGGAGTCAATCACTTTGTCAGTACTGCATTTATAATCAATTAATTTTATTTCTTTTAATGCTTCCAAAATACATTTAAGAGTTTCTCTTGATTTATGCCATTCCAGTCTTTTCCGCTCTGTTTTGCTTTCTTTTTTTATATCGTCAGGCAATTCTACGGGAGGGGTTATGACTGGATTCTGATTTTCGATTTCTTTTAATGGTTCTAAAGACTCATTATTATTGCTGACTTCTCCGATTAAAACATCATCCTCAGATTCTTTTTTAGTCTTTTCCTTCATGAGCAAATGATATTTAATATCACTATCGATTGGAAGTCTATTTTTTTTGTGCCACTGATAAAACGTAAAATACAAATGCTGAAGAGCTTTTATGTAAGGAGACTCAATACCAAGGTTTTTATATGTATTATCTTCTTTCTTTTCATTTTCTATTAAATCGAATAATTCCAGCGTTTCCTTCGAATTCCATTCAAAAGGAGGTACCGAATACTCGTCACTTTTTATTTTTCTTTTTCTAAACTTACCGTGAGAGCGAATTATTTTAATAAAGTCGGGATTAAAATAACCACCTGCCCCCTCTGTTAATTCCTCAAATCTGTCTATATCTTCATAATAAGGATTCACAATAATAGTACCATCTTTGAATAACAGATAATCTGTAAATTTTATTAGTTTTTCTTGAATAGTATCTTGGTACGTACCCTTAGAATTCATTATATGATAATCAGCCCCCAAAACGATTTCTTTCAGAGTAAACATAGTAAAGTGCTCATGCCATTTATAATGATTTGTCATAAAATCAACCTATATTATTTAGAAATATTTATTTATTTACCTCAAGCTATAAAGAAGAAAGTTACAAAGCAATAAATTTTGGCGTTTTTCTTAATTTTTTTTTGCTGTTTTCGCCCATTCTCTGTGAAACTTAGTGTAAAACTTTGCGTACTTAGCGGTTAGACTACATCTGAAAAGACTTGTTCTGTCAGCAATAAATGACAACCTAATGATCACTTAATGACAACAAAGGACAGCGAAGCATAATGACTTCTCATTTTTCCGTTCTCCGCCTTCAGATTTTCTTTACCTTTTCCTCCACCTTTTCCTTTTTCTCAAAAATTACTCTTGCATATAATTCAACAAATTATTAAGTTACCATTGTAAAAAAAATAATTATTCATAAGGTGAGAAAAACAGACTAAAAATAAAAAAATATTAAAATATCGCCGCTTTTACTAAGTGCTTCTGGAAAGATATCATGAGTAGGATTTGAAAAAGATGAATAAGTTAGGCGCAGTATGTATTAAGAAGTAGTTAAGGATGATTTAAGTATTCGGAAGGATGTAACGGAAGTTGCGTCCTTTTTTAGTTTAAATTGAGAGATTAGAATTAATAATTTAAATTTAGTTTATAACCAAGTGTTCTTATGCAAAATCCTGAATTTAGAGTGGTCAAATTTGACCACTTTAAGATGCAGGCCGTACTTCTAAGCTTTGTTCTAAGTATAGGGCGGTGAGTGAGAGATACGGATTTTTCTTGAGAAGTAGTACATAATAATTTTTAATCAACAAAGGCTTTATTTGGTATAAATAAAAAACAAAAATATATAACGTAGCTTTTGCTATGTTCTTCACTGAAAACTGGCACTTTTCATAAGTTACAAGAACAAGCAAGAAGGCTGCGTCCAGGAATGGACGCACTTTCTTATGTCTTTGTAACGGGCATGCCAGTGCCTCAGTGAAGGATGTAATGGAAGTTGCGTCCTTTTTTTGTTTTAAAAAGAAAAATGATTCGGTTGCTTTAATTCAAAGTAATTATAGTATAAACGGTAACTATAAAAAAGGATTTTTAATGTGTTCGTTGTAATTCATTTATCTATATGAAATGATAAATTTACTTGTTTAATTTCTCTCATTTTTGATTTCTTAATAGTTGGTTGACAGAAAATCTTATTTTTACAAAAAGAAAAGGAGGTTCTTTTATTGATTTCTAAGTGTAACATTGCCTGATAGAATTGTATTAATTGTCAATATGGGTTTCAAAAATTATGGGAGTTGCGGATTACAATAACTGCATATATTATGTAAATATCTAACATCAATAATAATAAAAGGAGTTATATTATGGAGCAAGTGTCAAGAAAAGACCTAAAGGGTTGCGGGATGTTCTTCATTGGAGTATTAATATTATCATATATTATTACTTTATTCCAGGGTAGCGGTTACGATGTGGTGAAAGAGGCGGGCAATAAGATTTATGCTGTCGCCGAAGTAGATAGAGACTACTTTTCTGTAATGGCGGAGAAGATTAATTCTATTGTTTACTCAATCGCAACAAAATACGATGATGCTGATGAAATTATTTTAACTTTCACTTATAATTCTGAGAATCTTTATGGTAATGCAACATCAAGAGAATTTTCCCCTTACCAACTTGATCGCTCGGATATTGTAAAAATTAACAAATTTTCCTCCAGAAGCAACTTCGAATCTATTGCAACCTATGGAACTATGATTTTAATGAATAATGGATTCTTTCCTTAAATCCAGCGTAGATTCAATACTTAATTTTTAACTATTTTTAAGAGGATTAATGAACGATATAATAGAACCGAAGTCCGATCTTTATAAAAAGGGTATGGATACAATAATTGCGAGTTCAATTTTATATTCAACCCCATTTTATGTTCGGGGCAAACAAATTCTAGAACAATTTGAAAAAATTTCTGGTCAAGTTCCGGAGAAATTAAATCCGGAAACCATCAACAATTTTCCACTCGAAGATTTTTTGTCAGATTTTTTCAACTACTCTAATGTCTTTATTGAAAAAGTATCTTTAACTTTTTCTGAAATAATAAGAAAAACTACAACTAGAGTCGACATACGACAAAAGACCACCGAAAGTATTGCAGATGAAATTAGGAGTGAATCCTTCAAGCAATTCAATAAAGTTCTTGAAAAATATACTCAGATAATGGGAGAATTAGGAGTTAGATTGGCAAGTGTTTCTTCTATTCGGGCAGCTGTTGAGGGAACTTTTGTTGGCGGAGGATTACAACTTATGGGAACTCGGGGTCAGTCTAGTGGTACGGGCATGTTAGTAGGTGCATTGATTGGTGCCGCAGCGGCAGAAGCTGATAAGCTACAGATTAGAAACCAATTGTTGCAAACTGCCTTTGAGGGTATTAAAGAAACCATAATCGCATTACCAATTTGTAATCAAAAACTTATGGATCAATATTCTTCCTATATTTTTGGAGGCGAGATAGACTTTGATGAAAGAGACAGACAACTTGAAAGAGGCGAAAAAATCCTTGAGGATATAAAGGTAAACTGTACAACCGTAATGGATCACATGGTTTCTGGAAGTGATTTTTGGAGAGACTCTACAATGAAGATAATAAAAGCGCAGAAGGGCACTAGCTTTGTAAAAATTTACTTAATTTCGGCCCTAATATTGATCGCTATCGTTGCAATAATAAATCCTAAATCCGGTGATTTGTCAGGAATTATTATTATTGGCCCCGTTTTGGTTTACTTTTTTTATTTGATATTTATGAAAAAACCTTTGGTCAAAACTGAGAAAACAAAAATCCTTGAGGTTATTAATGCGGAAAAATCAAAATTTACCCATTTAAAGAATTCTATTGATAAGCTAACTACTTACGCTGAGAGTTTTAAGTTTTAAGCCCTTTTTTGTAATTACCAGAATTGAAGACTCCGGTGCCAAAATATTGATAGAGTAGACTGGTTCTTCCTTTCTCAGTATAAACACAGCTAATTAACTAAAGGGATCCTTTAACCTATTAGGATGTTTCTCTTAAAGTATTTGACGTAATCGGCAATGAAGTGGCAACTTTAGTGAATCAGGAGAAGCCTGCAGGATACCATTCGGTAACCTTTGAGGCGGGAAAACTTTCCAGCGGTATTTACATTTATCAGTTGACAGCCGGTGAAATGACCTTCACGAAAAAGCTGATTCTGACAAAATAGACTTAACCCTCCCCATCCCTCCCTTTGAAAAAAGGGAGGGGGTATTGGGTATTTTGGTAAAAAGAGAGGGGAATTTGGGGGTTCTGTACGGATGTACGCACGGTTTTGTAAATTTCACAAAATTAGAGAACTGCTGCGTACATGCGTACAAAAAGTGATAATTGAAATCTGATTGAAATGTTAAGTTTTTTGCGTCCATGCGTCCAAAACAGCTAATATCGCTTGTTTTCGCCGCTTTTTTGGAATTTCGTTGCGTCCAAAAAAGGGCTTATGGACCCAAAAAAGTTAATTAATTCACTTATCCATTCTCCGACGGGCAGGCTGTTGCAGTGAATGTAGAATATTTTACTCAGGCAAAAATTTCTAAAGTTTCTTAGTTGCGAGGGAGTATTCTAAGCGAAAATCAGCTCTTAAACGCTAAGTACGCAATGCGACTCGGTCGGATCGCAATCCGCCTGCGCAGGGTGTTGCAGAGAGAGAAAAGCGCTTAACAACAGCGTAAACATAATGAATTTCTTAACTGCAATGGAGTATTCTAGGCGAAAAATAGCTCTTAAACGCAAAGTAACGCAAAGTTTTCCGC
>Ga0116156_10001187_pt1 | contig 26127 bp, 38 predicted proteins | sample AD_UKC045_MetaG_FD_89891 | JGI IMG/M metagenome (GOLD analysis project Ga0116156, IMG submission 89891) | Active sludge microbial communities of municipal wastewater-treating anaerobic digesters from USA - AD_UKC045_MetaG | ecosystem: Engineered > Bioreactor > Anaerobic > Digestate | place: USA... | reverse complement strand
TGCCAAGTGATCAGCAAAATCTTCTCGTTCTACTGTATCAAAGCAGTCAATGCGTGATTGTTCTACGTATTCAATGATTTGTTCTTCTGTTAAGTCAAACCCAAACCAATCCTGCATTTGGTCGTGTATCTCCTTTATGAACTTATCCATACTTAATATGTTAAAGTAGAGGAGGTTAGTCCTCTACTTGTATTGATTTAATTGAGAACACAGGCTGAATATCATCGACAACCTCAGTGACATCCTTTACCTTTTTAAGTGCGAATACATTCTTAATGGTTCCCTTTGCTACATTGTAGGAAGTTTCACTTAATAATAGGTTATCCTTATCCTCTTGGGATAGTTTTTCGCTGCTTGAGATTAAATCTGAAATATGCTCCATGTATTTAGTGAGTACTGCTGTGTTGAAGAAGAAAACTGTATTCTCCTCTGCAACTTCCTTACCATACCTCTTTACGAGTTCTGTGTAACGATCCTCATCAATACCTTTATACCTATCAGCAGTAATGAACTGTACAGCAGATTTGCCGCCGCTTATCACTATAGTTCCAGGGAACTTTTTGTCCTTGTTGTACATGTTGATCATCTCAAGCCTTGATGCTTCAGCTATAGTTGAGTAGACCTGGTCTCTCTTGGCCACAAGCTCAGCTATTTCGATGTCAAGCTTTTGCATTTCAGCAATGGTCTTCTCTAACTCAGGAATTACCACTGTAGGTTTGTTATTAGCCTTACGCTTCTTAGAGGCGTTCTTAGCTGCATTGAATAAATTTGTTGCCATAGTGTTGTTGTGTTAAGTTATGGTGTAAATATACAACAATTCTACGACAGTATAAAATTTTTTATGAAAAAAATTAATTTTTTTGTTCAACTAATAATGGAAGGTACACCTGCCTATAAAAGTTTAAATGAGAGTTTTTTTGCCATTTAATAAATGCCTCTTCCTCAAGGTCTTTTTTCCTCTTATTCTTTATACTTTTCTCAATTATCTTAAGCCCATTCTGAGAAATTCCGTCCATGGATATCTGGTCCCCTGAGTTTATGATGTTTATTGTACTCCTATTCTCCCTGAATATTACCAATGCGTCAATACCCTCAAAACATTGCTTAACCTCATTTTCTATGTCAATGCTGAACTTTAAAGGGTCATTGACATATTCTATTGATCGTAGGGCACTGATAATATTCTTTGCATTGTTGTCAATTCCAAACACATTTATTTGGGAATTAAACACATCTTGCATTACAATATATGTACCATCATATGGCTGTGTCTCGATGTGTGCAAGTATAAAGAATAACTTGATTTTTTGTAGGGTTGTTTTGTTGATTTCACCACAGTCAATGGCAGATGATAGTGCTTCTTCGTTGACATAATCACCATCTTTTATAAGTTGGGTTGTAAGATTATACAACTGTTCACTAACACATCTCTTGTATTCATCTCCTAGTTGTCTAACAAGATCCTTACACAAGTTCCTTGTTCTTATTATGACTTTGTAGAAATCATACTGACTCGCTACACCTTTATTACCGAACCTATTGGATGAGTCCAATGTAGGGGCCTTTATCTCAATACGTTGGCCATTAGCCGACATAACGTCATACTTTGTTGATGTTCCCATAGTGGTCCCACCAGTTAAGAACGCCACTAAAACCTCTCCCTTTCCTCCTCCAATTTCCTGTATGTTGTAGAGTGAATTTAAGAATGAACCATCCCTGAATATTTCATCTGTGTAGTCTACCAATTCATCTACGTGGTCTATACACGAAAAGTACTCATTTGCATCACTCATATTGTTCACAAGAATGCTAAATGCCTTATGCGCCATTTTATCAGGTAAACTACCAAGGAGTTTGTTAATTCCGTCGTTACCGAACCCCCATGAATGCCCCTTTTCATTCTTAGCTTTCTGTTTTACTTTTACCCAACCATTCTTGTAAAGAAGTTTCCTGTACTCCCATAGGTCTCGATGGGTTGTATTACTAAATATGGATATCTGGTCATCTGTCCATTTTTTGAAATGGTGCTTTGGATGTGGAGATAAGTTAATACCCTTATTGATGCACTCATTCTCAACAAACGCCCTCAGGTTCTTGCTGTATGATGTTTTATTTGAAAAGCTCTTTAGGGCACCAACTATACTTTCGTCATCCTTAAAACCATTTACACTAAAAAGATCCTGTGCTATAGGTTCCCTAGTAATGGCAGATGTTGATGTCCCTAAAATTTGGGACATCACATCATTACTAATACTTGCGTCTCTCATTCTAGAAATCCTCTACAGTCTCCTCAAACTTATCATTGCCTTCAACCCTTGAAATAATGGTCTCTGATATATTCTCAGTAGAAGAGAACAACATCCTGTCCGCACCCATGGTTACCCTACAGTTCTCAACATCAACCTTTTGGAATTGTTCTTTGTAGAAATCAATAACCGCGTCAGAAGATGACAATGGACAAATTTTAAGCTTGAATGATTTTCCTTTTGCGTAGAATACGCCATTTTGAATTTGGAACTCAATTAGTTTGTAGTCCTTATCAAGCTTTGATAATGATAGGACTTTTTCAATTACATCCCTCGGAATGTCAAATGACGCTATCTCATCAATTTTCCTAATGGTGTTTGTGTAGAGGGTGTCAGAGATGTACTTGAAAATTGTGAGTGATGTGCACTCTGTGTTGAACTTCAGCTCATCATTCTTTGTTAGTAGTGAAATAGCAGCATAGTCCTTTTGGTTGTTGCTTCCCATTATTTCATCATACTTGATGACAAATTCAAAGCTATCACCAAACTGTTCAATAATGCTTATGAGCCTAGAGATGTTGTACACTCCTACCTTTATCCTAATATCGCCCTTTCCTTTTAGGGTAAACCCTGCGTCAGAAAATGGTAGGACTGCATACTTTACAATGGACCTCTCTTCATTGGGTGTTTTTGATATAAACCGTTGTTGTTCAAGGTCTACTTCAAACAGCAGTGTACTATCAATAGAGGCAAACTTTTGTAGGTATGATGTGAATGCCTTAGGGCTATTAACACTAAATTCAACTGTCTTCATATTTTAAAATGTTTATTGTTAATATGTAAAGACAGTACAAAAGTTTTATGTTTTAACTATATTGGAGTCTTTTATTTTAGGGTCATACACCATTTCACAGTCCCCTGACGATACAAACCCAAACCTTCCATAGAATTCAGTGAGCCTACTAAGGTTTGACCCATACACACAAGTAGCCCATAGTTTCACTCTGTACCCTCTGTTATTGGCGAGGTCTACTATCTCATTTATGATAGAGGTTCCTATTCCCCTATTCATGGACTGTTTTTTCACGTTTATGAGACCAATGTAAATAAAATGGCCATGTTCATCCTCTTGTAGTTCTAGCCTGAGTGTCTGAACATGACCCCTAAATTTTACATTCTTAAGGTAGTTTGATAGAGTATCTAAGTTGTGTTGTGATATTTTTTTCATTGTGCTAGTTTAGGCACCAGTTTACGAATTTTGCCCTAGTTCCCTCGGTTAACCCAGCCTCTGAGAATGCAATGGCTAAGGCTTGCTTACGTTCTTTAGCAGAACCTCCTTGTTTCTTACTCTTCAGGGCAGAATCCCCGTGGTATGGCTTTAGTTTACCTTTGCCAAACTCTCCCATGACCTTCTTGAACTTCTTCTCTTTACCCTCTTTTGTATAGGGTTTGCGTTTACCCTCATACATAGAACTGATTGGTTCCATATCCAACATTGATAGCACAGTAGTAGGATGGGTCTTCGAGTTGAATGATGTCACGATCATCTCATTGTTCTCAGGGGATTTTAGTATAATGTCACGTTCTGAAGTAGATAAACCCTTTCTTTCTAACATTCTATCTAATAACGTGATGTACTCTTCAAAGTTAAGTTTCATATCTTTACTAATTATTTTGGCATATCATTCTGACCTATCATTCTATTTGTATACCAGCGGTATAATTTTTTCATATCAGCAGTCGACATTTCATGAGTTTCATCTGTAATAGCATACATAACATAATGTATAAATGAATCTACGTTTTTTGACATAGAATAAGCCTGATTAAGTATATCTTCTAACTGTTGTCCCTCAAACCTTACCTTTTTTCCTTCATACTCACCAACTATGAACAATTCCTTGCCCTTTCTTTTTTTGATAATGTACTGTGATAGTAGCCTTACACCCTCATCATAGTCCATAGGCTCAAATCTGTCCAGCACCTGCCATCTACCGTCAGGGTCATATGAGTATGTCTTAAAGATTCTCGTGTACCCAGACTGGAAAATTCCATATATCTGGCCGTTGTCATCTTCAAATATCAGCGAGCCGTTTAGTAGTTGTTTAGAAGTACTAACAAGTTTTAGTCCTAGGGTCTTTAGGTAGTCAACAGCAAACTTCTGTTCTGGTGATAGTTCAGGTCTCTGTTGTATTGGTTTTGACACAAGTGCTTCATTCACAAAAAATGCTCTCATTGTACTTTTATTTTATTTATTCGAGCATTCATAGAGCTTTCACTTAAGAGACTCTTTATCATGTAAGGTATGAAATTCTATTTTTTACAACAGTTCTTAAATCATTCATCATTATTTGAGCACTAGCAATATTTGTTGTGTCAGCCCCTGCATCCACTAGAACTTTAACAACTTCGGCATGGTTATTGGTTGCCGCCCACCTAACTGCGTAGTTGTTGCGAGAGCCTATGTTAGTACCATACTTAATTAACAGCTTTACTATTTCAACATACCCTTCTTCACTAGCAATACGTAAACACCTCGAATCTTGGGCATCTACATTAGCTCCATAGTCTAGTAGTAGTTTAACAATACCAGGATTGTTGTCCTCACATGCATATATCAAAGCATAGTCAACAGGGTCAGCTCCGTTGTCTAGTACAAACTTTACAACATCTTCTCTCCCTGATATAACAGCATGTTTGATGACACGATTGTTATACTGATTAATTTGACATCCCTTTTGTAACAGTAAATTTGCTACAGGTATCACGCCGTTAGAACAAGTAATGCATAGTATAAGGTTACGTTGCTCCTCATTTAATGAGGGGTAAACTTGTAGTACATTAGACATTATGTCAGCAGTACTCTTAGCCTGAAATATATCACTAATCGTCCTGTTCATCATCTGTGTCAGTATCAGTATCTAGTTCTTCATCTTCAAATACATCGCTGCCATCCCATATGTAAATTCCATTCACCTCTTTGACATCATCAATTTCGAATAGGTTTGACGATACCTTTTTAGACGATACTCCTCTTTTTGTTGTTGGGTCCTCCAGGCTTTCAAATTCATCCTTTGAGTCGGTCAATGCTACTTCAGCTGTTGAAAGATCTGACGTTAACTGTTTAATGGTCAACTCTGTTGCCTCTAGTTCATCCTTGGTGAACTTCTTTGATGTCAAGTACTCCAACCTATTCTTAACGCCTTGGTTGTATGGTTTAAGGAATTCATCAATATCCTCTACAGTTCTCTTCTTTGCTATGACAAAGTTTATGAACTCCTTCTTTGCCTTATTGAAAATGAGTTCTTTTGATAAATGGTCCCTTTTAGAAAGGTTATCATGGTACTTTATGCGTTTCAACTGCCACCTATAGTCATCTAGGTACTGTTCAACTGATTCATACACAAGTACTTGCCCATCCTTGACAAATACAGGGTTCTCTGTTACTATAACGGAGAACACCCTTTGTATAAAGTCCTTGATCTCCTTCCACTCTTCTTCACGTTTTCCTAGGTAGACAATGTCTATGTTAACTTTTGTATTGGAGTTGTTTAGTATCCTTACAACACCATCAAACTTATTGAATAGGAAATCCAATCGCTTCAGCGCAGACGTGTACTTTAGGATTGGTGGAATTCCCCTAACTTCTATACGATTACCATTTATGGTAACATTGGATGAAATGATCCAGGAGTTATCTAAATCATGGTACTTTTCAACGGTACCCTCAAAGTTCATGAAGTGGGGTTTTAGGCTCTTAATCTTGCCGTCAAGGTACTTTTGGATGTCTTCCAACTTTCGAGGAAGTACGGTAGTCTTGTACCCTACTGCTATACCAACTATTGGAGTTGTCAACCCAAGCGGAATGTCCATGAAGAATGGGTTGTATGGACCCTCAGGTTCTTTTGTGATAAGGTTTGAGTACTTTTTTAGTACTTCATTTGCCTTACTTGAAATTTTAACTGATGTGTACCTTGCTGCGGCAGGCTCAGGGCATACCTCAGATCCAAAGAAGCCGTAACCATCGAGAACCTGTAAAGACGCACCAAATGGTCTGGCCAATTTTGATATGGCCTTAGTCAATGAAGAGTCCCCATGGTGGTAACCTGATTCAATGGCTTTACCAACTAATGTCAACGTTTTTTGGAATGTTGTAGGTGCACTCATGAGTATGTACCGTTGAACAGGGGTAAGTGCGTCGTAAAAGCATGGAATACCACGAGACTCAAGTACATAGACTGCATAGTCCCTAAACCTTGTATCAATGTACTTTGATACAGGTAGTTTTATAGTGCGTGTTTTTGGAGCTTGTTTTACGTGTGTTTTTGCCATAGTCAAATAATTACTTAGTATTTTAGTATCATACAACCATAAAGTTTTAAAAACTATTGAAATGATTTTATCACCTTGGTTGACATACTATATATTTGTAATATTTGCCATTACACATAAATGAATATGTGGCCCAAGATGCTCTAATGCACTCAGGGGCCACATAATACTAAGACTAACTTTCAACAATAATTGAAAGTTGGCCGCAAGCAGCACCATTGTCAATCTCACTTTGAGTAGCAATGGCAACGGCAAAGTTATAACCGTTCTGCTCTAGTTGGTTCTTGATCTCTTCCATAGAACATTAGATTAAGTTAACACCCTTTACTACTCCATTACCGAGCCCGTTTTTTTCAGAAGTAGTGTTAGGGTTAATAGGGCTCAATTTTATGAAGAACTTCTTTGGGTCAAAGCTGTTCTTTAGTGTATTTATGTCAAAATCCTTTTCATCAACAAGAGTAAGGTTCAATGTTGTCTGAAGGTTACTCAATGTTTCAATTTTTCCAAGGTCGCTAATGGCCATTTTGTCCTTGTAAGGAATTAGCCAGTTTCTCCTCTCTTCGTCCAAGCTATGAAGGGAAACTTGGAGCGTGATGTTATCCTTTACCCAACTGAAATCAGATCCATTTATACCAATGGTAGAAACATAATGGTGGGCATTTGGGTAGTGCTGGCTTATTTTTTCAATGGCCTTTTTGACATTCTCTATGTTGAGAAAGGGCTCTCCCATACGGGTGTAGTTTATCTTGAACTCCTTACTGTCCAATGGGTTGATGTTGTTCTTGTAGATGATAAACTCAACCTGTGTTGTTATCTCTTGCCATGTAAGGTTACGCCATCCCTTCATTTGTCCTGTTGCACAGAACTTACAACGAACTGGACACCCGCTCATTACGGATACTCCTATCATCCATCTGTCGGACCTACTACCCAACTCAGCTGAATCCAACATGTTCTGCTTCCTACCAATTGCGTCCTTTGTGTAGAATGGAAGGAATGTGTCAGTTGTCTCAATGAGCATTCCATCTTCTAGTTCAAGGCAGTACACACTGCCATTACTAAAGTCCTTCTGTTTCTTTATTCTCATATGTACTATTGTTTAAGTTATCTTTGAATATTGACTCCCATTCCTTTATGAATGCAGGAGCGGCTTGTGTATTATCCATAACGATAAGTTTTCTGCCATATGCAAACGCTACTCCTAAGTACATATGAATGTATGGGGTCTGGTCATAGAACAAATGAACCTCATTGCACTCAGCCAAATTCCTAGAATTTGTAATAGCACTGCTGTATTCATCTTTATGAATAGATGTCTTGACGTTATACCCAAGCGTTAATAGGTAGTTTATGTAGCCCTCTGCCTTTTTATTCCCCTTTTCATGCAGGACGAATATGTTCTTGAAGTGTCTCATTTTGACAGCATCTTTACAATGTTCATAAAAATAGTGCGTGTGTGCATTGTCATATTGGAACTAATAAGCCAGTCGTAGTATGACCTGTCAGATAGGAACACCTCTTCAATGGTTAGCCCTTTGTACTTGCCAAAGTTAAAGATGATCTTGCCATCTTTTCGTTTGAGTTTGTTCTCAAAGTCAACACTATCATCATCCCCAAAGGCGTACTCATCTAGTCCATTCACTGTATCAGGAACATCGAACTTATCTGAAATAGCGTCAAGAACTTCGATAGTGGCATGTATGTCAGCCTCTGCGCTATGTGCGTTGGATAAATTTTTACCTGTCATCCGTTCATAGATGGCCTCAAGTGTACGTGGTTCTGCCTTGGTGAATATCTTATAGACATCAACAATTTTAAACCCCCTAGTGTTAATAGGCATACCACATCTAATGAACTCCTCAACAAGTATAGGAATATCAAACTTCCTACAGTTGTAACCACCAAGGTCACAATCCTCCATGAATGTTTTTATATTGGGTGCTATATCCTTAAACTTAGGACAATCCTCAAGATCCTCAAGCGATATTCCATGCTTCTCCTTTGCACCTGGGGCAATTGGTCGCCCTTCAGGGTTTACCCTAGAGTAGAATGATTCTCTCCCTCCTGATGGAAGAATTTTCACCATACTGATCTCTATGATCCTATCCAGGGCTATCTCAAGACCTGTTGTCTCGAAATCCATAAAAACAATTGGTCTTTCCAGTTTTAATTTTTTCATGCTACTCAAACCTCACTATTTTATAGGACCACATTTCAGGTGTTTTTTTGAACTTGTTGACCCATGATTTAAACCATCCATTCTTTATAATAATGACCTGCCATCTTTGACAGAAGTCATCGCATTGAGCCTGCGTTACCAACTGTTGGGTAACCAATTCCTGTACAACAAGGTCTTTGACCATATTTGCATTAAGCGTCTCAGACTCTAAGTTTAGTTGAATTTGATCTACAGATGCCATACTATTAGTGTTTAAACCCTACTTTATTGTCCTTGAACATATTGGTCTTGTTATCTTCTCCATAGTAGTAGATCTCAGATAGACTCATAGGAGTTTTAGCCTCAACATCATGCCCAATGCTCTTCAAAAGTTTAGTGGCCTTAGCTGGCTCTAGTTTATTGAACATGTAACTCTTTAGAAGCCTACCATCCCTTAACAGGGCAGAGTCAATGTTGTTGGTGTTGGTGTTGAATGTTGCAACTATAGAGATGTTCAAACAATCTGACAGTAGTCCATCAGTTAAGTTGAGAATATTGGAAATGGCCCCAGTACGACTATTGCCATTTCTCTTCTGTAATGCAGGTTCTGCATCCTCAATGATTAGAACTGAATCGCTATTGTTCATCAAAAATGGTATGAATGATGGGTCGGTAATGTACTCCACCATATCAGGAGAAACAAATATGATGTTCCTTTTGATCTTCCCTGCAAGGTACCTGACCCAAGTAGTTTTACCTGTTCCAGGTTCACCACTTAGTATATAAAGTCCAGTTTTACTCTTATCATTTAGGCTCTTTACCATGAATTCAGAAACATCCTTGAAATCATCGTTGTAGTTGGCATCAATGTCTATATTTGACATCTTTACATTGAACCCCATTTTGTCAAACCCATAGTCACCTTTATACACAACGTTTATACGGTTCTTCTCAGTTGTACTAATTTTGTACTTTTGGATAACTCTAAGAAGCATGTAGAATATGTTACTCTCAATGGCTTCTAAATGTTTATTTGGGTTTAAAAGGAATATTAAGTCAGTTCCGCCAAAGTAAAGGAACAGGTCATCCTCTAGAAGGACAACAAACTTACCAATCTCAAGGTCATTTTCCCCATAGAAGTTGGACATGATAATAGAACTTGAAGGAGGCTTTAACTCTTGTATAAAATCATTGATGAACTCTCCTTTGTACCTATTTCCTGATACAGCGTATGCTCTAGGAAAAAACCCGTTGACTTTTTGGTACATGTACACCCAAGCATCCTCGTCATATGAGGCCCAAAAATTGGCCTCTGCGACGTTCATTTGGAATTTACTCAAATCACCCCATTTAATAGTGCATTGTTTAACTAAATCACTAAATGAAAGCTTCTTAATACCCTTAAAGTTCAAAATATCATCATTACTAGCAATAGCAGTTTTTTTCCTAAATCTAAGTTCTCTAGGCATAGTTGTTACGTGTTTGTTAGTTTCAGTTATCATTTCCTTCTAACCATTTCTTCCTCTTAGCCGAAGAATCGCCAAATGCAATATCCAAGAATTTTCCGCTACTCCTATCTATTACTACTTGAAAAAGCACCTTATTGGTCATGACGTGGTTCCAGTCATCTATTGATAAAGAACCGAGACCCTTTAGGTAATTCACATTGGATATCTTTTCTGTAAAAGTACTAAATTCTTCTAAAGAATAAAAATATTTACGGCTATTTTTATGGTCACATACTACTAATGGTGTAACAAGTTTGAACAACCTTCCCTCTTCTATTATATGGGGGAACCACTTGTAGAAGAAATTTAGCAACAATGATGATATGTGATGTCCGTCACAATTATGTGATAGTATGACGGCAGAAGGTGTTTTTACCATAAACGTATGATTATTTGTAGTAATGTCATACATTAATCTCTTCTGTTTTTTACGTTTAATTGATGTAGGGTTCACTAATTTATACATCGAAAGATCAATATCATTATATTCTGTCATAACTCGATAATTGTATTTTTATTTTTAAACTCTTGTATTTTACAATATAAAAATTCAGCAGTCATTATTGTGCTCTCCCATATAATAAGTATGGTAACAGTAGAATTAAATGTTGTTTTAAATATAAAATTTATTCTATTACTGTCCCTTTCCCAAATTTCGTAAGCGTACAATTTTAATATTTTATGATAATAATCATGTTCATATATATTTGGGTTGCAGTGCCAATAATCTCCATAAAATTCTATTATTATGTTATAATCAGGAAGATAAAAATCTAAAGACCCATTTCGATGTTTTATGTTATCATACTTATACTCTTCAATATAATTCACCCCTATTGTATCAAGTAGGCTCTTTATAAACTGTGATTTTTTTGAAATGGTTTTTCCTAGTTTATTAACTTTTTTTCTCCTAAACTCCTCCCATTTAGATAGACCATTTTCACCATATTTTTCTAAAAACCAAAGTTTTGTATTAGCCTTTGATATTTTTTTATTACGATTATTATATCGCTTTGTTCCTTCTACTTCACCATATTTATTAATGAACCCGTCCAAACTAGTTTTAAAATCACAGGTTCTAAACCCTTTTGATTTACTAAGTTTTACATCATCAATGGATTTGTTATACTTAACTGATAAAAAATTTACATTTGAACCTATGTGTTCAAATCGTTTAATATCTTGTGTATTTAACAATTTAGTTAAAATTTGTACTTTACATTCCTGGTCATAGCACAGAAATCCATCATAGTATCTCTTGTATGTTTTATTATAAAAATCAATAGAAAATATATGTTTAGCTTCTCTTGTCTTACAAAAATTACATTGTTCAACTTTAAAAGAAGGGTTTAAGTCAGTAAAATCTTTTTCTACCGTCATAAAGTACTGTTCTAGCTGAATACCGTGCACACGTTTAACATGAGATCCTATATAGCTAGGATTAGCCTTAACACTCTTTCCGCATATTTTACATGTATATATGTTTGCCATTTTTAACGAGTTATTTTAGCGGCTGTCACATATTATATATTAGGAAAAAGTCAGTAGGTTTTATATTTTTTGCAAACTCTTCTATAATTTTACCATTCCTAACAATTAGCATTTTGTGATTAATGGAACATCTAAATATTTCTCCTTGTATTTCAAACTCTATTAATTCATCTTTTACTGTTTGAACTATGTTTTCAACTTGCTGAAATGAACCATCATGTGTAAGTACTCTATCTTCATAAGTAATATCTTTTATTGGTTTATTACCATGCTCAGTTACAATTAAAGTATTTTCATCTATGCAGTCTTCATCTGTTGCTATGATGATATTCTTGTACAAAGGGGGTTTTTTCTCTGAAGGGTCAAGACCTAGGATACTCATGATCTCTAGGATCTCTTTATTATTAGTTAGGTCTGATAGCCTTTTTGTATTCTTAATCTTACCTTTTAGTGCATACACAGCTTCAGTCTCGGAGTCCCTTGCCTGTCTAACACTGCCAGCAGCAGAAAGACCCTCAGTGATGTAGATGTTGTCCTTGGACCTTGATGCAGGTGAGTACTTATCCGAAATTTTTCGCTTGGATGACCTAGAAGCCTTTTTAATGGTCTTGATGTTCTCCGAGTACATCCTTTCATCTATCAACTTCTCAATGATAGATGATATGCCCGATTCCTTTAGGCCTCTTAGGAGTTTCCCCTTGAATGCATTCTCCATTATACCCTCTATCTCAAACCTTGACACAGCATACTTGGTCTTGTTCTGGTCAGCAAATCTCATGAGTGTTGATGGTACATTGAATGCTATGAGTGTCTCATAGAAATGGTGGGCAAGGTTATACTTGAAGTACTCATTGACCCAGTCCTGTACAATTTTTTGGTGAAGCCCTGTGCACTGTGAGCCATTTATGAATGAAATAGAGCATGAGTTCTCATATGATGGCCATAGGATAATTGCCCCCCATTCCTTATTGTCAATTATTACAGAGTCTTCTGGCAAAAAGTTGGACACTTTAATAGGTTCCTTTACACCATTTTTCACAAACTCCCCTGATATGTTTAGTCCTTTTATTGACTTGTCCTGGTCTACAAGGTACTGTTTGAATGATAGGTATGTTTGAATGATCTCTTTGTCCCACTTAAAGTCCTTGAATACTTCTTTGGATGGAATGAACTTCACCTCTGTACCAAGTTTTCTGCCACTACGGGAATCATGCTCTTCTTCTGTTACCTTGTAGTCCTTCCAGACATAGTGTACATAGTGGGTCTTATTGGTCGTGTTCACTTCAAAGTGTTCAGATAGAATGTTGCATATAGCAGCACCTACTCCATGCGTTCCAAGTATGTTTACTGATGAGTCCACAAAATTTGAACCAGCATGAAGCTCCTCAAAAGCAGTTCTAACGACATTCTTCTTGGTCTTATGGTGCTTAGTGTTGGCCTTATGGAACCCATCCCCTTCATCCCTAACAGATATCATATTGGTATCAAGGTCTACTTCCACTCGAATGTTCTTCATTTTGCCCTTCATTCGCTTAGCCTCATCTATGGCATTCTCAAGTATCTCAACTATTAAGTGCATAAAACCAGGGGACCAGTTCTTGTCTGCTTGTACAAGTTTACCATCCCTTATTATAGGTATCTTATCATCAATGAGTGATACTTGCCCGAGGTACATCGTAGGTCTTAGCCTAACTGCCTCAAATGTATCCAGTGCAACAATTTCCTTTTGGTGTGTTTGTTTAATAGCCATATAAATGTTTTTCATTATTTATATGAATAGAAACACATTTGTTTTTAAAATGACATAAAAAAGGACCCATTTTATTGGGTCCTTTACTTCCAATTGGAACTCTCTAGGAAAGTCTATCATTAGCAGCGCAGAAGATTAGTTTACTGTGGATATCACGTACTTGAGTACGTCCATCACCAAGGTCTGACATGATCATAACTTGTCTCTTTTCGCCTTTAGTTGAAGTAAAGGTTTTGATGTCAGATTCTGTGGTTATGCCTGCATTTGCAGCTGCTGCCATTAGGGTGTTGAACACCTCATTCTCAACAGGCTTGGTCAAGTAGTCCTCTGCCATTACCCATAAGGTCTTATTCAAGGAAATTTGACGTACTGCATTGTTGATGGCCTTTGAACGACTCTTACGACTTTTCTCAGACTTCTGTTCAAAACCACCCTTGATTAACCATTCACGTACATTTTGGAAAGTTTCCCATAGAGTTCTTGGCTTATCACCACCACGTACTGGGTCAAGTAGTACCTTTGGGTCAATGGCCTCATTGAGGTTCTTGTAGTTAATGGTACCGTCATCGTTGATGTAACGTCTTGGGTCCCTGTATGCAGCGCCTTTAGCAGCAAACTCAAGTTGTTGTTGCTCTGTTAGCACGATGTCTTGCATGTCAGCTATTACCTTTGCAACAACCTTGTACTGTTCAGCCATTTTCTCCATAACGCCTTTCAACTCATCAAAGTTCAATCCCATATGTCTGAACTTAATGTTGGTGAACAAGCTTGGTGAGCTGATGACCATTTCAGATTCACAAACCATACGGAATAGACCCATATGTAGTTGAGCAGATGAACCACCGTTGTGACTATTGTCAAGGATTAACTGTGGTCTAATCTTGTCATTCTTAAGGTCCATGTAACCAAGCTCTGGGCTAGTTAATCGGATGATGTGCCTTGAGAACTTACTTGATCCCTGTTGTTTAGCGTAGGTAATATTCCATCCTAGCTTTGCAAGGTTTTCGATTATTGAAGTTGTTGACACAAATGAGTAGTTTTTACTTCTATTGTGATCACCGCTAAAAGAAGCTGGTGCAACATTCATTAGGTCTTCCATTGTTTCGACCTTATACCCGTTTGTTCTTAAAATTTGTTCCATGGTAGTATGTGTTAGTTGTTTGATTGATTATTATGATACAAATATACAACATTACTACGATAGTAAAAAATTCTAATGCAGTTATTTTTAGATTTTAACACTTTTTAACACTATAGTAAGGATGTCTAAGCATCTTTTTTATTTCCCCACGTTCATGTGTGTCAATTTCTATTAACCCATTCGTTTGACTTCTATGGAAATACATTATTAGGTACATTTTTTGCACCTCTCTATGCATTATTTTTTCTATAATGCTTCAGTTCCTTTTGTTCATCGCAGGATACCTACCATGGGTAACAAACCCATAAACTGAGTTCACCATCATTTTAGTGTATACTCGACTGTTGTAAACCATCTCTGCTTCTTCGTGTGCAAACCTATTTGCAAGTCTTTCTATTGGTTCATATTTTTCCATGATTTTTGCCAGTTCCATGCTGTTAGCAAGCATTCATCAAGAGTACTGCTTGGGTACCATCCTAGTTTAATTTGAGCCCAAGATATATCAGCCCATACCCTATCAACATCCCCATTCCTACGACCAACAATCTCATAGTTAAGTTTAATGCCCGTTACCTTCTCAAAGGACTTGATAAGTTGAAGTACAGTTACACCCTTTCCTGATCCAACATTAAAGGCCTCAAAGTTACCTTCATTTAACTTACCAAATAACCTGTTAAGGGCCAAAACGTGGGCTTTAGCCAAGTCAACCACGTGGAAGTAATCACGAATTGGAGTTCCGTCAGGTGTATCATAATCACCTCCAAACACTTTTAATTTTTCTCGATCACCAATGGCAGTTTGTGTAATGAATGGAATTAAGTTATCTGGCTTTCCTATTGGCGATTCCCCTATGAATCCTGATGGATGTGCGCCTATTGGGTTGAAATACCGTAAAGAAATGCAAGATAAATTTGTATTTGCTGTTACAGTATCACAGATGATTTCCTCACATATCTTCTTGGTATTACCATAGGGAGATGTAGGACGATTTAATGGTGATAGTTCTGTTACAGGTAAAACATCTTGTTCACCATACACAGAGCATGAACTAGAGAACACTAGATGCCTAACATCCACCTTAGACATCATTATAAGAATATTCATTAAGGATTGTATATTATTCCTATAGTATAGTAACGGAATTTGTGTGCTCTCACTAATTGACTTGAACGCAGCAAAATGCACAACACCATCAAATTGGTACTTCTTGAATAACTCTACCATTTGATGTTGGTTACAGCAGTCCAGCTCTTCAAATAAGGGCCTTCTCCCAACAATTCGCTCTATTCCATAAATAGATGATACATTAGAATTAGAGAGGTTGTCCACTATGACAACCTCATAGCCTGAGTTCATAAGCTCTACAACAGTGTGAGAGCCTATGTACCCAGTTCCGCCTGTGACTAGAATTCTTTTCATTCGCTATTTTTTACATTTTCAGACTAATGTTGTACATGTCTCAAGTCTTTCTTTGAGCAGTTTCCTCGAGTAGAAAATATCAGACTTTACAGTAGGCATGTCTATATTCAGTTCTTCTGCTATTTCATGGTACTTAAGACCATCTATGAATAGTGACATTACTTCCCTACGTCTATCTGAAAGGTTCTTTACCTCTTCTTCTATGATACTCTCTAGTAGAAAATCGTAGTGCTGGTCAATTGTGCTGTGCACATTACCCTCATAGGTGACCTTTTGAGGCCTAACACTCGCCCTTCTATGAAAGTCTATCATTATACTCTTGGCAATAGTCATGAGGTATCCCTTTAAGTTTGATTCACTGTCATGTTTAAAGTTAGAGTTCATGAACTTTATGAACACCTCTTGGGTAATATCCTTTGCATCGTCAAGGTTCTTCATCCTAGATGAACAAAATCCAAGGACCATATTGTAGTGTTCCCATGCTTTTGAAAAACTATCGTTCATACTAGTACCTCCTCATTCTTTTAAAGTTCCTATACTTAAATACGGCCTTTTTGTTCCTACCTACAACAACATAGTATACTATAGCCGCTGCGAATATTAACAGTATAAATGTACACATAATTTTTCAATTTTTAAAATTCAAAGTACTTTTTATGGAAATGTTCTGAAGATTCTGCTATGAGTGCTCCTGCCTCATTACCTAATTTAAAGTGTAGTTCTTCCATTGTGTTGTGTGTTAGTTGATAGGGCAAATATACAATTTTACTTTGATAGTAAAAAATTTTTGGAGTGTTTTTTACTATTATAGTGCTTTTTGTAATGAAAATATATAGCATAAAAACGTATGAGTGCATTTGTTCCCAACCATCTCCACCTACTCGTAAAGGGTTTCATAACAGACCCGCCGAGGACACCAGACAGGACAAACCAATTTTTTAGGGACCTGGTTGAGACTGTTCGAATGAAAGTTGTAGCTGGACCTACATCAGTGTATGTGTCAGAACCAGGCAATGAGGGTGTAACCGGTACAGTTACACTGGCCACTTCACATGCTTCTATACATGTATGGGATGAGTCATTTCCAGCGATGTTCCAGTTTGATATCTACAGTTGTTCAGAGTTTACTGTTAATGAAGTGCTGGATTGTATAGATGATAATTTCCACATAGATAGTGCTAACTATGTGTTCATAGACAGGAATTCAGATGATTTTAAAGAAATTGAGAGGGGTAAGTTTTAACCCCTCTCAATTTCTTCTAAAGACGTATTGTCTTGAGGTGGTACCTTACTGGCTATATTAATCTTGGACCTAACATAATCGGTTTTTTCATCTTCTGATAGATCACAGAAGTACCTTACTGCTATGGCCTTACCCTCTAGAACTGCGTTGGACATGTCTTGTCTATCTGACATTGAGAGGTACTCTTTAGTGTAGTTCAATGGTTTAGCTATTTGGTACCCTGCAAATAGAGTACCATCAACGGTTACCTGATGTTGTTCTTCATCACAACATTCTTTAACCAACTCGTCTATTAGGATTGGTTTCATACTACTTCTTGGATTCATGGATAATAAATGACCCTTCAAGAACACCAAACCTGCTCTTCTCTGAGAATTTGTATGTTACTGCTGTATCAGATGGAGTCATGTCACGGGTCAATGTCCATAACTCGTTGTCCTTCCATGTAACATTGACAAGCTTTTGGTTTGGCTCTAAGTCAAAATGTGAAGTTGCCCCAAACCTTTTAACTCTTGTATTCTCGGTACAAGAAATTGCCATCATTGTGATAGCAAACATGATTACTAGTTTTCTCATTTTTTCGTTATTGATTTAATTTTAAGTAAAGCATCCTTTAGACCATTCTCAAAGCATTCATCATAGTCATCATAACTAATCTCTATGAGTTGTTCATATGTATAGTCTAACATACCTTGTTCAAACAGTAGTCCTGACATATGGTTTTTTAAGTCTACTATTTTATAGTAGTACCTTGGATAATCATAGTCGTTGCCCATTACCTCAACGGATACATGAAGACCGTAAGTATTCCTAATCCATTTGCTAAGCAAAGATTGTGTTGGTAATAGCGCAATGTGTGGTTGTGCCTTTGACACCTTAGATACAGTACGAGTGCCTATGACATTTCCATATTCATCATAACAGTTGTATGGTTTAGGAGTAGTGTCTGGTGCTAAAGAGCCAAACCCTATGCATACGTAATGGTTACACGCCCCTTCAAAATCTAGCTCCTTCGCAAGTCTAGCTATATCAAATGTCACACGTGTTTCTTCCATAGTTTATGATGTTACAGAATTTGTATTCATCCAAGCTGTATAGGTAAAGTACCTAGTGTCAGTATAAGGGCTTAGATAATTATCATATGTTGATGAAGATGAAGACGTTACATTTATAACTGTATTTGTTGATGGCATTCGTGACCACTTATTTCGAGATCCCCATCTCTCTTCAGTTATTTTGCCATCCTTTACTACCCTTAGGTGCTCATGCCCACATATGGGGCACTGGATAACATGGTTTCCATTTAAAGAAACATCCATTGTAAACTGAACATAATTCCCACATTCGTGGCACCATAGTTCTTGTCTCTCTAGCATAGTGTATAGTTTTACATATGGCAGTCTATAACAGCTATAAACTTATCCATATTGGGTTTTATAAATCTATCGAAGAAGATTTCTACAAACTGGTTATTTTCATCAATATCGAACCATCCTCTATCAGCTGCTGGTTCGTGCCAAACTCCATCGGGTGTAACTACATTATATGTAAAAAAACAAGTCAAATGCTTAATGTAGTTTTCCTTATTGATGAACCTTTGCCAATAGTACGATGATTTATAGTACGTATACGTCCTGTTTAAATCATGGTTCTCATTCGTTATGATGCTCCATATATCACCGTCTTTGGCCTCTTGTCTTTGGATGTCAAACATACTAAGCTGTTTCATTTTATCCCATTGTACATCAGCTACTCTGCATGCATCCACCCATTTGTACCCCTTAGGGGCTATTGGCGAGCTGTTTCCGAATGTTCCAGGTTCACCCTCAATGTAATAGGTGTCTTCCTTTACAAGTAAAGCCCCTAGGTACCTACCACCAAGTACACACCAATCCCACTTAGCCTCAGGATTTGTTAATTCACCCCATACCCCGTTGTGCTGTGTATACCCATAGTAAACCCTCATGAAATCATCAAATGTTTCATAGGCGTCTTTATCCATGGTTTCATACTTATCCATCTCCTCTTTAGTGGCAGGAACAAATACCATATACTCCTCATTACAACTTTCCTTATATGGTTCGAGGATAATCTTTAGTTTAGCCAAATCATCACATATAACACCTACTGAAAAATGCATATCACTTAAAAATTCGTGTTCGTTTATTTACATGGTTACTTCTCCAAAATTTATTGAACTCCTCAACACACTCTTCAAGAGAATTCTCACCTATGGTCATGATACTACAATGGTAAGGACTCTTAGTTTGCCCGTCAGCGTGGTTTAACCCGCTTTTTATATGGGTAAACGTATACCCCTCCATGACATCAAACCAGTCCACCATTGTAATACCGCCATACTTAAAGGTTGGGCGTAAATTTCTAATATCGGAAACGGTTAGCCTATTGTATGGTTGAGACTCCTTCATAGATTTTCCACATTTGTGTTATACAAGAATACCTATCCTTCCAGTCATACATCCCTGTTAAGGCATCCATTACAAGTATATCCATTATTTTTCCAACAGTTGGGCCGCTGACCTTGGTCAATGATATAATATCGTCTCCTGATATTTCTAGTTGTTGAGGTGTTGATGGAACCTTACCAGATACCATCATAGCTGATAGTTCTGCTGCCAACGATGGTAGTATAGGGCTGAACTTTATATCAGGGCACTTTACAAACTGTTTGTATATAAGCAGCAATGCCTGTTCTCTTGGCATTTTCTCAATGTCCAATGACATTACTGTGTGAAGGGCCTTTACGTTCTTCTGCAAACTATACTCGCATTTTAACCTATGTTTTAGGAACACATCTGGTTCAGGATCTGATGTCATAACCAATAAGTAGAAAAATGTTGTCTCGTCACTTATTTGCTGATCATGCCAACTAGTGTAGGGTATCCTATGCAGTAGGATTGCTATGTCTGTTCTAGTTATAGTCATAAGGTTCATTGCCACACGGGTATCCCCTCCCTTATGTATGATCTTTTGCAATTCGCCAAGAATACGTTCACCTGATGTTTCCTTTACCAAATGAGAATGCTTAGTCATTAAGTGAAGTGTGTTCCTATTCACCTTCAGACCAAACCTTGATGCAAACTGTATTCCTCTTAGAATACGTAAGGGGTCCTCTATAAAGGCGCCTAGGTCTGTTGCCCTTAGTACCCTACGTTTTATATCAGATAGCCCTTTAAAAGGGTCCAGGATCACTCCATCCTGTATATCGAATGCCATAGAGTTTATGGTAAAATCCCTCCTTTTTAGGTCCTCTACTATTCCAACTCCATCAGTTAAAACCTTAAACCCCTTATGCCCAGTTCCAACCTTTACGTCTACTCTTGGAACTGCTATGTCAAAAGGCTCGCCTGCGTGCCCCTCTGGCGAAAATTTCACAACAGAGAATGATTCACCTACTATATCTACCCTACCAAACTCTTGGAGTGTTCTGGAGATATTTTGTACGTCAGTACCATCAACAACAAGGTCAATGTCCTTAATTGGTAGGTCTAAGAAAGCATCCCTAACACACCCGCCAACAATGTATACTTTACCTAACAATATAAGCTCTTTAGCCCATATAGTGGATAAGATTTCATCAGATATTTGTTGAAGTTTAACTGGTATCATACACATAGTTTATGGAAGCTAAAATAACTAAACTATGCGAGATAAAAAAATAAATTAGACTATTTTGTGCAGCTGTAGTACGCTTTTAATGAGCTCTGGCCTGAATGGTTTTATGAACACTTCATTGAATCCGTCCTCAGAGCTCAACCCATTACCAAAGTATGCATATGCTGTAACTGCTATTATTGGAGTAGTAAGCTTTAGTTCATTCCTTATAAAACGTGTGCAGTCAAGCCCTGACATAACAGGCATTTGTATATCCATAAAAATCATATCGAATTTTCCATTAACTACTTTCTGGAGTGCATCTTGACCATCAGTAGCTTCTACAACTACAATTTTTCGGTCTATAGATTTTATTATCTCCTTTAGTAGCAGACGGTTTATATGAAGATCATCAACAACAAGTACACGTTTACACATAGTGTGTTTTTATTTTATTGAGGGGTCCAAGGACCCCTCATCATTACCTATACATCTCAATGGCCTCTACTGATCCAATGAAGTTTAGAACCTTTTTGGCAAGGCCTTCATATTGAGGGTCTTTCACCTCTATTTGTAGTCTCGCGGGTTGTTCATCGTCCTCTTTAATAATACTAACATCGAAAATATCATCTACTTTAGCATTAGACCCCATCAAAGATAGAATTTCTGCAAGCATGTCCTTGCATGGTTCTAGTGAGTCTGAGTGGTCTACAAAGAACTCTGTTGATGAATTTGTGATTAAGCCAATGAATGAATGTAACTTAACGCTAAACTTTGATTTTTTCATACGTATATGTATTGGTTAATTTACAAATATAATTAAAATAATTACTCAGAAAAATTTATTTCTACTTTATGTTGTTTTGTCAACTCACATGTACTGTTCTCAAGTATTTCAAGAGATATAGTAGGGTTACCATACTCTACAAAAAGGAACACTTGTAACACAATTTTTCCAACAAAAATATCAGTTATGTAGATGGTATGCTCTTTAGTTTCACCATTAAAATCTACAACCTTTTCAAGTAGTAGTTGGGTTTCTTTGTCATACGGATTTATGTAGATGACCTTTACATTAGTTCTGAACTCACTATTAGAGTAGAACTTAAACATCATCGGAAAATTTATGAAGTACCTATGCTTCTTCTCTATGAGAAGCTCTATAACGGCCATACGTTTATTACCATCAATGTGGTAGGCAGGCGGAAGTATTTTAAAACGGCAAGGATTTCCTAGTATAGGGTCCAAGGGTGTTTTAAATAGTGATACTATAAGTAGAACACAAAGTAGTACAAGGATTACTAAAAGGGAGTCCTGCAGCATTGCATAAAGTTATTTTAAACCACATAGAATTTTCAGTTGGTTAACTGTACTATTCAGTATATCTATTTCTCGTTTACAGTACTCTAATTCTTCTTTTAGACTAACGTCTCCAACTACAATATTATTAGCAAATAGAACCCCGTTAACAGCTACATCACCGTTATGGTCTATAACAAATAAGTAATCAGTATAGTTTGAGTTAGTTACTCCCAGTATTGGTCTGTTTAGTATCCTTCCGTTGGTCTGTGACCTTCCATCCAGAACTATCAATGGAATTATAGACCCAACCGAATTACCAGCTCTACCTATAAGGTAAAGCCCTGCGTCATTCTCATCAGAACCCATTCCTATCATCTCTGGTATAAAACCATTTTGGGTTCCGTTACCAAGAGAGAACCCAAACTTCCCATCACCTATGTGAATGGCTGTTACTAAACTATTTTCTGATACTGCTATGTCCATCCTATAAGAGTACATAGGGCTCCTCCCGAACCCTATTCTTCCATCTTGATAATGAATATTAGTATCCTTAAACAAGTCTACAGATACATCAATACAAATGACCCCATTGTTGTTTGTGACATTAACCCCATTAACCCCTTCAAGTCGTGACCAAACTATCGTCTTATCATTATTAAGTGTTAGCAGAGAATTAGCCGATGGGTCATTTATAGTAGGCTTCACCTCTTGTATAGAGTATGGTGCCCCAACAATTTGATGGAGTATAATATTACCTACATTATCAGGATTTATTAGACTAATTGTTGGTACCATTCTTAGGCTGACGTTTCTTTTTTGGCTTACTTATGCTTAATTGCCATTTATTGAATCTATCTCTTAGAACTGTACAGTACTCGTAGTCTTCATGCCGTGTAAAGTACTCTATTAACTTTTGCACTAAGAACTCAACATTTGCATCAGCACAGTACACAACTGATTTTTTATCATGGTAAATGAAGAACACCTTTGTACTTTTATAAGTGTTGAAGTACTCCTTCATCTTCACAGCAAAGTTTCCAAAATTTGAATCATTGTAGAAGTCAGTAGGCTGTTTGTGTGGGTCAAACTCAAATAGAACGCGTTTGTCCTCTGTTGGCCCAATGGTTGTCAAGAAAAGCATACTATCACTTGTCTTCTGTTCCTTTAGAACAGCCTCTGCCATTTTATCCATAAAACCGAGAAGAGAATCCCTGAACTCATCATAGCCCTTTAGTATAATATCATCAGTTAACATCCAAGATGGGTCTATCTCCGTATCATGGATAAACATAACATGAGAAAAAATATCCTCTTTGAAAATATCTGATGCCAACCTATTGTAGTTGGTTTCATCATTATCTTTATTTTCCCCCCAAACACACCATGTATTTGGCACTTCTGTCATACGGGCTGAACGCATGGAGTCAAAATCATCAAATATATGGAGTATTTCGTCATCAGTGAAGACAAGGCCTGAGGCTGTATAGTTCTCAGTTACTCCAGACGGGTAAAGTATAATTGACATAGTGGTTTTTGTTATATATTTTTACTTGGTAATGAATACACTTTAATATTATAAAAAGAAAAGCTCCTAAGTTTTAAGAGCCTTTCTATAAGGTTGATATTTTTATTTTTTTAACTCTTCAGGCGTCTCAGACTGACCAGGAAGTGTTTGTGGGCTGGGTGGAGTTATATCTATAGGTGCTTGTTTTACTTCACCAGGTTTTTCTTCTTTCACCTCTGTTGGCAGCAGTACTGTTGTCTTCTCCGGTTCTTGTGCCGGGGGTTGGGGTTTGGCCGGTTTTGGTTGAGGTTTTGCCTCAACAGGCTCTACTTTAGAAACAGGAGCCTTAGGAGGAGTTGGTGTTGGTTTTGTCTGTGCAGCAGTATCCTCTGGACCTGGTGTGTACTTATCACCAATCCTAGATGCATTAACAGCAAAGGTTGTCCTGAACAATGGAGATGACACTTGGAATTCACCATTGGGAAGTTCCCTAAGAATTTCAACATACGTTTTTGTTCCGCGATTAGTGGTGTACTTGTATGTTCTGCCCTGTTTAATTGGATCCTTACTAGTTCTAACCTTTTCTACTGGTTTAACCTTTACCTCAGCCTTATCCTTAACTACTATTATTGGTTTATCACTCTTCTCATCCTTTTTTAGAACTATTTCCTTACTACGTCTTGATACACTCCTCCAAGCATCCTTATCAAGGTCAAAGAATGTCGCAACCTTTGGCGATGAAGGGCGAATTCCCTTAGGGTGGTCCTTTGGCGGAATGTACTTCATCATGGTAGTACCCTGAGCAGGGCGCTTTTCACCATCAAGTTTTATGAACTCAAAGTTAACTATCTTCTTCCTAAGTAGCTTTCTTAACTCAGGAACAGATATAGGCTCCCCATCAAGTAGCTTCTCAAGTAGAAGGTTCTTATAGAAGAAATCAACAATCTTTGAGTCGCCTACTGACTCAATAATCCTATTACCAAATAACTCTTCTGAAAGAATACCCTTTATATAGTTTTCATCCATGTTACACGTATTTTTAATATGTATTCATGAGATTAACACGCTCCTGATCGTCGTAGTGGTCTAAGATTTTTTGAATAGCTGAGTAGTCATTGAGTATGGTTCTATCCACTTCACAAAAGTACCTTAGTAACCTATGGTCTAACGTCTGTATAGCACAACGAATAGGAGAACTATCAAAACACCTAATATTAGCCCCTAATCGTACTAGTAGTTTTACTGTGTCTAATCCACCCTTGCATGCACTGTAATGCCTGGATGCAATGGCAAGTGCCTCATCTAAAATCAAAGGGTGAATATTACGCATATTACACAGTTCTGCAATAATTTGATGAAACCCCAATTTTGCTGACATTGAAAAAATACGTCTAAACCCTATCTCAGGGTTTGCATATGAGTTAAGATCGTTTATTGCATCACGCAGTATACCGTCTATGCTCTTTGGCTTAAATAGGGAACTTATCATTTTGCTTTACTAGTAGATTTACGATGTCCATATTTCCTGCCATTCTAGCCCATTCAATGGGTGTTCCATCATCCTCATTGGGGTCCATCCCTAACTCAAGAAGAAACTCAACAATATGAATGTGCCCTTGATTTGCCGCCCATCGCAAACAGTACCCTTTTGCACAAGTTACATCTGCCCCTTGGTCAATCAAAAATTTCATGGCCTTAAGGTTTCCGACCTCTGCAGCAACTTTAATTGCATAGTTACCCAATGATGTTGCATCTGCCCCAAGCTCGATAATTAGGCCCTCTAAGTTTAGACCATACTTTATGCTAGCCCACAAGAAGGAGTTAAGTGCGTGTTTTGGCCAATCTTGGTGTTTGAGTATTTCCAATTCAATACATTGTACTGGTTTTGGACAAAATAATCCGTTCGGTTTTAGATGTCTCTTACTTCCAATTCCACTTGATGCGGGTAACTTCCTATTATGTTCTTGCATGTTTTTGTAACAGTTTAGTTATCCTCTTGTACCCTTCACTTTTAGCATAGTTTATCATTACATTTGTAGGAGTCACATAGTTAAGCAAAAATTTAACAGTATTGTACTCCCCATTAGCAATGGCCTCCATGATTGGGCGGTCGAAATTTGTATGAACATCTGCGCCTATTTCAATAAGTAGCTTAATTGTATCGATATGCCCATTGTGGCAAGCATTTACAAGGCCATCATGTATAGGTACATCATGTTTACTCTCTATTAGCAGTTTAACAATGTCTGTCTGACCACTATTACATGCTAAAAAAAATGAATGGTTATCTACATCGTACTCAAATGCATTATGTTGCAGTAAAAACTTAACACCCTCAATGTTCCCATAACTACAAGCCATAAACAATGATTCGTCAATGGCCTTTTGTTGATTAGGCAAATGCTTAAGGATAATTTT